>Ga0209427_10009754_pt1 | contig 10686 bp, 8 predicted proteins | sample DeeMarSWOR136_30_FD_187465 | JGI IMG/M metagenome (GOLD analysis project Ga0209427, IMG submission 187465) | Marine sediment microbial communities from White Oak River estuary, North Carolina - WOR-1-36_30 (SPAdes) (version 2) | ecosystem: Environmental > Aquatic > Marine > Intertidal zone >...
CCTTCCACTTTTTATGGTTTGGTTCAATCACGGGAGCAACCAAAAGATCTTTTCCTAAAAGATATTGAAATTTTAGTTTGTATAATTCAGTATCTTTTTCATAATGAAAAAAACACCCTCTTATTGGCGGAACTCCGTCTTTTTGATATTTTTCAGATAAGAATTTCAAATAAGGCTTTAGCTGTATATGGATCTTTACCATTTTAGATAAATGATTTAAGGTTTCTTCATCTGAATCAAATTGCCAATTTTCATCAGGTCTGTTACCCTCATGAGTACGCATCAACATTGAAAATGTCGCCATCTCTGCCGATCGCATAAACAGCTCTTTCTCGCGTTTAAATTTTCCGAAAGTTGTATAGCATCCAATATCAAAGTGATAATAACCAATACCACATAATCCAATATTTATAGCTGCAGGAATAACTGAAGGAAGTCCCAATCTTTCATCCCAGTCAACTCGTTGATCCCCTGAAAATTGCATAATAGAATACTTAGACGTTCCAGTAAATCCTGAACGTGCGAAAAAAATTAATTTATCCAGCAAACCTTCTTCTTTAATTGCATCATAATTAACTTTAGTCCAGAGGGTAGGAGATAAATTATGAAATTCTTCACCTGAAATACCTGAAAAGAACGCGCCATCCGTTGGAACATATTCTCCATAATCAACCATCCATCCTCCAAGACCAATGCCAATCATCTCTTTTTTAATAATAGATTTTATCCATTCAACTGCATTAGGATTCGAAAAATCTATTTGTGCTGCTGGAAAGTCAGTCATCAATACATAGTAATCATTATTTTCTTGATTTTTTATACAATATCCTTGTTCTGAAGCTTTTTTGTACAGATCTCCTTCAAGGGCAAGCATAGTATTGATATATCCTAAAAACTTAATACTTTGATTATTTAATTCTTTAATATATTGAGGAAGGTTAGGATAAATCTTTTCATCATATTTCCAGTCCCAAAATAACTGTTTACCAAAAGAAGTATATCTAATACCTTGCCAATCTTGACACCACACAGCAGTAACTTTGATACCATGTGCTAATGCTTTTTGAATTTTTTTGTCAACTATTTCAGGCCCTCCTTGTATTCCCAACCAAATTCCATCAAATGTCCACTCAGGTAATTTTGGTTGTAAACCAAGAAATTTGTTCAACTCCTTAATGACATCAATAAGCAAATTATATTTTCCAATATATAATTCTTCTGGAACATTCCAAATATATAACTCATGTATATTATCGTTTTCGAAATTAAATTCTGAATAATAACTAGTTTCAATATGACAAAAATAATGATTTGTTGAAATGAAATTTGGTTGAGGATAATAAGTATGGTTTCCTCTAGATGCTGGGGAAGCATCTTCAACCCATATAGGAACTTTTTTTCCCCTCAAATTCAACTCTGAGAATTGTTCCCCACATCCAAAAATAGCTTCATTTTTATCTGCTACAATTTTTATCCATAATCTATTAACTAAAGGATTCTCACACTTAAATGAAATAAGAAGCTTATCTTCCTTAACAAAAAATTCGATAACTAAACTTATATTGTCATATTCAAATTCAAGAATTAATTGGTTATCTGTTTCAGAAAGCAATTTGAAATCCTTAAATTTAAATTTTTCTTGAACTTTTTCACTTATTCTAAACATTGCATGATTTTGCTTATAATTTCCAGAACCCATTCCTATCTCAAAACAAGGATTTTTTGAGGAATGTGAAAAAAATCTATACTCTTTAAAATATAGATCAAAACCATCTCTTTTTTGTTCATATTTAATCATTTTATGACCTTCCATCCAATTATATTAGCAAAAATTTCAAATGGTTTTATATAATCTCCGTAAACTACAGAAATATGATGTGCAATTCCATTTTGAACTACTTTATCCAATATATTTCTCACATGTTCTTTAAAAATAACTTTAACATAAGTTCCTTTGAGTTCTTTATTCATTGGAACTCCTTTTGCCTTTTGTAAAAATAAACGATACTCTCCAGGAGCATAATCAATCCTTAACAATGAAATATCCCCTGATTTCATAACGAAATCAGCTGTCACACCCTTCCCCCCTGCAAAATAAGAATCTAGTGATCTAGTGCTCTTTTCATCCCATAAATTACATGAAGCAACCCCACAATGCCATAAAAGTCCAAAATTTTCTTTTAAATTTATTTGTGAAAAATCAGATAAGAAAGGACTTTCCGCTCCAATAGCTTTATGAGCGAGCATTGAAAGACTTCCTAATATATCTCCTTCACAAGTTAATATTTTTCCTTCTGATTGTAATATAGACATAGCTGCACATGGTGAGATACCGAACTCTGCGGCAAATTCTGGCCAACATTTGATTGCTATAGCATCTAAATTATTTTTAGCCATAAATTTATCAAATTTTGCTGTTAGAGATGCTACTTTATCTAATTGATCATCATTTATTCCCGATCTATCGAAAATTGAAATGATTTGTGTTTTTCTATTAGCAATCTTTTCTTCATTTACTTCAGTTGAATATACTTCATTTAATTCAAAGTGATCTATAAGAATCCCGGTTTCTCGATATAAGTCCAACTCATCAATATCTAAATTGAAGAATCCTTTTGCTCGAAATCCTAATATTCCAATATGCGCAGTAGAAAAAGTTTTAAAAATTCGAATGGCGTCTAACCAGTCTTTATCAACTTGATTTCCAATTATGACCTGATAATTTTTAATACCTGCTTTATATAAGTTACTTGCATTTAAATTGATTCCACATATCGAATTAAGCCTTATTTTTCCACCATTATAGGGTAGTTCTTCAAGTCCCCATAATAAGATCGGGCGATTAATAATTTTGTTTAATTCTAAAATTAAATGTCCTAATGCAAATGTTCCACTAATACATATTAGTCCATCAATTTCTTTAGAAAATAATGTGTGAGCCGAATTTTGGGCTTCATCAATTTCTATGATTAATTCTTGAACAAATTCCCATTCAACATTTTCAATTTGCATTAATTTAGTCTGAATTTCTTCATAAATTTTCTTAGCTGCTTCAAAATCAAAGGTTCGACGAGCAAAACATACAACTCCTATTCGAATTTCTTGTTTCAAATTCAATACACCGTTTAAAAATATTAATGAAACAAAATGTATCTTATCCTAAAAATATTATAATTTTAAATTTAACTTAACCAAGAGATCCTATCTTTTATTTAAAAAATTCAATACGTATCGTTTCGCAATTAGATCAGTACTAACTTTTCCTAAAACCCTGCCTTCTTGGACGACAGGCATTGCAGAAATTTGATATTGTTCAAACTCTCGTACAATATCCGAAATTGTTAAATTAGCAGATGCTGTTATAACATCTTTAGTCATAATCTTGTCAATACTTATATCACAAACCCCTTCTGCAGCTGCTTTGGTTATGTCCCAATCAGTAATTACTCCAACAAGGTTGTCATTGGATATAACAGCAATAATACCACTCATTTCTTTAATTATTAATGCAGCGGCTTCTTGTAAACTGCTTTTTATATTTATTATAGGTATCGGAACCATAATATCTTCTGCTGTTTGTTCACTCTCTCTCGCAGTAAGCCTCTGAATACTAATTTGCTCTGCAGCGGCACAGGGAAGTATATCTGGATGAGCCGCTAATAAATCGATTAATTCAACCATGTTATGTCGAATAACCTCCTCTCTATATTGTTCTCCTGATTGTAAACGTTCTTTTGAGAGGTTTGAGAAATCTTTCACATGATCTTTTAACCATTTATCAACTGCTTCACGATTCCCGAGCAAATTTTCTGGTATTTGTAAATGATCAGGGGTTTTAACTACGTGTTCTTGTGCAGCGAAAATAACACCCCCAGAATTAACTAAATAATCAGTAGCGATCATTACTCCTTTTTCACGATATACAATTTGTTCCATCCGAATACGCGCAGCTTTTCTATTTGGATCGGGAGAATAAGTATTAGCCCCTTCTACAATAACAGACCATCTACCCATACGATCCACTATTATTGAGGGTTTTTCAGAATCTCTTACGCCTAAATAATTAAAAACAGGAGCTGCGGGTATCATACAAAAAGCATTTTCAAGAAGCAAATTATTTGAATTAGTCGAAAATTTCGTGGGATGTTTATATCCCTCTGGCATAATTACCTTTTCAAAATAAATATTGGTAACTAAGTGATGTTTTTTCCATAATTTGAATAATTCATCAATAGGAAGACCAGATTCATTATAAAGATAACCTTCTAAATCACTAATCCCAATGACTTTTACCTTAGGAATTCGAGCTTTTAAAATTCGTGCAGCATGAGCACCAACAGCTCCAAAACCTTGTATAATTATCTTTAAATCTTTGGATTCAGGAATTTCTAAATTCGCAAACTGAGGGAGTACTCGTAATCGAGGCATGATAGTGAGAAGAGTTTCAAGAGCAATTATAACACCCCCAGCAGCAGCACCCAATTCATCAATTCGGTTTCCTCCCATATCTGCAGGTTTTGACACTGCACTATCAATCCCATTCTCTATAGCAATTGTTTTCATATCTGCATCATTGGTTCCAACATCTGGTCCAGGCACGTAAATATCTTTATAACGTCGAATTAAACGAGCAAATCCTTTAACTATTTTATCATGTACTTCCTGAGATATATCACGTTCGGCCACGATTCCAGACTTACCTCCTCCATAGGGTAAATTAGCTGCACTATTTTTTAAAGTCATCCCTCGAGCTAAATTTTGAATGTCTGCAGGAGTAATATCTGGTAGCATTCTAATACCTCCCATAGATGGACGTCCCATTGATAAATTATCCACTATTAAATATCCTCCTATTTCTAATGGTGAATTTTCATCCCATATACAAGCAACTAGTTGAGGTCCTAGCTTATCAGAAATAATACCTAACTCTGAAAGAAGTTGTTCATCTTTTGGTCCCAACTCCAAATAACATCTACCCTCTTCTTTTTTAAGTCGGTTAATTATTGCTCCTTTTGGTAGATGAGCATAAAGAAAATCTTTCATTTTTTTTGGAATCATAATTTTAACATCTTTTCTTTTTCAAGATTAAATTTTGCTTAGTTCAATAAATAAATTTGATTTATTTTTTTTTGATTACATTAATTTCTATGGGTTCAGTTAATATAAGAGTAATTGAAAAAATTAATATCTAATCGTCTGGAATAATCGAATTCCTCCAATCAAAGCAATTGAAAAACCAAATAAAATTGAAAATAAATACAAATAAAATGCTATCTTAGAAATTTTCAAGTGAAGATTTGCTCTTTTTTTATTTTTAAAGATTTTAGGTATTCCAAATATAGAGCCAATTAATATAAGAATCATAGTTAATAACCCAATTATTCCATGTAAAGAATAAAATAAATCTGCTCTTAAAAGTATGGTAGATATGCTCCAATATAGAAAAGTTATGAAAGAAAAGATCACAAATAAAATTGAAAAAAGAGTATGAAAACGTATTGTAATAAAACCAGGTAATTTTTTAAATAAGGTTGACCGAGGCTCATATTTATATCCTGATGCGAAAGATAATCCTGCTAAGAAAAAAGTAATTGAAAATAGATATGCATGGCTAATCCAAGAAGTAAAATTTGTTCTCATAGCTAGATCACTCCATCCTTTTTCCTCCCAAAACCCAATATAATCGTAATTTACTACTTCAATTTTAATAATCCATTTAACCCATTTATATCCATAGTGATCTGGTGCAACTAATCTTATAGGAAAACCATGTTCTGGCGGCAAATTCTCTCCATTCATTTTATAAGCTAACAATATATTGTCTGCCAAAGCTTGGTCTAAAATTAAAGAATCACTATAATTATCTGCAGCGTGAAATACAACATCATAACCACTTTCATTAATAATCGCCATTTCAAGTACATCCTTCAACGGGACACCTAGCCAGTTCGCCGTCCCTGAAGGACCTTCTACACATTCTAGAGTTGCTATAACTGATTTAGAGTTAAGACTTGTGAAATTATTATAATCAAATATTAATTCATTTTGAACCTGCCCTGTTACCATTAAAGTCCAGTTATTTTCATCAATTAATGGGATTTTTCCAATTTGAAGTTCAAAAAATAGTGCATTGGGGGTTATAATATTTCGTGATAGATGCAAAACTCCAACTGAGATAAGGGGAGTGGAAAACAAAACTAGCATTCCGATGAATAATTTAAGTGATTTCTTCAAAACTGAGTTTAATTATGTTAAAAAGGTTATGCCTAAAATAAGAACGAATTGATTTATAATTCTTCCTTATAATTAATAGGTTTTATATTATAAACTTCCTAGTTCTGTATCATCCCATGCTTCCGTAAACATTTTCAATCCCTTATCAGTAAACGGATGCTCGAAACTGTTTTTATAAACTTCGAATCCTGCAGTCACAATATCCGCCCCCATAACTGCTGCTTCTACGATCTGCTTGCCATTTCGAACAGCTGCAACAATAATTTCAGACTCAATGTCATAATTACGATATATTGTGATTATATCTGATAATAGCTGGCTACAGTCTACTCCAGACGCTTCTTGCCATCCAATAAAAGGAGAACAATAAGTAGCTCCAATTCTTCCAACTTGTAATGCTTGAGATGCTGTAAAAACAAGAGTGACATTTATTCTAACTCCATCAGTAACTAAATTCTTAGCTGCAATTAAACCCTGCTCATTACAGGGTATTTTTATAACAAAATTGCTTGATAAGTTGGAGATTTCTTTTGCTTGATTAATCATATCTTGAGCCCTTTGTAAATGTGGATTTATTTCTACCGAAATTGGAAAGTTTATATTTTTAAATTCCTCAGCAAACTCTTTGAGTATACTATAAAAAGGTTTTCCTGAACTTTTCACATGTTTAGGATTAGAAGTGACTCCATCTATCTTCCAGTTTTTCAAAGCATATTTAATTTCATCTATTTTTGCACTATCTAAAAAATATTTCATATTCTATTCATCTCTCTATTTTATTCATTCGAATCTGAATTATTATTTTTAAATGATCTAAAGATTATAATTTTAATTTTAAAATTGAAAATTAAAAACTAGGGTATTTAGAAATAAAATTCTTAAATTTCATAAATATTTTTATTTAAAAGAAAATTGATTATTTTGATGAGAATTATTGATGCTCACGCCCATTTGTTTAATCAATCAGGTTATTTAGAAAAACTTATCCAAGCAATGGATGAAAATAATATAAAAAAATCTTGTGTAAGCGGTCTTGGGAATTTATTTATGTGCGTTGATAATAACGGAATAAAAGAAGCAATGAGTAAATTTCCTGATAAAATTATCGGCGCTGTTTTCATTAGACCAGGAGATAATAATCCTGCGGATATTAAAAAAGCTCATGAAGAAGGTTTTAAAATGATTAAAGTCACTATTCCTCGTAAGCCTTATGATGATCTTTCATACTTTCCTTTATGGGAAATTGCTCAAGAATTAAAAATGCCTATACTCTTTCACACTGGGGTTATTACACTCCTGCAAAAAGCTCCAAAAGAGCATATTTCTTCATGGTATATGCATCCGATGAGGATAGAACCAATTGCAAATGCATTCCCAGATTTGAATATAATAGTTGCGCATCTTGGTGTGCATTGGAACGATGAAGCAGCAGAATTAATTCGAATGAGATCTAATGTTTATGCTGATCTCTCAGGATCTCCAAGTGGATGGCGGCTTAGAGCTGATGAAAAAGGAATGAAAAATTGGCTCTGGTGGCCTGGAGCGTTCAAGAAAATTGTTTTTGGAACTGATGTAATTTATAGTCAAATTCGACAAATTCTTCACGAGGATATAGCAAGATTGGATGAATATAATATTGATCAAAAAACTCGAGAGCTAATTTTTGCTGGAAATATATCAAGAATGTTAGGAGAAAAATAAAGATGGATACTAGGTTTGAAGAAGTAAGAAATCTTATTCGATTAACTCCTGAAGAAGTAATAGAGAAAGCAGGTTCCCATCTAATTGTATGTGAAAATATTGAGAACTTATATCTACACTTTGCTGAAGATATTTGTAATGCAATTAAACTTAATAATATTTCAGAAACACCAACTCGACTTATACTTCCAGTAGGTCCAGTAGGGCAATATCCCATTTTAGTAAATTTGATCGAAAATGAAAATATCTCTTTGAAAAATTGTTGGTTCTTTTTTATGGATGAATATTGTGATGAGGATGGTTTTGCACTTACTACTAATCATCCCCTAAGCTTAAAAAGAATTGCAAAAGCACTTTTTCTTCTTCCGTTAAAAGGTAAATTTGAATTGAATAAATCTCAGATTTTTTTTCCCGATGAGACAAATATAAATATGTTTAACAAGCTTATTGATAATGTTGGTGGTATAGAAATTTGTTATGGAGGGATTGGAATCCATGGACATGTCGCTTTTAATGAGCCTATGCGAAATATAGCTAAGACTGATCCCCGTAAAGTAGTATTAAATGATTTTACAATTACAATTAATTCTATAAGAGCAAAAGTAGGAGGTAATCTTGAAAATTTTCCTAAAGAAGCTTTTACTATCGGAATGAAACAGATCTTAGGTGCTCAAAAAATAAGATTATATTGTCGTAATGGACTCTTTCTGGATTGGGCAAATACTGTTTTACGTATTGCTTTATTTGGGAACCCAGGAGATGATTATCCTGTAACATATATTAGGAAGCATCCTGATTACAAAATAATAACTGATAAAGATACTCTTGCAACTCCAATTAATCAATTATAATAAAAAGAAATTGTAAATTTAATTGATTAAACGTTTTTATCTTCTTTTTGATTCTAATCTAAAGTTAATGAAAAATAGGTTTTAAATATCTTATAGATGATAATCTTTTTATAAATAATTTTAAATAAATAATTATTAGATCTAGGGACTATTAATGGCTGAGGATTTTAACTTAAAAAGAGACAAAACATTTCGCTCTATATACAATCTATATTTTATGCTTTACTTTTTTGTGGGTATTCTCCCAGTTAATATTGATGATTTATTAATAAATCTACCAGGTACTACAAAATTTGGAATCGGGATAGTAATTGCTTCAAGTTTGGTAATTGGCATTGTAAGTATATTAACATTTGGTTATTTAGGAGAGAAAATTTCAGAGAAATTTACTCGGAAAAAACTCTTTAGTATTACAAATCTTTGTTGGATCTTAGCTTATGGCTCATTATCTTTCTCATTGAACTATAATTTTTATTTAATATTTTACATTTTTGCTGCGATTGGCACAGGTGCGTTTTTACCTCTTGGTTTTGCTATAATTGGAGATCTTTATTCTCCCAAAGAAAGAGGAAGTAAATTTGGAGTGATGCAATTTGGCTTACTATTAGGAAACGGTTTAGGAATAATTCTTGGTGGTCTATTGGGAAGCTATACTGGTCCTAATGGTTGGAGATATGCATATGTATTAGGCTTTATTTTAGGAATATTATCCTTAATTAATTTCATAAGAAAAGGGGTAGAACCAGAACGGGGTCGCTCTGAACCTGAATTTGCAGATTTTAAAGGCGAAATTGATTACAACTATAAAATAACTTTTCACAATCTTTATCTAGATCAGTTAGATCATTATTATTAGATGAATTTACCTCATTTAAATTCAAGATACCTAACCCTATAGTAATATATATCAAATTTGTTTAGAGAAAGACAATAATTCTCTGAAATATAACAAAATAGTTGAATTATTTAATTTTAATTATTTACAAAAAAAAATATAATAAAATTGGAATTTTTGGATTTAATTATCTGCCTTAAATACAATTAAATCTTGACAAAATTATAGATTTTTTCTTTCTTCTCTACTAGTTTAAATAAACCTTGAGCTGTTATTGTTTCAATAATTTCATTTTCATTCATATGGTGATCATCAAAAGAGAGTCTTGAATTTAGCTTTAAGATACGATGAAATTCTTTTAATATACATTCTTTATCTTCAATATTATGTAAAACATCAAAACATATGATAACGTCTATAGAATTATCATCTAGCCCAGTTTTACAATCTGTTTCGATAGTTATTATATTTTCTAACCCTTTTTTCATTGCTTTTCTATATTTTTAATGGTAATGCCTATTTGTTGCTCAGGGAGATAATTTCAAAGTTTAGAAAGCATTGAGAAATGTTTGTAAGGTTTTAATGATAATATAATTAAGGAGGAATGAGCATTATATTTATATGAGGTGGTTCTCGAGGGTTAGATTATTTTGTACAAAATTATAGATACAAATATTTATGTAAAGAAAGACGGATTAGTAGTATCCGTGTGGCATGAATTCGTCATTATTATCACGCAAGTATTTTTTATTATGTTTGAGTATAAGTAGATGAGTATCGATATGCGTATTAAGCTGGTCAATCCTCCCGTTTTGGGATTAAAAGGCCACTGTAGTGTGATATATTTACCTCAAGGGCTTGGGATATTAGCTGCCTTTTTACGGAATAACGATATTTATGTTAATTTGGAAGATTTAAATGCCCGATTAAGGGGGGATGTAACAAATTACAGATTCCGCAGACTATTAAAAGAGGTTCATATGGTAAGTCATCATATTCGGACTACTGGATATTATACGGGGATTTCTAATGAACAAAATAATATATTGGCTGGTAAACTTCTTG
>Ga0209427_10009755_pt1 | contig 10685 bp, 8 predicted proteins | sample DeeMarSWOR136_30_FD_187465 | JGI IMG/M metagenome (GOLD analysis project Ga0209427, IMG submission 187465) | Marine sediment microbial communities from White Oak River estuary, North Carolina - WOR-1-36_30 (SPAdes) (version 2) | ecosystem: Environmental > Aquatic > Marine > Intertidal zone >...
AGTTCCTGGGCGACAAAGTCCAGCTTTCTGCCCACAGGTTCTCTCTTCTTCGGAGAAAGAAGCTCCAGAGCATGATCCAGGTGACATCTTAACCTAACGATCTCTTCTGTTATATCATATCTCTGTGCATAATAGGCAGCTTCTTCAGCTTGTTTCTCTTCAGAGAGAGGGCTTTCCAGGCTCAGCTCTTTGAGCCTCTTCTTCAGTTTTTGCAGGATGAGCAGGGGCTGCTTCCTGGCCTTCTGTTCGAGCCGACCCATCATACCCCTTATCCTCAGAAGAGAGTTCCTGATCTCTTTGGCGATCTCAAGGCCCTCTCTCTTCCTCATCTTCAGGACCTCATCCAAAGTCCTTTCAAAGCTTCTCTCCAGGAATGATATTTCTTCGGTCGAAAAATTCTTCCTTTTGAGCTCTACCACCTGGGGAAGACTGAATACCCTGTCCACGGAAAGACTCACGCCCTTGATCATCCGCGAAGAGATCTTCTCCAATGAGGAAAGAATTTTTCGGAGCAGGTCCTCGTTGATGCGAAGATCCCAGGCAGAGGGGCTCAGCGAGCTCAGCTCGAGAAAGACTTCGAACCTTCCCCGATGGAATTTTTTCTGGAAGACGGCCCGAAGCCTGTTTTCTATATCGCCAATCTGCGCTCCGCGGTAGCTCCAATCCAGGAAGCGGTGGTTCAGGCTCCTGACGCTGAATTTCACCGCCAACGCCCTGGAAGTGAACCTTTTCTCGGCAAATCCGGTCATACTTTGGATCAAGCTCCCGCCTCCTCCTCAAGAAATTGCAGGTCATACAGCTTCCTGTAGATCCCGTTCATCCGCAGGAGCTTCACGTGACTGCCTGACTCGGCAATTCTTCCTTTGTCGATCACCAATATCCTGTCCGCGCTGTGAATCGTTGACAGACGGTGAGCGATGATGAAAGTCGTCCTGTCCTTCATGACATTGGCCAGGGCGATCTGAATGAGCCTCTCCGACTCAGAATCCAGGGCAGAAGTCGCCTCATCCAGGATAAGAATGGGCGGATTCTTGAGCAAGGCTCGAGCGATGGCCAGCCTCTGTCTCTGCCCGCTGGAAAGCAAGGTGCCGCCTTCCCCGATGTGGGAATCATATTTGTGAGAAAGCTCCATGATAAACTCGTGCGCTTTAGCAGCCTTGGCTGCTTCCTCTATCTTCTTCCGGGGCGTAGCCTCCAGTCCGTAAGCGATGTTTTTGCTGACAGTGTCGTTGAAGAGAATGAGTTCCTGGGTCACCAACCCGATCTGGGAACGAAGCGAAGAGAGACTCACTTCCCGGATATCGACTCCGTCGATGGTGATCTTTCCTGAAGTCGGGTCATAAAAGCGGGAAAGGAGGTTGATGATGGTCGTCTTTCCGGCACCGCTCAACCCGACAAGGGCGATTCTCTCGGTCGGTTTGACTTCAAAGCTGATATCATGGAGCACGGGCATCATATTGTCATAGCTGAATGATACGTTCTCAAACTTCACCCTTCCCTTGACCGGAGGCAGGGCGTAAGCCTGGGGATCCTCCTCGATCTGCGGCTGACTCTGCAGAACCTCCTGTATTCTCTCATAGCTGGCTACGGCTTGCTGGATGGTGTTATTCGCCCGGCTTAAGCGCTTGATGGGAGTATACATCATAAAAATGGCCATGATAAAGGAACTGAAATCGCCGGGAGTCATGTATCCCCGGGCTATCCGCGATGTCCCGATGATAAGGATGAACGCTCCAAGAAGGCCGCCGACGAACTCCATAAAAGGAGAAGAAGCGCTCCCCACCCATTCCAGTTTCAGGCAGGCTTTAAAATAGCTCAAAGTCGACTGAAAAAACTTCTTCATCTCGAATTTTTCCATGGTGAACGCTTTGATGATCTTGTTGCCCTTTATACTCTCATGGAGAAGGTTGTAAATACCAGCCATTTTTTTCTGATTGAGCAAGCCTCTTTTCTTGAGCTGATGACTGAAGAGAATCAAAGGAACGATAGCCAGAGGAGTGATGAGGAGAGAGAGCAAAGCCAGCTGCCAGTCGGTGATGAAAATCTTTCCCACTAGGGCCAGGATCATAAGGGCTGAGAGCATGAGATCTCCCATGCTGCCAGCAACCCCCTGCTGGACCTTGTCAACGTCACTCGTCAGGCGGGACATCAACTCGCCGGTCGGCTTATGATCAAAGTAATCCATGGACTGATAGATAAGACTCTCGAAGAGATCATCCCTTAAATCTTTGACGGCCTTATGCCCGATGGATTTCATGAAAAAAGAGGCGAAAAAAGTGAATATCCCTTTGCCGAAAATAACCACCACCAGCAGCAAAGGGATGAGCCAGATGAGCTGTTCCTCGCCCGTCTGCAGCTTTTTGAAAAGGAAATTCAAGAAGCTGAGCTTTCCGCCTTCCGCCTGTAAAGATTCCTTCATAATCATCTGGTCGATGATTGGCTGCACCAAATCGACAAAAACATAGGTGAAAAAAGCGGCAAAGATACTGAAGAGAAAAGAAAGAGCCAGCCTGTTTTTCTGAGCGAGGGTGAGTTTGAAAAGCTGGAATATCTCTTTCATTGTTCAGGACGAAGGTTTTGACAAGATTTTCTCGGCTATCTCCAGGGCGTTCAGGGCCGAACCGAGGATCAGATTATCGGCAACCGTCCACACCCAGAAGCTGTTGGGAAAGCTTTTTTCCCTTCTTATCTGACCGATGAAAATCTTTTCCTTGCCGGCGACCGAGACAGGACTCGACCGGGTGGGCAGGGACAGGTCAAACAGAGGATGCGCGCGGAAAACGTTTTTCATTCCCTGAATGTCTGTCTTCCTCTTTAATTCCAAAAAAGTCATGATCGAATAGGTATAAAAGACCGGGACCTGGATGATGGAGAGAGAGAGAGGAAAATCCTGGGCAGGCAGGATACGCCGCAGTTCCGATTGGATCTGCTTCTCCGTCGAAGAAAAACCATCTTCATCGGCTTTTTCGGTATGAGAGAGGATGTTGAAAGCGATCTGCTCGCTGAACACCTTTTTGGAAAGCGACTCACTGCTCAGAAGACAGTAGCTCTGGTCTGCCAGCTCTTCGATCCCGGACTCTTCGAAGGCGGAGACAGGCTGGAGGATGAAAGATAAGGCCCTTGAGAGTCCGAACTTTTTGACAACGGTGTGAAAGATATGAGCGAGAACTACTGTGACCGGATGAGGGTTGGCAACGAGCGCAAAAGGCTTCCTGTTGATCAGTTCATCATTCACCCCGGCGACCACTACCGGCACACTCTCATCCGAATTGAACGTCCCGCTGAGATCAATAGCCCGGAAATCCTGTTTGTCGGCCAGAGCGCCGTACTCCTGATTCACTTTTTTATCCGCGGCCAGAAAAACGAGGTCAGCGCTCTGCAGGGAATCCTTTTCCAGACGATGGACGACCTTTGGTTCCCCCCGGAACTGGGTCAGCTTGCTGTATTCCTCTTCAACATCGGGGTCGTAAAACTCGATGTCTTTTAAAGGGAAATTCTTCGTGTCCAGGATCTTTCTGAGCTCTTTCCCGCGCAGAGAATCCGTGCCAACCATGGCCACTCTTATCTTCTTTATCGCACCCATTGTTCAATGATAAAAGCATCAAAGAGATTTTTTGTATTCGGACATGAGGAAATACATCTTGTCCTTAAGAATGAGCTTTTTCTTCTTCAACTCCTTTTCTTCCTGTTTCTCCGACTCGGTCAGATAACTTTTGGCCTTCAATTTCTCCAGCTTTTTCTCGTACTGCTGATGGAGTTTATTCGCTTTCCTGAATTCTTCGTTTTCCTTCAGCAAAAGCTTTTTAAGCTCTTCTTCTCGCATAGGGCTTTCCTCCGCCTAAAGAATATCACAACCTATCCCCTATTTCAATTTAGCCTTCTTATGAATAATATTGGTTAAACAATTGACATTTTATGAGTGTGAAATTATACTTAATCGCGATTGAAAGCTGACCATCACTCATGGCGAGGTAGCTCAGTCGGTAGAGCGAGAGACTGAAAATCTCTGCGTCGGCGGTTCGATTCCGTCCCTCGCCATTCTCCTTCAAATTCCGGCCCAGTCATCATCCATCAAGTCTGTAAGATTGGTTCCCCTTTTGGTTTTTCAACAGGCAAAAGCGAAATTCTTTAAAGATATATCGAGTTCCTAAGTTACGGATTGCAGTTATTACATAAAATCGAAGAATCCAGTTTGGCAAAGGCCCATTTATAACTCGAGAGATTTCAGGAAATCCCTAAGTCTCTGGCTGAACTCGGGCCTTTTCAGGGCCAGGGAGACCGTTGCTTCAAGGAAGCCCATCTTATCCCCGCAATCGTAGCGGGTTCCCTCGTAGATGACTCCGTAGACGGGCTGTTTTCCGATGAGGAACTTGATACCATCCGGAAGCTGCATCTCTCCCCTGTGGTCGGGCTTGGTCTTTCTTATCCCTTCGAAAATCTCGGGAGTGAAAACATACCTGCCGAGGCTGGCCAGGTTGGAAAAGGCCTTCTCCGGCCCGGGCTTCTCGACCAAGTCCTCGATCTGAAAGACACGCTCTGATATCTTTTTGGGCTTGACTATGCCGTACAGCCTGGTCCCCTGCTCATCCGTCTCACCGAGGACGATGACCGATGCTCCCTTTTCTTCGGAGACATCGATGAGCTGTTTTGTGCAGGGTATGGGATAGTCGTAAATATCATCGGGAAGAAGGACCGCAAAGGGCTCCTGGCCGATAAACTCTTCTCCCATGAGGACAGCATGTCCCAGGCCGAGGGCTTGTTTCTGCCGTATGTAACAGAACTCCGCCAGCTCCGAGATCCTCTTCACTTCCTCCAGGAGATCAATCTTCCCTTTTTCCTCGAGGAACTGCTCCAGCTCAGGGCCCTGGTCGAAGAAATCCTCCATCGTCGATTTCCCCCTGCTGGTGATGATGGCGATCTGCTCGATGCCGGACTGAACGGCTTCCTCCACGCTGTAGAGGATAAGGGGTTTATCTATCACCGAGAGCATCTCTTTTGGCTGGCTCTTGGTAGCCGGGAGGAACCGTGTCCCGAAGCCTGCCGCCGGAATGATGGCCTTCCGAACTTTCATTTTATCTCCTTTATAAAGGAAATGGAGGATTGCGCGTTCATGTCCTCAGAAGACAAGTCAGTCTGAATATTGAAACCCTTGGCCTCTGCCCTTGTCTTCCCAGGCTCTGGCCTCAGAATCTGTAACTGACGGAGATAGTAGGAACGATGATGTTCATTTTATAGGCACCGGGCATGGCTGTCTCATAGCCTGCGGGCATCTCGATGGTGAAGAAGGGATCGACAGGAATAGTGACCACATTAAACGGAACGCTTCTGTCTTTGCCCATCAGGTACTCGATGCCGAAGTCAAGCTGAAGGCCGTTCAGCGAATAACCAAATCCTGCGGTAACCACCTGAAAATCATAGCTGGGGAGGAGAACGTTCAAGGTTGTCGTTGGAGCCGGTGAAGGGTCGTAATAGTAGCCGGCGCGAAATGCGTAATTATTGAACCTGTATTCAGCGCCTAACCGGATCTGGAGGGCATCATCCCAGTCCATGGGCCTGAGATCATCTCCGCTAAGACTCATCATCGCCGCCCAGAGAGGGTCTACAAATGTCGTCTCTATCACACCGATCTTGGACCACTGGGTCCACTGGAGGTCGCCAGTCAAGGTCAGTCCTTCTAAGGGCTGGAAAGCAACTCCGACAGCAAGCCACATCGGCCAGGTGACGTTTCTCTCCGTATCCGATGTCTCGCTTAATCCCAGAGCTCCCATGCCGGAGATAGTGGATTCTCCCTTGAACTTCACAGTGCTGGCACTCCTGAAGGTTGCTCCGATGCTCAGCTTGTCGATGGGCTTGAACAGGACGCCCACTGTCGCCCCGTATCCCCAGCCTTTCATGCTGTCTTCGTATTGGCCGAGGTCAACTTCAGCAGGAGGTGGAGCCGGATTAGGTGCGGCTCCAGCATGCATGGCCAGGTTGAACAAGCCGTAATTGACATTAAAGGTCACTCCGACGGCCAGCTTCTCGCTGACCTGAATGCCGATCCCGGGAGAAAAAGTGACCAGCCCAATCTTGCTCTTCCAGTCAAGGAACGGATTGTTATTGGACAGAGCTGCAAAATCAGCCCCATTCCAGCTGGCGCCCAGTCCGGAAGGAACGTAGACACCAAGCCCGACTACGACTTTCTCACTGACGGGATGATAATAGGCCGCCAGGCCGGAAAGATAATGCTTGGTCTCCGTCTCAGCGCCCACAAGGCGGACAAGCGGGGGAATATCCACATCCAGAGTGAACTCCTGAGTTGGTATCACATCTGTCCCGTAGAAACCAAAGTATTTATTGCTGAAAAAAGCCATTCCGGCCGGATTCCAGTAAATGGTGCTGAAATCATCAGCCAGCCCCACAAAAGCGCCGCCCATGGTCAGGGCCCTTGTGCCCAGGCTGTTGAGGTTCAAGCCGTTCGCCAGAGCCAGCGAACTCGAAAAACAAAGAAACAGGATGACCAAAACACAAGACTTCCCTCTGTTCATGCTGACCTCCTCTTGTTTTCACTTTGTTTACCCATTTTGATTTTCTTTGTCAAATGGATTGTTTCTAGCCTTTTTCTTTCTCGCTTCAGGGATCTTCGTCCATAACAGGCCTAAACGGCTTGCACTTCCTTGATCTGCGGGACTTTCTTCTTGATAAAGCGGGTGATGCCGTGAGTCAGCGTCATTTCCCGCATCGGGCATCCTTCGCAAGCACCTAAAAGCCTGACCTTGACCACCCCGTCATCTGTGACATCAACAAGCTCCACGTCGCCGCCATCGGCTTTGAGGTGAGGTCTTATCTCTTCCAACGCTTTTTTGACTTTTTCTTTCATCTGCCTCTCTCCTTAACGCGTTCTATACAGGACTACTATAGTAAAATTCGGAACATTTCTCAAACACTCATTTGTGCCGGCCACCCCATTCATCCATGAATCAGAACCAGTCCCCTAAGAATATTAATGTCCGTGATGAGCAAAATACTTGACTGATCGAGACGTGCAGCGCCGGCTCCTTTCCCTCCGCAGCCCATGACGGAGGGTGGGAGGGTCTTGGCGAGGATGGAGGGGATACGGCGCTCTAACAGATACTACCTCCATAATTATTTATCCCGGAGATAGAGCTGCTTCCGACAGGCCATCCGGATGCTCAGGATCTCTTGGAGAAAACAAACTCGTTTTTCTCATTCACATCGACCCTGATCCTGGCTCCCTCCGTATATTTACCCTCCAGGATCTTCTGGGCCAGGGGATTCTGGATGTCTCTCTGGATCGTCCGCTTCAAGGGACGAGCCCCGTAAACCGGGTCATATCCCCTTTCAGCCAGCAATCTCTTTGCCTTGTCACTCAACTCGATGCCAATCCCCTTTTCTCTGAGCCTTTTCCGCAGCTCATCGATCTGCAGGTCCACGATCTCCAGGATCGCATCCTGGCTAAGGGCTTTGAAAATGATGACTTCATCCATCCTGTTCAGAAATTCAGGCCGGAAATGGCTTTCCAGGATGGCCATCACTTCCCTTTCCATCTTGGTGTAATCCTGGCTGAGTTCCTTGATCACCTGGCTGCCCAGGTTCGAGGTCATGATGATGATGGTGTTCTTGAAATCGACCGTTCTTCCTTTTCCGTCTGTCAGGCGTCCATCATCGAGTATCTGAAGAAGGATATTGAACACATCGCCGTGGGCTTTCTCGATCTCATCGAGGAGGATGATCGAATAGGGCCGCCGCTTGATGGCCTCGGTAAGCTGGCCTCCTTCCTCATACCCCACATATCCGGGAGGAGCTCCGATCATACGGGACACCGTATGCTTCTCCATATACTCCGACATATCGAGCCTGACCAAGGCTTTCTCATCGTCAAACAGAAACTCGGCCAGGACCCGGGCCAGCTCGGTCTTGCCGACGCCGGTGGGCCCCAGAAAAATAAACGATCCCAGAGGCCGGGAAGCATCCTGGATCCCGGCTCTGGCCCGCCGTATGGTGTCAGAGACCGCCCGCAGAGCATGGTCCTGGCCCTTGATCCTCTCGGCCAGCACAGACTCCATCTTCACCAGTTTCTCCACTTCTCCCTCGAGCATCTTAGAGACAGGGATTCCCGTCCATTTGGAAACGACTTCAGCCACATCCTCCTCATCCACCTCTTCCTTGAGCATCTTCCCGCCCTTCTGAACCTCTGCCAATTTCTGAGAGATCTCTTTCATCTTCTTCTCGTTCTCTTTCAGCCTTCCGTACCTGATCTCGGCCACCTTCTCCAGGTTACCGGCTCTTTCCGCGTTCTGCTCTTCCACCTTGAGCTGGTCCATCTCCTCCTTCAACCTGTTCATGGATTCAATCATCTCCTTTTCCCGCAGCCAGCGGGCTTTGAGGGCACCGCTTTCCTCCTTCAAATCGGCCAGCTCCTTGCTCAATTTGTCCAATTTTTCCTTGGCACTCTTGTCTTTTTCTTTTCTCAGGGCCTGCCTCTCGATCTCGAGCTGGATAATCTTCCTTTCCAGTTCATCGATCTCCTCAGGCATACTGTCTATCTCGATCCGGATACGGGAAGCCGCTTCATCTATCAGGTCGATGGCTTTATCCGGAAGATAGCGGTCAGCGATGTAGCGGTGGGATAGAGTCGCCGCGGCAACGATCGCCGAATCCTTGATCTCCACACCGTGGTGAACCTCGTATTTTTCTTTTAAACCCCTGAGGATAGAGATGGTCTCCTCCACCGAGGGCTCGCCCACGTAGACCTGCTGGAATCTTCTCTCCAGAGCCGCGTCCCGCTCGATGTGCTTCTTGTACTCGTTAAGGGTGGTGGCTCCCACGCAACGAAGCTCTCCCCTGGCCAACGACGGCTTCAGCATATTCGAGGCATCGACCGCGCCTTCGGCAGCACCGGCCCCGATGATGGTGTGCAGCTCATCGATGAACAGGACGATCTCCCCTTCCGCTTCTTTGATCTCCTTGAGGATGGCTTTGAGCCTGTCTTCGAATTCTCCCCGGTATTTAGTCCCAGCAACCAGAGAACCGATATCCAGGGCGATCAGCCGCTTGTTCTTGAGCGGTTGAGGCACGTCGCCGTTGGCGATGCGCTGGGCCAGCCCCTCGACGATGGCCGTCTTTCCCACTCCGGCTTCACCGATCAGGACCGGATTATTCTTCGTCCTCCGGGAGAGAACCTGGATGACCCTTCGAATCTCATCCTCTCTGCCGATAACCGGGTCCAGCTTCCCCTGCCTGGCCAGCTCAGTGATATCCCGGGCATACCGCTCCAGGACCCTGTATTTGGCTTCTGGCTGCTGGTCGGTGATCCTCAGGGTCCCCCTTACAGCCATGAGCGCCTGGAGCACGGCGTCCTCGCTCACACCGTTTTCCCGCAGTATCCGGCTCGCCTCGCTGGAGCCTTCCTTCAGCAGGGCCAGAAAGAGATGTTCGGTGGAGATGTATTCATCTTTGAGCTTGTCCGCCTCCTTTTGCGCCTCGTTCATGATCTTCCTCAGGGAGGAAGAGATGTATACCTCTCCGGCTCCCTTGATCTTGGGCATCTTATCCAGGGCAGAGTTCAGGTCTTCGATAACTCTGGGGATACTGACTCCGACCTTAGCCAGGATGGAATTGACGATATTCTCTTCCTGGCTTAAAAATGCCCAGAGGAGATGTTCGGGCTTCAGTTCCTGATTGCCCAGCTCTTCTGCTCTCGACTGGGCCAGTCGGAAAGCTTCCTGAGCCATGACCGTGAATTTATCCCATTTCATTTTTTTCTCCTCTTTTATTTAATTATTCAGACTCCTCTATGTCAAGAGAGCAAAAGAGCGGGAAAAATCCGAATTCATCATTTCATTAACTTTTTATCATTAACCTCTTGACAATTTGATAAAACTTGGTATTTTTTTCATGTGGGTAACGATGGAAGAGATTGAAATTTCGAGTTGGCTGACACTGGATGCGATAAAAAAAGCAGGAAAGGTCGTAGAAACCGTAGGCGACCTTCAAACAGGCCACTGCCAATCCATATTCTGCATCATCGAGGATGACCACCTTGAGCTGTGCTACAGCGATACAGCCTCGAGCTATATCAGGCGCTACGAGGATAAGGAAGAATTCGAGATTGCTCTGACAAAGCGGAAAGAAGAAGAGGGAGAAATGCTCTTTGACGAAAATCAAGGATTCGAAGAAGACGAGTTTGAAGAAGAAGATGATGATGAAGAAGGCGAAGAGTTCGATATCTCTGACGATTCTGATAAGTTCTGATTTCTAGGTCCAAACGCCGTACAGGTTACGGCCGACTGCCTGCATCATTTCAGAGCTCAGCCATCGCCAGCCAGTAGCGGGGAATCCCATTTATTCATTCCTCACTCCCGATCCCCCAGCGTTCTATTTATTACTGCTTTTGTCCTCTTTCTCTCCGCTTTTGATCTTCCGCTTAAGCTGGCTGAGAAAATTCAAAGCGTCTATTGGCGTCATCTCCGATACATTGCATTTATCAATATCCCCTTTGATATCCTCCAGCAGAGCCTGCTCCCTGTCTTGTTGAAACAGGAAAAGCTGAGCTTTATCTCTTTTCTTTGAGGAGCGATAGGCAAGCCTCGGCCGACCTGCATCATCCAATTCCTGTTTCTCCAAGTTGAAAAGAATTTCTTTGGCTCTATCAATGACCGCCCGGGGAATTCCAGCGAGCTTGG
>Ga0209427_10009757_pt1 | contig 10685 bp, 6 predicted proteins | sample DeeMarSWOR136_30_FD_187465 | JGI IMG/M metagenome (GOLD analysis project Ga0209427, IMG submission 187465) | Marine sediment microbial communities from White Oak River estuary, North Carolina - WOR-1-36_30 (SPAdes) (version 2) | ecosystem: Environmental > Aquatic > Marine > Intertidal zone >...
CTCACTGCTCGCTACCAAGGTAATCCAATGCGACCGAAGAAAGCACTCATCACTGGAGTAACTGGCCAGGATGGATCGTACCTGGCCGAGTTTCTCCTGGGAAAAGGCTATCAAGTCATCGGCATGGTGCGGCGCACCAGTACGCTCAACTTTGAGCGCATTGAGCACATCCAGGACCAGCTGGTGCTGGCGCAAGGCGACCTCCTGGACCAAAGCTCACTGGTCGCCATCATCCGCGAGCACCGTCCGCAGGAGATATACAACCTAGCGGCACAGTCGTTCGTTCCCACCTCCTGGAAGCAGCCGGTCTTGACCGGCGAGTTCACCGCCTTGGGAGTGACTCGCGTGTTGGAGGCCATCCGCATGGTAGATCCCACCATCCGTTTCTACCAGGCCAGTTCCAGTGAGATCTTTGGCAAGGTACGGGAGGTGCCGCAGAAGGAGAAGACGCCCTTCCATCCACGCAGTCCCTACGGTGTGGCGAAAGTGTACGGCCACTGGATAACGGTGAACTACCGTGAGAGCTACGACATCTTCGCTTGCTCAGGCATCCTCTTCAATCACGAGTCACCACGGCGAGGTCTGGAGTTCGTCACCCGAAAGGTGACTCATGGGGCGGCCCAGATCAAATTGGGTCTGGCTGGGGAACTGCAACTCGGGAACCTTGACGCCCAGCGGGATTGGGGCTTTGCCGGTGATTATGTGAGAGCGATGTGGCTGATGTTGCAGCAGGGCCAGCCCGACGATTATGTGGTGGCGACAGGCAAGACCCACTCGGTCCGCGACCTGTGCCGCGAGGCTTTCTCCTACCTGGGGCTAGAGTGGCAGGATCACGTGACAGTGGATCCGGGCCTCATAAGGCCAGCTGAGGTAGATCAACTGGTAGGAGACGCGAGCAAGGCGCGTCAGGTGCTCGGCTGGCAGCCCTCGATCTCGTTTCGAGAGCTCATCCGCATGATGGTAGATGCCGATCTGGCCTTGCTGCGCAAGGAAAACGGGCTCTAGTGCAAGGAGATGCGAACAAGGAATGGGAACGATCAGATTCGGAACAGATGGCTGGCGAGCGATCATCGCTGAGGACTATACCTTCGAGAACGTGCGCATCTGTTCTCAAGCCACTGCCAAGTACCTGATAGAGACAGGAGCCGATGACAAGGGACTGATCATCGGCTACGATACCCGCTTCGCCTCAGAGGACTTTGCGGCAGCTGCAGCAGAAGTAATGGCTGGCAATGGAATTACGACATACCTCGTTGACCGCCCGACACCTACGCCCACGATTTCCTATGCTATCCTAGACAAGCAAGCTGCCGGTGCGGTGGTAATCACCTCCAGTCACAATCCTGCAAAATGGAATGGTTTCAAGATCCGCACCCAATACGCTGGGGCGGCGCCGCCTGAAGTCCTTGCTGTCGTAGAACAGTACACCGCTGATCTTGAGTCAGGGCAGGACGCCGTGCAAAGGATGCCGCTCGATCAAGCTTTGAGCGAGGGGCTGGTCACTACGTTCAACCCCATGCCGTGCTACTTGAAGCAGATTGCCTCCCTCGTGGATGTGGCGGGCATAAAGGACGCGGGCATCACTGTGGTTGTCGATGCCATGTTCGGCGCGGGCATGGGATACTTCCCGACCATTCTGGCTGGCGGGAACACGCGCGTGATCGAACTCAACAACGTCCACAACCCGCTCTTCCCGGGCATGCATAACCCCGAGCCCATCGAACAGAATCTGGCCGCCCTGGCAGCGGGGATTGCCCAGCATGGAGCTGACGTTGGTTTGGCGAACGACGGCGACGCGGATCGCGTGGGCCTGATGGATGAGAACGGCAACTTTGTCAATCAGCTTCAGGTGTACGCACTGCTTCTTTTGTATCTGCTGGAAGTGCGGGGCAAGCGAGGACCAATTGTCAAGACAGTGACCACCACGGCCATGGCCCGCAAACTGGCAGAGATGTACGAGATCCCTGTTTATGAGACGCCGGTAGGCTTCAAGTATGTCGGACCTAAAATGGCCGAGACCAAAGCTATTATGGGCGGTGAGGAGAGTGGCGGCTTTGGCTTCGCCGGTCATGTGCCTGAGCGCGACGGGATACTGGCAGGACTCTTCCTGCTTGACCTGATCATCAAGCTTCAAAAGTCGCCATCGCAGCTTGTCCACTACTTGCACTCCCTGGTTGGACCACACTACTATGATCGGATTGATATCCGCATGTTGCCCGAGCAGCGGGAGGAGACGAAGGCGCGTGTGAGGGACAGCGAACCAGACACGATCGCTGGCTTCAAGGTCGTCGAGATTGACACTGTGGACGGTTTCCGCTATTGCCTGGAGGACGGCGGTTGGCTGCTGATTCGTTTCTCCGGAACCGAACCGCTCATCCGCATCTACACCGAGACTACAGCACGTGACAAGATCCAGGAAATCCTGGCCGACGGCAGAAGGATCGCAGGCCTTTGATTCTCGTTGACACGCATGCCCATCTGGATTCGCCGAGGTTCGGCGGTGATCTCATTGAGGTCATCTCGCGGGCCTTCGAAGCTGGTGTTGGCATGATCGTAACCGTTGGCGGCGATCTGCATTCGAGCCTCGCCGCTGTGGAGATTGCCCAGCAGCATCCAAGTGTCTGTGCCGCAGTGGGCGTACATCCGCATGAAGCGGACCATGTTAACCAGGCTGACCTTGTGGACCTGGCGCGCCTCGGCGAGCACGCGGCAGTGGTCGCCATCGGCGAAATCGGCCTGGATTTCTACCGCAATCTTTCGCCACCTGAAAAGCAGAGGGAAGTGTTCGTAGCTCAGCTGGAACTGGCACGAGAACTCGGCAAGCCGGTAGTCGTTCACGATCGAGAAGCGCACATAGAAACCATGTCCATCCTGCGAGACAAGGCGCAGGGCCTGAAGGGTGTCTTGCATTGCTTCTCCGGTGACCGAAGTATGGCTGAGCAGGCCAGAGAGATGGGTTTTTACGTATCATTTGCTGGGCCGGTCACTTTCGAGAACGCGCGAACACTGCAACGATTGGTGCGTGAATTGCCGCTCGATTGCATGCTAATCGAAACGGATTGTCCTTACCTAGCGCCACATCCCCACCGTGGCCGGCGCAACGAACCAGCGTATGTGCGGTTGGTTGCGGCCAAGGTCGCCGAGCTGAAGGGCGTTCCATTGCAGCTTGTCGCCGAGGTAACCACGGCAAATGCGACGCGACTCTTTGGACTTCCGGCCATGTCCTAGGTAGAATAGACATTGATGATAGCTATGCGCCAGGGGCACAATGCCATTGTGCCCCTAGTTGTTGTCGCCCGGGAGCCGATGGAGAACTCTGTCTTGACCGACCTGTCCATTCTGATCGTGAGCTGGAACGTCAGGCCTCTGTTAGAGCGCTGCCTGTTTTCGCTGGGCGAGTGTTATCGGCCTGACGGGCTTTCATGTGAGGTCATTGTTGTGGATAATGCTTCCACCGATGGCAGCCCGGAGACGGTGCGGGAGCGTTTCCCGCAAGTCAAGCTGATCGCGAGTGATTCCAACCTAGGCTTCACCAAAGCCAACAACGTAGGGGCTGCTCACAGCAGCGGGCGCTACATGTTGCTGTTGAACCCCGACACCGAGGTCCTCGGGGATGCGCTGTCAACGATGGTCGCCTACATGGACGGTCACCCCGACGTCGGAGCGCTCGGTCCCAAGCTTCTGTTCTCCGACGGCCGTGTCCAGTCCTCACGGCGCCGCTTCCCCACTCTGGCCACTGCTGTGCTCGAGAGCACCGTGCTGCAACAGTGGTTTCCGAGGAACCGCGTGCTAGAGCGCTACTACATCCGGGACCGCGGGGACAATCAGGAGCAGGACGTCGACTGGGTAGTCGGGGCATGTCTGCTGGTCCGACGCCAGGCCTGGGAGCAAGTTGGTCCGCTGGATGAGCACTTTTTCATGTACTCCGAGGAACTGGACTGGTGTCGTCGGCTGAAGACAGCAGGCTGGCGTGTTGTGTACCTGCCCTCGGCGACCGTCGTACACTATGAAGGCCAAAGCAGTATCCAGGTTGTGCCCGCGCGGCATATGTATTTCCAGAGCAGCAAGGTGCTCTATTTTCAGAAGCATCACGGAGCGCTGGCTGGTGAGCTGTTGCGGCTGTTTCTTCTTGCCACGTACGGATATCAATTGTGCCTGGAAGCGATGAAATGGCTCGTAGGGCACAAGCGCCCTTTGCGCCGAGAGCGAGTCGCCGCCTACCTCCGCGTGTTGCGCTCCGGACTGCGCCTGCGGGGAGAGGTGCGGGGATGAGAATCTGCCTGGTCACTGGGGAATACCCGCCTATGCAGGGTGGCGTGGGTGACTGCACACGCGAATTGGCACGGGCACTAGTGCAACTGGGCCACCAGGTAGCTGTCCTTACGTCCCACCGAGCAGCACCCGCGCCGAACATACCAGTCCTTTCGGCTCAAGAGCCTGAAGTGTGCCCAATTGTCGGCAGGTGGGACTGGACAAGTTGGAGGTACGTGTTCCAGACGGTCCGTGCGTACCACAGCGACGTGCTGCACATCCAGTATCAGACGGCCGCATATGGCATGCACCCGGCCATCAACTTCCTACCACTCCGCTTGCGCCTGAGCGGGAGGCGGCCTCGCGTGCTGGCTACTTTTCACGATCTCCGTGTTCCATATTTGCTGCCCAAGGCTGGAGCGTTGCGTCGCTGGGTTAACTTGCTACTGGCTCGGTGGAGCGATGCTGCCATCGCTACGAACACGGAGGACCATCAACAACTCCAAGAGGCCCGTCTGCCCAAGAGTCCGCATTTGATACCCATTGGAAGCAACATCCGCCCGCAGCCTCCGCCAGGGTTCGATCGCGCCGCGTGGCGGAATCGTCTGGGAGTGGGTGAGAACGAGACGCTACTGTGCTACTTCGGTTTCCTCAACGAAAGCAAGGGCGGCGAGACGCTGTTTCGTACCTTGGCGGAGCTGATGCACCGTGGTCGCAGGGTGAAACTGCTGATGATTGGCGGCCAAGTCGGTGACAGCGATCCAACCAACGTGCAGTACTTTGAGCATGTGAGAGCGCTTGGCGACGACCTTGGCTTGGAGCCTCTCCTTCAATGGACCGGCTACACGCCCCCTGACCAAGTCTCGGCCAACTTCTTGGCTGCCGATATCTGTGTGCTGCCCTATCGGGATGGCGTCTCATATCGGCGTGGTACCCTAATGGCCGCAATTGCGCACGGTATGCCTATCATCAGCACCTGGCCCAGGGTACCCATCCCCACTTTGGCCGATGGCGAGAACATACTTCTCGTCGCTCCCGATGACGCGTTCGCAACGGCCGATGCGGTGGAGAGGCTGATGTCAAGTCCTGAACTGCGCACACGCTTGTCCCAGGGAGCGCTGGGGTTGGCGGAGAGCTTCACTTGGGACCGCATTGCTGCACGGACAGCTCGGCTGTACAACGAGCTGATCCTCCTGCCCAACAGCAGGCAGGACGCGGGCTCATAGCACGACGTCCGGATGACTAGCCAGCGGGACAGACTGTGGGATGATCCTCTTTCGGCTGGTCCGGCTCACAGCGCGCAGCAGTCATCGGGGGCATTTTGCAGCTGCCAGTGCCATGGGATGCACGATGGGGAGCGTACCCGCACTACATCTGGCGGCAACTGCCCCAGGCGCGGCAAGGACGATAGGTGCTGCACAGCAGCAGGCAGCCGTGGAACGATGACCTCCTTGTCCCACAGGTTCGTGTGGCGGAATGGACATACTTGATGGAAAGCCCGAGCATGGGATGCGCGCAGGTCCGAGATCGGAAAACGTGGTGGCTACCAGCAGACTGAACACTTGGGCCCGGGTCGGAATGGTGGGGCTGATTCTCGCCATCTTTGCCCTCTATCTGCACACTTTGGATAAGCAAAGCCTGGTTTTTGAGGAGGGGCTCAGCGTCGTCTTTTCCAACAGGACTGTGCCGCAGCTAATGCATACCCTGGTTTACGAAGATCTGCACCCGCCGCTACATTACCTGTTGCTCCACTTCTGGATGAGCCTTGCTGGGAACGGCGAGCGCGCGGTGCGCATGCCCTCGGCCATGGCTGCTCTGTTAATGGTGCCACTGGCCTGGGCCATCGTAATGGAGGTCTGGGGTCAAGGCAAGGACGAACCTCGGAGCGGGGCACGAGCTCTCACAGCCTTGGGTGCAGCTGCTCTGGTTGGAGCCTCTCCCTTTGTCGCCTACCACGCGCAAGAGACGCGCATGTACAGCCTGGTCGCTGCTCTGAGTCTGGCAGCGGTCTGGGCGTTCCTGAGGGCAACGCGCACGGGCGGCCGTAGTTGGTGGCTGGCCTTCAGTTGCTTGCTGACCGCCAGCCTCTACACCCAGTACCTGGCTTTCTTCGTGGTGCCAGCCATCTTGCTCTACGCCCTGCTGCTGGATCGCGAGTCATTGCGCACCACAGCGCTCTGTACTCTGCTGGCCGGGCTTTTGTATCTGCCTTGGATCGTTCCAGCCTATCTGCAGTTGAAGCGTCTGTTCCGCTGGCCAGATTATTGGGTCACCACGCGCATCGATCCGAGTCTGTTTCTGTACACTATCTCGGATACTCTACTGCCCAGTTACACCATGCGTTGGCAGGTGCTGGTGGCCGCTTTGGGTGCGCTCTTGTTGATCCGCTTTGCGCTGCGCTCCAGGTTCAGGTTGTCGCGAACTCAGCGACGTGGCCTGTTGATTGTCCTGGTCTTTGCTATGCAGCTGGCACTGACTTTCGTGACGGTCAGTCTGGCTCCCAAGTTTGTGGCCCGGTATACGATTGTGGCCGCGGCCCCCTTTTACATCTTCGTGGCGCTTGCTCTGTATGCCGTGCTTGGTGCCAGGTCCCTGGCTGGCCGAGCCTTGTTCGGCGTTCTGGTCGTCATTGCAGTTCTGGTTTCTTTACGCTCCACTGTGGCTGTCTTGGCAGGCCGCCACGATCCGCGTGACGACACCCGGGGGGTCGCCGCCTACCTTACCGAGAACGCTCAGGCGAATGATGCCTTGCTGCTGGTCGAGAATGCTCCCTATGCGTTTCAGTACTACTATGGCGGGGCTGCGCCATGGCATGGACTGCATGTGGGACAAGGCTTTGCAGGAGCAGCAGACGTGCTTAATAGCATCCTGCGAAGCCAACCGAGGCGTGTATGGTTGGTTCTGTGGCATCAAGAGTTCGCTGATCCCACAGACATGATTGTCACGGAGCTGGTGCGCGTAGGTCGCGAAGTGAACATTGGCAGGCAGTTCTTTGGCTACCAGCTGCGAGCTTTTGACATCTACGACTATGAGACGCCTATTGTGGCCCTGCCTCAGCCCAAGAACGTGCTCAACGCCGACTTCTGGCCGGGCATCCGGCTGCTCGGCTTTGATCACCTGACACCTGAGACCGGCCAGCTGCACTATGCGCTGTATTGGGAGGCGCAGAAGGCGCTGCATCGCAACTACAGCCTGGCTCTGAGTTGGCAAGATCAGGAGGGTAACGAGTACCTCCACCAGGATCAGGCCTTGAGCACCCATTACTTCTTGCCCCCTGTATGGCCGTTGAATACCCCCATCCGCGGCCGTGTGGATGTTGTGCTGCCCGCTGACCTGCCCCCGCTCAGCTATCGGGTCTACCTGAGAGTCCTCGACCCGGAGTCACAGCGCGACGTGGACCTTGTGGATGCAAGTGGAATACCCTTGGGGCAGGCGCTACTGCTGGAAGAGCTGTTCTTGCCCAAGTCAATGGTGGAGAAGGCTCCTGTAGAGGTTCCGAACCTGCTCCATGTTGACATGGCAAACGACTTGCAGCTGCTGGGCTTTGGTCTGGACCGCTCAGAATACTATCCAGGCGATGATCTGCGGCTGGTGATATGGTGGCATCGTCCCGACATCTCTTCAGCCGGACAGGCTCAGGGGACGCCGGACAGGGATCAGTCGGTGACGTTTCGCCTTCTGGACGGCGGGAACTCAGTGATCTGGGAAGGGGAAAGGCCCATCGTCCCTGGCTATCCCAGTGCCGAGTGGCAATCAGGCGAGGTCAACCGCATTATCTACCGGCTGACGATTCCTTCTGATCTGACAGCCGGAGATTACAGTCTCCAGGCCAGCATGGGAGAAAGATGGGGCTTGCTGGCGGTACTGCATATTGTGGCTCGTGAGCATCGCTACGATGTGCCCCTCATGCAGCACTCACTGAATGTGCAGTTCGAGGAGGGCATTACGCTTCTAGGCTACGACCTGGGGGCGCCTACAGTGCAGGTTGGCGAGACGATGACCATCACACTTCATTGGCAAGCGACGGATCCGATCACCACAAGCTACAAGGTGAGTGTGCAGCTGTTATCCTCAGACCTGCAGATCATGGCTCAGGACGATGGTGTCCCAGTGGGCTGGACCTACCCCACGACGGCATGGCTGCCACGAGAAGTCATTAGCGATCAACACATTCTGACCATCGCATCGGAGGCAGCGCCTGGTAGCCACGTGCTCATCGCAGTGCTCTACGACGAGCGAACGGCACGGAGATTGCGCGTTGAGCAGGCAGGGAAAACGGCAGACCATGCTATCCTTGCCATTCTGCGCGTGCCGCCATAGTAGGCACCCCCGTCTTCTGCCTGTCCGCTACCCTGTCGGCTGAGGGCTCCTTCTCGGGCGGGCCCCTGGTTTGCTGGAGTAACATGCCTGTGTTAATATCAAAACTGGGATGGTGTTTGCGATTTGCTTGCTGCGGTCGACCAGCGCCTAACGAAAAGGGTAGTCTTGGGGATGCATCGTGACGCAACAGGCACTTGTTAGACGCTTGCAGTCTTGGCTGGTTACAGGCAGTGAGCTGCGAAGGTTCACAGCTACTGTAGTCCTGTGCTTGATTGTTGGCATTGCCGGCGGTGCGTTGTTCGCCTTTCTCGGTCCAATCTGGGCCAGCGCGGTTCTGGCAGCTCTCGCTGGCGGTTTGATCATGCTGCGTAGCACGCAAGTCACGTTCTTTGCCCTTGTCGCTGTGATCTGTCTGCTGCCATTCGCTGCGCTTCCCATGCCTGATATCGGTTTCTCACCCACGCTGATCGACGTGATTCTCCTCGTGCTGCTTTTCAGCTGGCTGTTCCGCGTCGCTCTCAAGAAGCAGAAGAGCTTGATCGGCTCACCGCTGGCACTGCCCATTGTGGTGTTCATGGTACTGGCTTGCGCTTCGTTTGTGATCGGCCTCTCTTTCGGAAGTCTTACTACCAACCTTGCTCGTCACTTTGCAGAGTTGTTGTTGAGTATCTTTCTCTTCTTCTTGGTGATCAACAACGTGCGGACCCAGAAGCGTCTGCAGGAGATCACCACGGTGCTGATCCTGGCCGGGCTGGCCGCGGCCGTGATTGGCATCGCCCTGTATTTCTTGCCACAGGACGTGACTATCCGCTTGCTGTCTAGCCTGCGCATCCTACGCTACCCAGCTGGGAGCGATGTGCTTCGTTTCGTGGAGGATAACCCTGACCTGCCGCTGCGAGCCATATCCACCTCAATCGATCCGAATGTTCTGGGTGGCCTGCTCGTTATCGTGATAGGAATCACAGTGCCACAGTTGGTGGCTTCGAGACCTCTGCCCTTGTTTGCACGCTGGGGACGTTGGCGGGGTGTCAATTGGCTCGCAGCTGTCGTACTGGCTGTCATGCTAGTCTGTCTCTTGCTCACCTTCTCACGGGGAGCGATGGGAGGATTGGGTGCAGCGCTCTTTGTCCTGGCTTTGTTGCGCTATCGGAAGCTGCTCGTGTTTATGCTCCTGGTGGGCTTGGTCATATGGTTCTTGCCGCAGACGCAATGGTATGTACAGCACTTCCTGGAAGGGGTGAGGTTGGAGGATTTGGCCACGCAGATGCGTCTTGGCGAGTACAAGGATGCCCTGATTCTGATTTCACGACATCCATGGCTGGGTGTGGGGTTCGCTGGTGCGCCTGACATTGATACGTACATCGGCGTCTCCAATGTGTATTTGTTGTTGGCCGAGGAGATGGGGCTGATTGGATTGGGCGTGTTTTTGTGGATCGTGGTGCTTACCATAGGACGTATCCTGAGATGGCTCAGGTATCTGGCCGAGGCTCCCCGTCTGGAGGCTGTGCTGTTAGGCCTGCTGGCCGCGCTCCTGGGAGCATTGTTCAGCGGCATCTTGGATCACTACTTCTTCAACATCAATTTCCAGCACGCGGTGACGCTGTTTTGGCTTGTCATCGGGCTCAGCATCACGACCACGTTGTTGCCGGGCGATCTGCAGACGCCCGGCGCCCCCACGGCACCTGTACCGTTAAAGGGACACGCAGACTACCCTTGACGTTGCGTTTTCTGCTGCAATATGATATAATCAGAAACAAGACCAAGCCCTGACGAAGGAGGTCTACGTGGACATTCAGGTCAAGCAGCACAAGCGTGTCGATTACGTTGAGGTCAGTGGGCGCATCGACAGCAACAATGCGGGCCGTCTCGAAGAAACGTTCAACGACATCACGGCGGCAAAGCGTTTTCGTATTGTAGTAGACATGCAGAACCTCGAGTATATCAGTAGCCGGGGCCTTCGCGCTCTAATCGCTACCCTGAAAGAGACACGACGCTGGAATCGGGGTGACTTGCGTCTCTGCAACGTGCCTGTGCGCATCCAGGAGGTTCTTGATCTGGCAGGCCTGACCCCTCTCTTCAAGATCTTTGACAACTCTGTGGACGCCGTGGGCAGT
>Ga0209427_10009758_pt1 | contig 10684 bp, 8 predicted proteins | sample DeeMarSWOR136_30_FD_187465 | JGI IMG/M metagenome (GOLD analysis project Ga0209427, IMG submission 187465) | Marine sediment microbial communities from White Oak River estuary, North Carolina - WOR-1-36_30 (SPAdes) (version 2) | ecosystem: Environmental > Aquatic > Marine > Intertidal zone >...
GCCGGTTCTCCCACCATTGTCAACAGAATATTCTCTCCGCCTCCGCGCAAAGGAGGGGAGATACTAGTGGGAGACCCTGAAGAACAGGCGCAAAAATTGGTGGACAAGCTGCGTCAGGCAAAAGTGATATGATTAAAAAAATTCCCTCTCCCCTCGGGGAGGGTAAGGGTGAGGGTGTTCGGAGGAAATTTGGGTATCAAGATTCTCGAAGATAAATGTACAGGTTGTACGCTCTGCGTTAAGGCCTGTCCTTTCGGTCTAATAAAAATAGTCTCCAGAGAAGAAGTAAGTAAGCCGCATCCCAAATATAAGAAAATTGCCGTAATCGGAGAAGGATGTAATCTTTGTGGAGCTTGCGTTGAGCCCTGTTCGGTTCAAGCCATATTGATTGAAAGGGAAGAAGCGAAACCTCGAGTAGACATCTCCCAGTATAAAGGCGTATGGGTTTTCGCTGAACAGAAGAAAGGGGAGATTCAGGGTGTTGCCTATGAACTTCTGGGAGAGGGAAGGAAGTTAGCCGACCAGTTAGGAGAGAAACTTTCCTGCGTGTTGTTAGGAGAAGGAATGGATGAGGCGGCTAAAGAGCTTATAGTTTATGGTGCAGAGAGGGTCTACCAGATTGAAGGCGCTATCCTGAAAAATTTTCAGGATGACCCCTACACTGATGTCCTTACTGATCTAATCCAGAAGGAAAAACCTGAGATTGTTTTGATGGGCGCTACTGTAATTGGCCGTTCTTTTGCTTCACGTGTAGCAGCAAGGTTGGGCACAGGACTTACTGCCGACTGTACTGAGCTGGCCATAGACCCCGAGACCAGACAGCTTCTTCAGACAAGACCTGCCTTTGGAGGAAACATTATGGCCACTATTACCACGCCCCACAATCGTCCCCAGATGGCTACGGTCAGACACAAAGTGTTCAAAAAAGCAATAAAGCAGGGAAATCACCAGGGAGAGATCATAAAAGAGAGTGCAGAAGGGAAAAACCTTTCCTTGAGGACCAAACTCTTAGATATGGTTCAAGACCTGACCCAGAAGGTAAATCTCGCCGATGCCGATATCATTGTGTCCGGAGGACGCGGATTGGGAGGACCTGAAAATTTTCATATTATTGAAGAATTGGCACGCACTTTAGGGGGCGCCGTTGGTGCCAGTCGAGCGGCAGTTGATGCTGGCTGGATACCCTATTCGCATCAAGTAGGACAGACCGGTCGCACTGTCTGTCCCAAAATATATATTGCCTGTGGAATTTCCGGAGCCATTCAGCATCTGGTGGGTATGCAGTCTTCGGACATTATTGTGGCAATTAATAAGGACCTTAATGCTCCCATCTTCAAAGTTGCCACATATGGTATTGAAGGCGACCTCTTCCAGGTCATTCCGGCTCTAACCAAAAGGTTGAAAGAAGCTCTGGGTTGAAGTAGCTATTCTCTGAATTTACCCTCCTTTTTCCCGCCATTTTTTTCTTGATAATTTGCGACGATTTTGATATATTTAATATAACAAAATCAAAGTAGCTGCAGAGCGATAGCTCTGCCTCAGTAGAGATAGCGTAGAGGGGACCCTTGCTGTCGGCGAGGAAAAAGGTGCCTGTCACCATAAAGGGGAAAAAGTACCTGTCACCATAAATAGGAGATTCGATTGTATTTTAAGAGACTGGAGATATTCGGGTTTAAGTCTTTTGCTGATAAGATTACTGTAAATTTTGAACCGGGAATTACCTGTATCGTTGGTCCTAACGGCTGCGGAAAGACCAATATTGTTGATGCCATACGCTGGGTTCTGGGAGAACAGAGTGTCAAACAGCTTCGTGCTGGTAAGATGGAGGACATTATTTTTAATGGCTCCCGGACGCGTAAGCCTTTAGGATTAGCCGAGGTTTCCCTCAGTTTAGATAACTCACAAAATATCCTGCCGATTGAATACCAGGAAGTCACCGTTACTCGCCGCCTGTTTCGTTCGGGAGAATCGGAATACTACATTAACAAAACTCCTTGCCGTCTCAAAGACATAACTGCATTATTCTTAGATACAGGGATGGGCACGGATACTTATTCCTTGATGGAAGAGAAGAAGATTAATTTCATCTTAAATAGTAAGCCGGAGGAGCGCCGAACGATATTTGAAGAGGTAGCGGGAGTAATGAAATACAAATGGAGAAGAGAAGAGGCGCTGCGCCGACTGGAGAGCACACAGGCAAATCTTATGAGATTGTCCGACATAATGGCTGAAGTAAAAAGACAAATCAGTTCACTCGACTATCAAGCAAGAAAAGCACGCCAGTACCAAAAATATAGAGAAGAACTCAAAGTTCTGGAAATAAGACGGCTGATGAAGAACTACACAAAAATAAAAGAAGAGTTCACGCAAGGAGAAGGAAATTTAAGCTCACTTTCTGCTGAGGCGGAGAGGTTAAGTAGTGAATGTAGACAAAAAGAGGATTCATCTTTACAACTTCGACTTCAATTAAAGGAAAAAGAAGAAGAACTGAACAAGATTCAGAGAGAACTATTTTCCATCTCCAGTCAAATTAACCGATTTGAGGACAGGCTTCTTTTGGGAAAAGAAAGAAAGGAAGAGATAGAAGGAGAGAGAGCACAACTAAAAGGACAGATAGAAGATAGTACTAATAAAATTTCCCTGGTGGATGAAAAAATTCATCAAACAGAAAAAGAAAAGGAAAAATTAGCCAAACAACTTGCCCAGAGCAGTGCAGCCTTTTCCTCCCAAGAAGAGATCCTTCGGTCACTTACAGAAAGACTCGTCCATTTAAGTGCTTCCCTTGAGGAAAGAAAAGAAGCTCTGGTGGAACTGATGAATAAAACAGCCCAGGCCCGGAATCGGTTAATCAGTTTGAAATTGGACAGAAAGAGCCTACTTTCCCGAAAGGAGAAGTTAAATACCGAGGAGAAGCGTAGAGCGCAAGATAAAGAAATTCTGCAGGGCGAGATCTCCCGCAAACAGGAGGAACTGAATAGGGAAAATGAGAGATTGGCAGAGATAAATGAGAGAAACAATCTTATAGTAAAGGAAAGAGAGTCTCTTTTAGAAAGCCTTAAACAGGCAATAAATAAGGCGGGTGATTTACAGCAAAGGTATAGTCTCAGGTTAGGCCTTCTTCAATCATCAAGCGAGTTAAGCGGAAAAGAAGCCTTGGTAGAAGAAGTTTTATCCAGAGGATTTCCTGGCGTATACGGGACAGTAGCCGGCTTAGTCAGTTTTCCTCCCGAGGATGAAGTGGTTCTGGAAAAGCTTCTTGGTGAACGCCTACAGTACCTTGTTTGTGAAGATACTGAGAGCGCGTTAGCAGTAATAGAATTTCTGAAAGAAGAGAAAAAAGGTTACCTTACTTTTCTTCCTATTAAGGATTTACCCGTATCAAATCCTGGCCCGGTAATCCCGCAGGATGTCGTCGGTATACCCTTGTTGGAAAAAGTGGGATACGAAAAAAAGTATCAGAAAGTCATGGAGTTTCTTCTGGGTAACATTTTCTTGGTGGAAAGTCTGGACCAAATCGACCCAACGGAAACGAGAAATCGCCAGGAAGAAAAGGGTAAAAAGGAAATAATTTTTCTCACAAAAGAAGGAGATATTTTAACTTCTTCGGGGATTCTTTCTGGTGGCAGCCGGGAATTCCTGGAAGAGAATATTTCAATACGCAATAAAAAAATTAAAGAATTAGAGAGAGAAATTTCTCAATTAAAGGAAGAACTGGATAGGATAATTGCGCAAAGAGCGAAAGTAGAAGACAAAATATCCGACGTAAATATCCAGATAGAGAAAAATAAAGAGAACTTCCAGAAAGCACAGATTATTATTGCCCAGCTGGGAGAGGTAATTTCGCAAAAGGAGGAACTTAATAAGCGGCTCGATTCTGAAATTAATCTTCTCATTGATGAACAGAGTATAATAGATAAAGATATATCTAACGGGGCTTGCGATGTTGAACAGTTAACGAACGACCAGAAGGCGGGAGAGACATCTCAGGGAGAAATCCAGAAAATTATAGATGAATTGGAGAAGGACCATCGTTCCCTAACCGAACAGGAAAAAGAGGAAAGAGAAAAACTGATCGGGCTGAAAATACTCAAGACACAACTTGAGGAAAAAGAACGCAATCTGCAATCCGAAAGGGCGCACCTGGAAAATGAGAGAGAGAGCCTGTTGAATCTGATAGACCAGAGGAAGGAAACATTGGCTAATCTGGAAGGCAAGGTAACCGGTATAGAGGAAGTAAAGCTTTCGGGAGAAAAAGAAATATCGTCTCTTTCCGAATCCAAAAATAGACTGGAAATAGAACTAAAAGGATTAGAAGAAGAGAAAGAGAAAATTAATCAAAGCTTGCAGGAAGAAGAGACTATTCTGGGACAGAAGAAGGGCGAGCTGTCCAGGATGCAAAGCGATTTGACGCAAGAAAAAATAAATAGTAACCGCTTGTCTCTGGAGCTGAACCAGATTAAAGAAAAATTGACGGAAGAGCACAGTCTTTCCCTGGACGAAGCTCTGCAGACGGTTTCCCAGGCTCCTGTTGATATTTCAGAGGATTACGCCAGAGACATAGAGAAGTTGAAACACAGGATTGAAACAATGGGGCCGGTTAATCTTGCTGCTCCTGAAGAGTATGAGACGCTAAATGAGCGTTACAAATTTCTCAAGAGCCAGGAGGAAGACCTGATTAAGTCATCGGAAGACCTGCGGCAGGTTATAAGCAGAATCGACGGGACTACGCGTGCAAATTTCAGGAAAACATTCACCAGCGTGCGCAATAATTTCCAGAAGGTATTTACCCAGCTCTTCGAAGGAGGGGAAGCTGACCTGGTGCTCACGAACGAAGCGGATTTGTTGGAAACAGGAGTGGATATCGTTGCGCAACCACCGGGCAAGAAACTGCAAAACATTTCTCTCTTATCAGGAGGAGAAAAAGCCCTGTGCGCCATTGCCCTTCTGTTTGCTATATTCATGGTTAAACCTTCACCGTTTTGCGTCCTCGATGAGGTTGATGCTCCGCTGGATGACGCCAACTTGCAGAGGTTTACTATGTTATTAAAGGAATTTGTAAATAAAGCACAATTCATCATTGTAACCCACAACAAGAGGACCATGGAGATGTCCGATGTTCTTTACGGAATTACCATGGAAGAATTTGGCATCTCCAAACTCATCTCGGTAAAATTTCAAAAGCCGGGCCCCGCCTGAAGAATCTTGTGAAAAACATTTGTAGTGTAGGGGCTTGTCCCCGTCCCGATAAATCGGGACGCCCATAAACCCCGTTAGAAATGGATGTTAGGAACCCTTTCGGGGGAATTTCTAAAAGGGGTAAAGGGCTACACTACTCAAAAATTATGGATAAGGTCAAAATTTCGGATATATTTATTGATAATCTGGAATGGAATGGAATAGCAGAGGCTGTAGAAAGTTTTATCGGAAGCCCAAAAGCGCGACAGATAATTACTGCGAATTCTTTGATGGTCAATTATGCGAAAAGAGATCCTGAATTGAAGAGAGCCTTCCTTAATGCGGGTCTCGTTCTTGCCGATAGCATAGGTATTGTCTGGGCATCAGAGTTTCTGGGCTATGGAAAACTTGCGCGTATCCCGGGCATAGAGCTAATGTTGAAGTTTTGTCAACTGGCAGCTTCTAAGGATTACTCCATATATTTGTTAGGCTCGTGGGAATCTATATTAGGGAAAGCAGGAGAAAATCTAAAGAAGAAATTTCCCGGGCTAAGAATTGTAGGAATGCACCATGGATATTTTACACAGGGTGATTGCAATAAAATCCTGAAAGAAATCAGGAATCTTAAACCCCACTTCTTATTTGTAGGAATTGGCACACCTCGGGGAGAAAAGTGGATTTTTCAGAACCTCGAGGAACTAAACGTTCCTGTTTGTATGGGGATTGGTGGCAGTCTGGATGTGATTTCCGGAAGATTGAGAAGAGCGCCCGCATGGCTTCGCCAGGGAGGATTTGAGTGGACCTACCGCTTGCTCCAGGAACCCTGGCGGGATGTTCGCCTGAGCGGGTTATTAAGTTTTGTCTGGAAAGTAATGAAACAGAAATGGGGAAGGTAATCTATCAATATGAAATATGGCATCATTTCTGACATCCATAGTAATCTGGAAGCATTAAATACAATCCTGGATTACTTGAAACGCAAGGAAAAGATAGACAGATTTATCTGTTGTGGTGATATCGTTGGATACGGAGCAAAACCGAATGAGTGCACGGAAATTATTCGCCAGTTGAATAATTGCTACACGGTCGCCGGCAATCATGACTGGGGAGCTATAGGTTTAGAAGATACCAGTTTCTTTAACCCCGTTGCTTTGGCAGCAGTAGAATGGACAGGACGCCATTTAGCCGAAAATAACCGAAATTACCTTAAAAACCTCGCTTCGGAAATAGAAGAAGATAATTTTCTACTCGTTCACGGAAGTCCCATGGACCCTATTAATGAATACATCTTTGAAGAGAGAACTTTCTTGGCAAATCTTCCCCGGATAAAGAAGAATATCTGTTTTGTCGGGCACACCCATGTTCCTCTATGTTTCTATGCCAAAACTTCACAAGAGATTGAGGCAATTCCACTCGATGATGGAACGGTTCTGGAAATAAATCCATCTTATAAATATCTTATAAATTGCGGAAGTGTTGGCCAACCCAGGGATGGTGACCCCAGGGCTAGCTGTGGGATTTATGAGGAGGAAACAAATATTCTCAGAATAAAGAGGATAGACTATGACATTGCCAAAACTCAGGAAGAAATTATAAATGCAAAGCTTCCCTCAGCACTTGCTCTGAGACTAGGCTACGGCAGATAATTAAGAAACCCCCTCTACCCTCTGGGGAGAGGGTAAGGGCGAACGGAAAAATTACTTGACAAAAACTAAAATATTTGTTATTTTTTAGATAGAAAGAGTCTTCGGGGTAGGGTGAAATTCCCAATCGGTGGTGAAAGTCCACGACCCCTCCCGATAAAAATCGGGAGAGTCGAACTGTTGAAATTACAGTACCGACGGTTAAAGTCCGGACGGGAGAAGATTCCAGTAAGGAGTCTAATAATAAATAATGTAAAATCTCCCTCGCTTAAGTAAAGCGAGACATCCCGAAGAAATATTCTTCGGGTTTTTTTATTCAGATGAAGATGAAGACTGAAAATGAATTACAGTTTATGCAGAAGGCGATAGCCCTTGCCAGAAAAGGCTCATTCAGGGTGAGTCCCAATCCTAAGGTTGGCTGTGTTCTGGTTAAAAAGGGTAAGGTCATTTCTCGTGGTAGTCATCGACATTTTGGAGGTCGCCACGCTGAGATTAATGCGTTGAGGAAGGCAGGGGTGAGAGCCAAAGGCTCTACGATGTATATTAATCTAGAGCCGTGCCGCCATTACGGCAAGACGCCTCCCTGCACAGAAGCAATTAAAAAGGCAGGAGTTAAAAAGGTTGTTGTGGGAATGGTTGATCCCAATCCTCTGGTAAAGGGAAAAGGATTAAGGGAACTGAAAGCGAAAGGAATTAAGATAAAATTGGGAGTGTTAACAGAGGAATGCGCCAAACTGAATGAGCCCTACATAAAATATATCACCCGGAGAATACCTTTTGTAATTCTGAAATCGGCAATGTCTCTGGATGGGAAAATAGCTACACAAAAGGGAGACTCCAAATGGATTACCAGCGAAGCATCCCGGAAGTACGCCAAAGCGCTACGCAGCGAGGTGGATGCTATCCTGGTAGGAATAGATACTGTTTTAAAGGATAATCCTGGGCTTCTGAGTAGCAATTCTAAAAAGAGACCAACCAGGGTAATAGTTGATAGCCGCCTGAGAATTCCGTTAGATGCCAGGGTGCTCAATTCCCGGGCTCCCACCATAGTGGCCACCCGGAAGGGAGCAGATAAGAGGAAAATAGAGAATTTGCAAACCAGAGGTGTGGAAGTCCTCCAGGTACCGAGATGGAGAAAACATCCCCGGAGAGGTCTCGACCTGAAGTTTCTAATGAAACAATTGGCGAGAAAGGGTGTTGCTTCTCTTCTCATCGAGGGCGGAGGTAAAGTCAATGCTTCGGCATTAGAGATGGGTTTAGTGGATAAGGTTCTCTTCTTCATTGCTCCCAAAATTATTGGTGGAGAAGATGCGATTACTCCGGTGGAAGGTGAAGGAATAGACAGGATTGGACAGGCAATAATATTGAAAGATACCAGAATCGGGAGATTTGGCGAGGATCTTCTATTTGAAGGCTATATTTGAGGGGATGAACAGATGTTTACTGGAATAATTGAAAAGATGGGAAAAGTAGTAGAGAAGAATCCCAATAGAATTACTGTGGAAACGGAATGGAAAGATTTAAAAGTAGGCGAATCAATTTCTGTTAGCGGTGTCTGCCTTACAGTTACCCAGAGCGAGAATTTCAGGCCATCGGGAAGATTCACTGCCGACTTATCTCGGGAGACTCTGGAAAGCACAACGCTGGGCAGTTTGAGGGTTGGAAGCAGAGTAAATTTAGAGAGAGCATTGAAATTAGGAGAACGCCTGGGAGGACATTTCCTCAGCGGGCACGTGGATGGACTGGGAAGGGTGAAAGCAATTGCCAGAGAAAAAGAGGGAAAGCTTTTCCAGATCACAACTTCTCTGGAAATTTTGAAATATATTATTCCTAAAGGATCAATCGGTGTGGATGGAATCAGTTTGACTGTAGTTCAAGTAATTAATGGTATAGGTTTCTCTGTTTCCATTATTCCCCACACCGAGAAGGTTACCAGTTTTGGTCTTCTTAAAGTCAACGATTCAGTAAATATTGAAGCGGATATGTTAGCAAGGTATGTTGAGAATCTAATCAACAAGAAAAAAGAGAAATCTGGCATAACCAGAGAATTTCTCCTGGAGAAGGGATTTTTATGAAGTTTAACACGATTCCGGAAGCGATAGAATATATCAAAAAAGGTAGAATGGTCATCGTTATTGATGATAAGGAACGGGAGAACGAAGGTGACCTGGTCATGGCTGCGTCGAAAGTGACTCCTGAGGCGATAAATTTCATGGCCAAATATGGCCGGGGATTAATTTGTCTGGCAATCGTCGGGGAAAGACTGGATAAGCTGGGAATTAAGCCTATGGTGGCCAACGGAGTGGAGTTACGCGAGGCAGCATTCACCGTTTCTGTTGATGCCAGGAAGGGGACGACTACGGGAATTTCGGCTCACGACCGGGCAACTACGATAAAAGCAGTGATTAACCACAGGATCAAACCTTCTGACCTTTGTAGTCCCGGGCATATCTTTCCCCTGCGCTATCGGGAAGGAGGTGTCCTGGTGCGTGCGGGTCATACTGAAGCAGCTGTAGACCTGGCAAAGATGGCAGGTTTATACCCTGCCGGAGTAATTTGTGAGATAATGCATGAGGACGGTAGGATGGCCAGGACGCCCGAACTTTTCCGCTACGCCAGGAAATACAGCATGGCTGTCGTTACTATCGCTGACTTGATTGAATATCGCCGGCGAACGGAGAAATTTATAAAAAGGACAGCCAGTGCCAGGTTACCTACAGAATTCGGCGAATTTAAGATAATTATATATGAGTCTCTTCTGGACAAGGAGCACCATCTCGCTCTGGTAAAAGGAGAAGTGAAAGGCAGGAAAGACGTTCTGGTTAGAGTTCACTCCTCCTGTTTAACCGGGGATATCCTCCATTCCCTGCGCTGCGATTGTGGTACGCAGTTACATCGAGCAATGAAAATAATCGAAAAGAAAGGTCAAGGAGTTATATTGTATATGCATCAGGAGGGCAGGGGTATTGGATTGGTGAACAAGGTGAAAGCATACGAACTACAGGACAAAGGTTTAGATACCGTAGAAGCTAATAAAGCTTTAGGTTTCAGGCCAGATTTGAGAGATTATGGCATTGGCGCTCAGATACTTGCAGACCTGGGACTGTCCACCATAGCTCTTCTCACCAATAATCCTCGCAAGATTGTAGGAATAGAAGGCCATGGATTGAAGGTAACCAAGAGAATCCCCCTGGAAATAAGGCCCACCAGGGTAAACCAAAAGTATCTTCGGGTGAAAAAAAAGAAATTGGGCCACATGCTCGAAGTCTGAAATTGTAGCTGCAGAGCGATAGCTCTGCCAAAGGAAGCAAAGCTCACGCTTTGCTGCTACATGAACTGAAAATAAGATAAGAGACAAAAGGAGGGAGAGATGGCAAAAATGCATGCGGGAAAGATGTTGGCAAAAGGAAAGAATTTTGGGATTGTAGTTTCCAGGTTTAATGAGTTCATCAGCCAGAAACTACTGGACGGGGCTCTTGATGTTTTGAGGAGACACGATGCTGATGAAGAGCGGATTGAAATTTTCTGGGTACCGGGTTCTTTTGAAATTCCTTGGGCAGCAAGGAAGATGGCATTGAGCAAGAAGTACGATGCGATACTGTGTCTGGGAGCAGTTATCAGAGGCGATACACCACATTTCGATTACATTGCCAGCGAGGTGGCTAAAGGCATAGCCCAGACTTCTCTTTCCACGGGTGTGCCCACTCTGTTCGGCATAATCACTTCCGATAATCTGGAACAGGCTATCGAGAGGGCGGGAGCGAAAGCAGGCAACAAAGGTGCCCAGGCAGCATTGAGTGCAATCGAATTGGTAAATTTGCTGCCTATGATGGAATAGAAAATAGAGCCGGTCTATTTTTTCATTT
>Ga0209427_10009759_pt1 | contig 10684 bp, 11 predicted proteins | sample DeeMarSWOR136_30_FD_187465 | JGI IMG/M metagenome (GOLD analysis project Ga0209427, IMG submission 187465) | Marine sediment microbial communities from White Oak River estuary, North Carolina - WOR-1-36_30 (SPAdes) (version 2) | ecosystem: Environmental > Aquatic > Marine > Intertidal zone >...
CCTGATACACTGGCCCATTGTGCGATCGAAGTCGGATTCCCCGAGGTATGCCCCTGCAGCGTATTCACCGCATTGATAACCTCCTTCGGTCCTGCCGCGTATCCAATACGCCACCCGGTCATCGAATATGCCTTGGACATACCATTGATCACGACAGTCCTGTCCTTGAGCTTCGGGGAGTAAGAGGCAATACTCACATGTTCGTTGCCTTCATAAAGTATCATTTCATATACCTCGTCTGAAACAACGACGAGATCCAGATCCTCGATGACGCGAGCCAGCTCGAACAGCTCTTCTTTCTTGTACACAGTTCCCGTTGGATTACAGGGCGAATTGAGGAGCAACACCTTTGTTTTTCTGGTCAGAGCTTTCTTCAGTTGTTCGGGTAACAGCCTGAAACCGTTTTCCTCTGGTGTATCAACGAAAACAGGGGTGGCGCTACATATGCGTACCATTTCGGAATAGCTGACCCAGTAAGGAGCCGGTATGATGACCTCATCGCCCTCCTGAACAAGTACGAAGAGCACGTTGAACACAGAATGTTTCGCGCCTGAGTTAATCGAGATCTGATCGATACCATAGCTCAAACCGTTGTCCCGTTCGAGTTTGCGAACAACCTGCTTTTTGAGCTCCACAATCCCGCTGGCGGGCGTGTAATAGGTTTTATTTTCATCGATGGCCCGCTTTCCCGCTGTTTTGATATGTTCAGGCGTATGAAAATCCGGCTCACCAGCCGCAAAACTGATGACGTCGAGCCCCTCAGCCCGCATCTGGTTCGCCTTTGTGTTCATGGCCAGGGTCAGGGATGGTGAAATGTTGCTTCTCTGTGCCAGTTTCATGGCCTACTCCTTCTCTAAAGGTCTGTAAACAAGAACCTTGTTAGTTCATACAATTTAATTTAAAAGGTATTTTAATTCAAGGTACTGATTAAGGTGCAAAGGCAATTACAATCTGTATCTCTCTATATTCTCCAAATTACACATTACCCCTTATATTCCTTCTAGCTTTATTCTAGGTATATCCTCCCTAAATCTTATATGTCTCGTTACCTCCACTAATCTTTCTGGTGAATGTCTGTCATACCATCCCGACATACCTTTTTCTTCCCATCCTAATATCTGATTAACTTCTCTATCCGGTACCCCATGATCGGAAAGCATTTTTTTAAAACCACTCCTCAATAAATGCTCTCGTTTAATTTTGAGATTGAATTGCTTTTTTATTTTATAGTAATGTCCCGCTCTCCATGTTTGAGGGTGTAATGGTTTATCATACCTTCCTTTAAATAACCATTTGCTATCACCTACCTGTAAATACCATTCTTTCAGTACTGGTTCCAAATCTGGCAATATTGGAACATAACGAATACTACCGTATTTTGGTTCCTTTAGCACTCCTCTATTTGTTATCTGTAAATCAATAAGTATCCAGTGCTTATTAAAATCAACTTTATCCTTTTGAACCGCAAGTGATTCACCTACACGAAGACCTTCTAATCCTTGTAAACCGAAAATTGTTCTTTGTCGTAAGCCCACATTTTCATCATACACAATTGCAATCACATCTTCTATTGGCAACACATCCTCTTTTTTATTGAAAATCCTAATTCTATCTATACCCTTCATTGGGTTAAACTGTATATATCTCCAAATAACAGCTCTTTCTAGGACACTATTAAACCGATCGTTAATAATACTTGCTGTGTTTTGTGAATATCCCTCAATAAGGCTGTTTTGTATATCTTGGCATTTCTTAGGTGTTAAATCTTTAAGCTAAATATCCCCAAATTGTGATTTAATACCATTCCGCAAGTATCCTTCAACATTTTTATATGTATCAGCGGAAACATTGCTCTTATGCGAGTAATAATCAGTTAACCATTCATCTATGAGCTGCGAAATCGACATATTCCCTTTTTCTAAAATTAATCCACTCCTTATACATTCCTTTTCTGTTACTACCCACAAATGGGCTTGGTATGCAGTCTCAAATCCATGACCTGGTGTGTGTCGTTCTCCTTTATAATAAAAATAAGCATACCAATACTTACCCCTTTTAAATACCCCTCGATACTTTGGCATTGGCACTCTCCTTTTGTACTTTATTATTACCATTTTTCTCCTGTCTCAATATCCAATCAATCAGAGAACTTTTTAGTACTCCTTGTTCCTTTGAAGATATATATATGACCGGCAGGGGATCTTCCTCTCTATCTTTATAACTCAGCACACTATTATAGTGCACACCTATAAACATAGCTACTTCATGAAAATCCCAAATTTCATCACCATTTGGTAATTTTATTTTTTTCATTTTCCGATTGTACTAACCTCAAGGATCGGAAGGAAATAATGTTTTACATAGATACGAAAAATGCCCCCCTCCCTCTTGTGAGGAAGCGGAGCATCTTCTCGATTTGTATAGTGTCTTATTGTTGCTGTACACGTATTCAATTTTTTTGCGATTTGTTCACAGGTTGGATAATTCGTATCGTGCCTTTCCAGTTTTTTTGATGTCTCTATCACTTTGCTACCTCCTACTAATGTGATACCTCAATCTACCATTCGTAAAAAGAGCTTCCAGCCCCATAGGACCGGAAGCTTCCCGCACCGATATACCGTTAAAAGTGCTTGCTTTTTTTTTAAAAGTAGTACTAGTTTAGAAAAGAATAGGTACATCGTTTTGGGAAGCCCCAGTTTTCAATGTGGCGTTGGTGACTGGGGCTCTCTTTTTCTATACTATAATGAACTCATTCAAATCGGCAAGAAAAAATAAACCACTAAATCTCACCATCTATTGTATCGTTGAAAAACCTATTGGAATCAATTGAAACACTTTATTCGAACCACCTCATTACATAATTCATTGGCATTTAATTTTTCCTGTAATTCTTTGTATTAAAATAAAAGAACTACTAAGGAAATTTAATTTAGGAGATTTTTGGAGACGTTCTAATATTTTGCAGATTGTATTAAATCGGCATTATTTATTAGGGTAAATGTCGAGTTTTTATGCCTAATTTGATTATTATAATGAATTACTGGATTTGAGATTGAAGTTATTCAACTATTATAAATCCTAATTCATTATGATATAAATAATTGTAAATTCGAATTTGGCCCTATTAGTTAGTTATATAAATACTATTCCGGAAAATCTCGATGAGGCAGCTATTATTGATGGTTGTTCACAAATACAAATAATTTTGAGAGTAATTATGCCCGTCATTCTACCCGGAATGGCAGCAGTGATGACATATTGCTTTATGCGAAGCTGGAATGAATATCTTTTTGCGCTTGCATTTCTTACTTCGACAAACCGAAAAACGCTTCCACTCGGCCTTACTCAGTTTTTTGGAGAATACACTGCAGAATGGGGTTCCGTAATGGCGGCCGCTGCAATCACGACAGTACCTATGATTGTTTTATTTTTATTAGTACAAACTCAACTTGTATCTGGATTGACTGCAGGGTCTGTGAAACAGTAAAGATGGTATAGTTTATTAATTAGGGTGAAATTCGAATTATCGAATTCAGTTCAGTGAAAGCCTGATTTCACCCAGTATGTTGCTTTTCATTCTTTCAAATAGATTTCTGAGTAATTAACTCCCGATACAATACAGATAATGCCGGAACAAACCATGTACACCACGAGCGAAAGAATACGCCATGTTCATGCGCACCTTCAACGTATTCCACACGTTCTCGATCACACTCCGGCGCTTGAACAGTTGATGCTGGGCCTTCGTCATCAGCCGCTTCATGTTGTTTCTCGTCGCAATGTACAACCGCTTCTCCGCCTCGAAGAATCGCGCCAGTTCATCCTGCTTCAACAAATATCCTGCATCACACACGAAGAGCCCTTCGAGGTTCACGATCAAGTCAGCCAGAGCCCGGTTGTCATGCACGTTCCCAGGGGTGAAGTAGATGCTTTCCAGATCTCCCTCACCATTACAGACCCCGTGCAGCTTGAATCCGTAGAACCACCCTTTCGAGGTTTTCCCTCGAGCAGCTATCTCTTTTGCTACACGATAGTTATATATATTGTGGTTCTTGCATACCGGTACATCAGTCGAATCTACAAAATGCTCCTCATTGTCGCGGCTGTTCAAATGCAGCACATACTTCACCAGCAGGCTGATGAACAACCCCGAACGGTTCGTCGCCTTCAGAAAGTTCTCATAGTTCGGCACCTGCGGGAAATACCTCTTGTAATGCGCACAAATAATCCGATGAAAGGTCTTCAGATCCTGCACCCTCATGTAGAACCGAAACAGATTCAGCGTCACTACTTCGGACAGCGTGAGTTTCTTTTGCCGTCCTCGTTTGTTCTCCCAGAGATGCCGGAGCTTCTTGCCAAAGGGAGCATGAAAAAGAGCTTGAAAAAAGTCATCAACAAAGGTAAAAAGAAAAGTGAGTTCGTTAGTGCTCATAGACAACCTCCTTGGATATGGTGTTCTCTCAAACACTTTTTATCATATCCTCAGGAGGTTGTAAATTTATCTATTCACTGAAATTCGACATTCGCCCTAATTAATCATGGTCTAATTAATTACATTATTTAATCCGCTGATATAGTAAATCATAGATTGAATTGTTGCAATATCACTCCAATTTTTGCGCGAAATACGTCATTACTAATTGACAGAGATTTATTTTAAAGATAAAATGTGAATTATTAATTTTAAAGGAGGCTCTATTATGTATCAAAAAAATGTTACTATTAAGCTCTGTGCACTGATTGTTATTTGTATTTTCATTGCTTTTCCACTATTGGCCGGAGGTACAAAACCAGAAGAAGAAGCAATGGAGAGACCAGCAAAGGCAGAGGTGATCACTATTACGGTATGGGACCAGTTTGGCTATGAAGGCCTCACCGCAGCAGGCCCAGCGATGGACAAATTGGTGGAAATTTATGAGGAGAGAAATCCCAATATCAAAATAGAGCGGACCTATGTTCCACAGCCGAATATCAGGGATCAGCTTCGCATTGCTGTGAGTGGTGGTACGGAACCGCACATGTGGTATACCTGGCCGGCTGCTGCTGTTTTGGCAAGCTATGCCAGACCCGGACATATAATCGATCTTACTCCTGCTGCAAACCGTCTGGGATGGTTCAATAAGCTTCCTCAGTTGATTATTAATAGAAACTCTTATAAAGGTAAGCTCTATGCATATCCAACGGAGCAGGATTACATGCTCATCTACTACAATAAAGACATTTTCAGAGAAGTGGGAATACAGGTTCCCAAAACGTATAAGGAGTTTCATTCGAACTGTAAAAAATTGAAATCTGCAGGTTATATACCTGTTGCATTTGGGAACCGAGATAAATGGCCGGCCACCAACGGGCTATCATATTTCTTTGCCTTAATGGCAGGGAGAGAGCTTCAGGAGGAGGTATGGTTCGGGGATACCCTATGGAACAATCCTTCCTACGTAGAGGCCTGTAAGGAATTTCTTGACTGGGTGGATCGGGGTTATTTTCCGAAAGGGTTTAATGGCATCGATTTCGGAGAGGCGAATTCCCTTTTTATGATGGGTGATGCAGCGATGAATTTCACCGGTACTTGGATGATCGAGGATTTCGTGAACAATGCCACATTTGATCTTGGTACATTTTTCCTGCCCCAGATAAAACCGGATCTGCCGCAGGCAACGATGATGGGCGAGGGTTCGCAGTGGTCAATCTCATCGCGATATCCAAAAGATGAGCAGGAGGAATGTATTAAATTCCTCGACTTCCTCATGTCCGAAGAGAATTACAAAATATGGATAGAGGAAGGATCACTTGTCCCCATTGTGAAAGGCGGCCTCAACTGGGATATGTTTGAGGTTTCGCAGGTTATAAAAGAAACCTTCATCAATGGAGATAAAATGGCTCAGGTGAATGGGTACGACCTGCACACTACGACACCGGAAAGTGTTACCGAAACCCTTTACAACAACCTCCAGCTCATGCTCGATAAGGAGATTACACCAGTACAATTCCTCAAGGCAATGGATGATAGTTGGAAAAAGGCAAAAGCAGCAGATGAGATTTGGGTTCCCTGATTTTAAAAATTTTGCTGCAAACAATCGATCAATTGGGAACACCGTCCAAAGGGCGGTGTTCCCAAAATATTTCGAGCTCCTTTGATAGAGTTGGTTCTTGGTAATGAAGAACTGGAAGGCATATCTTTTTATTCTTCCTGCGTTTGCCCTCTATGGAAGTTTTATCCTTGTGCCATCGATACAAAATGTTGTATACAGCTTTTTTCACTGGACAACCCTTACAGAGGGCACATTCAATGGTATCAAAAACTATATCGAGCTTTTCAAGGATAAGGTGTTTGGGCTTGCACTTCTGCATAATGTGATATGGGCGGCCCTGACCATTTTATTTCCACTCATAGTTGGATTAGTTCTCGCGGTAACGCTCTCGAAACTGAAATCAAGGGTAGTTTTAAGCACTATTTACTTTATTCCTGCCACTATTCCCTTTGTTGTAAGCGGCATTATTTGGGGTTGGATATACAATCCCATTTTTGGGTTATTGAATCAATTTCTAAGAGGAGTCGGTTTAGAAAATCTTACGAGGTCCTGGATTGGTGACAGAAAAATCGCCCTTTATGCCCTCAATATATTGGGAGGATGGACTTTTTACGGTTTTTGTGCGGTGATATTTATGAGTTCATTACAGAACCTGGACCAATCAATTTACGATGCAGCGAAGATCGACGGTGCTTCCAATTTGCAAACATTTTTTCATATTACCATTCCATCATTAAAAGGTACTATCATCTTCTTAATGATTTACTCCATAATTGGGGCGATGAAATTTTTCGACATTGTGTACATAACAACAAAGGGAGGACCAGGATATTCTACAGAAATACTGGGGACTTACATATTTAAACTGGCGTTTCGGCAGCAGAGACAGGGCTATTCGTCGAGCGTTGCCGTTGTACTGTTGATTCTGGTTATGACGTTATCGGTTATCATGTTAAGAAGGAGGGAGAAGTAATGAATAAAATAGGAAAATACTTCTTCCTTATGATATTCATTGTTTTTTCTCTTCTCCCGCTTTTTATCGTTATCCTCACTTCGTTAAAAACTGAAAAGGAGATGTTCAGCAATGTTCTTGGTTTTCCACAGATACCACAATGGAGTAATTACGGTCAGGTATGGACGAAATCGGGATTTAATCGATTTTTTATCAATAGCGTGATTATAACCATACCAGTTGTACTAATTGTAGTGACTTGTTCATCACTTGCAGGCTATGCATTTTCAAAAATGCGATTCAAAGGCAGGAATATACTATTTTTCATTTTTCTCATTGGTCTTATGATTCCTGTGCCATCTCTGTTAATCCCTCTGTACAGAAATGTAAATGGATTAAAGATGCTTGACACACGTTTAGGGGTGATTCTACCACAGGCATCTATCGTGCTCCCTTTCGGGATATTTCTCATGAGAACCTTTTTCGATGGTATTGATGATGAGATCCTTGAAGCTGCCCGAATTGATGGTGCGAATGATATTAACTTGATCACAAAGGTTATGGTCCCTTTGGCTTCCCCTGGCATAAAGGCTCTCTCACTCATCTCATTTATGTGGGCATGGCAAGAGTACCTTATTCCTCTTGTTATGATACGGGAAGAGAGAATTAAACCTTTAACAGTAGCCTTGGATATATTCATTGGACGATATTCGACCTCGTATACACTCATCGCTACAGCCGCAGTAATTGTGTTTATTCCAATTACAATTGTGTTCTTGATCACACAAAAAACTTTTATTCAGGGTTTAACAATGGGTGCGATAAAATGACCGACTCCAAATAGATATGCCCTCTTGAAACATTGATAAAAAGGTTTCTGGTGTTTGAGCATTACATGGAGCGCAACCTTTGCAAGAGTGCTTCACCGTACCATTCAGGGCATTATGAAGTAAATGTCCAATACCAATTATTTGCAAGCAAGGTAAATACATATAGCATAGGGAGGTATTTAATGAAAATCAAAGGAGTTCATTTACCGGGGAATAAGGATGCTCAGGTAAAAGAATGGGAGATTTCCGATCCAGATAAAGACGAAGTGTTGGTGGAAATTAAGGCTTCTGCCTTATGCGCGAGCGATCTGAGCATTTACTATGGTAAACCACTCATACCAGGATTTCCAGCGGGGACATTTATCCCAGGGCATGAGCCGTGCGGAGTCATTCATAAAACCGGATCATGTGTGAAGAACTTGAAGGAAGGTGACAGGGTAGCAATCATCTGTTTTGTTGGCTGTGGTTTTTGTCGTTATTGTCGAAGCGGGGAACCGAATCTCTGCAGCTCGACGGGTGTACTCGGTTTTACTCGACACGGAGGAGATGCCGAATTTTTAGTGGTGCCTGAAAAGGTTTGTTTGCCCATGCCGGATGACATGAGCTACGTGGCTGGGGCAATTTCTACCGATGCAATCGGGAACTTATATGCAACGATGAAAGAAATGCATGTATACGGAGATGATCTCGTCGCAATTACTGGATTGGGTCCCATGGGTTTAAGTGGCGTTCTTGCGGCAAAAGCAATGGGAGCAACTGTCGTAGCAATTGATCCTGTAATTGACCGTCTGAACAAGGCGAAAGAAATGGGTGCAGATTATGTGATGAACCCGCAAGATGGGAATCCAGAACAAAAATTAAAGGAAATATCACCAGGAGGTGTTGATAAAGCAGTCGACTGCTCTGCTGCGGAAAATGCGATCAACTTACTATTAAATGTCACCCGACCACATGGAGTGGTCGCCCAAATCGGGGAGCCGGGTGAAAAGATGATTGCGATCAATCCCAGCGAGCAACTTATAAGAAAAAAATTAGCATATATCGGGTCGTGGTATTTCAGACTCGATGAATGGGATGATATTGCAGATCTAATAGTAAATCGTATCGGTAATGATAAAGCTGAAAGTATTGTCTCTCACAGGTACCCCTTGGATAATGATTCAGCAAGTGAAGCATTTCGTTTATTCAGCGAACATAAAACTCTAAAAGTCGTCTTTACACCTTAATGAAGCACCCGGCGTGTATCGGTCCTCCTAAATGGACTCGGGCATTAATAAAAAATTCCTAGGTATGAAATAAAGGTTCATATCCTTACCGTGACACATCCGGAAAAGTGCTTTGTAGCTGGAGATGTTGGGATTTTAAAGAATACGATCTTTTAGATCCGAAATAATATTTTCTCTAGGCTCTCAATACCCGCCTTTGCAATCTTTACCGGATCATCTTTCCAATATTCTTCATTGAAGAGCTCTAAAGAAAGGGGACGATTATAACCTTTATCTTTAATGATAATACTCAATAATTCCCTAAGCGGAAGGATTCCTTCTCCCGGTAACACTCTGTCAGAATCTCGCATTTCTTTTCTGGGTAAATCCTTCACGTCATTCACATGGACTACGAATATTTTTTCTCCTGGAACTGTGCGAAGATCTTCCAGTTTCGAATTTCCCGAATAAAAATGGAACGTATCGATCAATAGACCCCCGTTTGGATGGTCTGCTTTTTCTACAATTTCAAATGCGAGATCAATTGTCCGCCATTTCTTTGCAAACCCCACAAACTCAAGTCCGCACTTCAGGTTATATTCCGCTGCTGCATCGCATAATGTACGAAAGTTCTCTGCACTCTCTTCGACCGTTCCTTCATTTTCTGTTGTTACCGGGGCAAGAATGTACTCGCATTTCAGCGCCGAAGCATGTTTGAAAAATTCGTGCATTTCTCGAGTGAGCTTCTCTTCAGTATCCGCACTTGTTCTGACTGCCGTTTCGCCGAAACGACATACTAGTGGGATCCCCCCGTGAGTCTGCCATTCAGACAAAAAACCCAAATGAAATACCGGGAGGTTGTATCTTTTTGGCAATTCACCCAGATCCTGCAGATCATGACCCTTTTGAAGCCAGCGGCTGACAGCATCGTCCATCAAGTCTATCCCATAATAACCAGCCTCGGATACAATCTTGAAACACTCCTCCAGGTCTTTCACCTGATTAATAGTTACCGCAAATAGGTTTATTTTTATCTTCATGCTATGATACCTCCTTTATTGCTTTCACTTTATCTGCCTGTTGTCTGAGAGGAATTATTGCGTGATTTTCTTCATGTTTATTGATTGATCACTTTTCTGTAAACAATAATTCAAGGCTTATGTGCTTTGCAGCACCGTTTTCTTTTATATTTGCGCTGTTATTCCCTCAGCATGTAGTCTATATCAGGTTCCTGCAGCTTAGTTTGGAGTGTATGGAAACTAGTGCAAAGTGATCGTCCCTGTATGATCGTTCGTGTTACTGATACCTTTAGAAAACATACGGTTGCTCAAATTTTCATAGATGTGTTCTCGAGATCAAGTTGTATTATACTTCATGAATCTTCTCATGGCATCAGTGCCTTCCCCAGTAATCGTCCCTGATCCAAATTTCAATAAAAGAAGGGCTATTCTTCATGTCATTCTCATATGCACAAGAAGAGATAGCCTATACTCATAGCCTTTTTGCAGACCGGATAATTTTTTATAGATCTCTCGTGAACTCCTCCAGCTTGTACAGGGCATCGTAGCTGGCGCTGTATGAGTCCTGAACCTCCTCCATCTCGAGCGTCATCCACCCCTTGTACCCTATCTTTTTCAGTGTCTTGAAAATGAGCGGCCACTTGAC
>Ga0209427_10009760_pt1 | contig 10682 bp, 9 predicted proteins | sample DeeMarSWOR136_30_FD_187465 | JGI IMG/M metagenome (GOLD analysis project Ga0209427, IMG submission 187465) | Marine sediment microbial communities from White Oak River estuary, North Carolina - WOR-1-36_30 (SPAdes) (version 2) | ecosystem: Environmental > Aquatic > Marine > Intertidal zone >...
AAAGATAGGATTAGGTATTATGGGATTTGCTGATTTACTTATGTTGATGGGAATAAGATATGATTCTAATAAGGCATTAGAAATAGCAGATAAAGTAATGAGTTTTATTAATAAAGAAGGATTTATCATATCACAGGAACTTGGTAAAGAAAAAGGTAGTTTCCCTAATAAAAGTAAAAGTATCTATAAGAATTTAGAACATCTTAGGAATGCTACCATTACTGCCATTGCACCGACAGGAACTTTATCTCTCTGCCTTGACTGTTCTGCATCCATTGAACCTATATTCTCTGTGGTTCAAGTTAGACATGTAGAAGATACTATTGGTAAAAATCTTATAGAGATAAATTCTGGTGTTAAGAAGCTACTAGAGAACAAAGGTCTATGGAACGATGATATACAAAAAACATTAACTGAAGGTAAGAATAAATGTTTAATATTACCTAAATCTATCAAAGATATAATTGTTACTGCACATGAAGTATCACCAGAATGGCATGTAAAGATGCAAGCTGCATTTCAAAAACATGTACATCAGAGTATATCAAAAACAGTAAATCTTCCTAATGATGCTAGTATTTTAGACGTTGAAGATGTATATCTAATGGCTTATTCTATGTTATGCAAAGGAACCACCGTATATCGTAACGGATCTAGAAGTAAACAACTGCTTACAATATCTAACTGTATAGAGTGCGAGGCTAAATCAAATGAATAGAAATCGTTCTTATAGATCAGGACATTTGTTATATTGGATACAAAATAGATGTAAGATATGTGGTAGGTTTCTAAAATTACATAGTATAGACTATTGTTTACCTTGTTCCAAGAAAGCTAAGAAAGAAAGTCTTATTAAATATATAAAATCAGATAAAGGAAAAGTAACTCGTACCTTATATGATAAGAAATATAGAAAAACTACTAAAAGAAGAAATTATGTTTATAACTATATTCGTAGTGAAATTACACGAGCTAAACAGAAAGAAGCAAAGTATAAGTATACACATTCAGAAAAAGGTAAAATGAAAACTAAAGAATATAACCATAAATATTATAGACTTCATAAAAAAATGGAGAATAAAAAAGAGAAAACTTAGGTGATATTATGGGTTACGTTTATCTGTATACAGGCGATTCTAAAGGGAAGACGACAAGCGCATTAGGTTTGGTTGTTAGAGCACTAGGTCATAAGAAGAAAGTATTACTTATACAGTTTATGAAGGAATATCCTGATACTGGAGAATGTCTATTTACTTATCCTAACTATGAAATTAAGCAGTTTGGTAATGGATGTAATATAAGGAAACTTAATGAATTTAATATAGATGATATCGTTAAGGCTAGTGAAGGATTAAGCTATGCTATGAACAGAACACTATCAACTAAACCAGACTTATTAATACTAGATGAGATTAATCTAGCTGTTGCTATAGGATTGTTACCAGAGGAACTAGTAATAAACACAATAAACAACCTAAGGAGATCATATCCTAGTCTTAATATTGTATTGACTGGTAGATACGCTACTAAAGGATTAATAGATATAGCAGACTTTGCCAATGAGGTGATAGAGATTAAATCACCTTTAAATATAAATTGTATATGCGATGAAGGAATACAATATTAATAAAGATTATACTTAAATTATTAATAATGGAGGTGTTGTAAATACCAAATAAAGACGGTACTGGTCCCAAAGGTAAGGGATCTAGAACAGGCAGAGGAAGAGGTAACTGTCCACCTGGTACATTTTATGGTAGGCGTAATGGTGGTAGGTTAGGTCTAGCTCACCGTAGAGGTGTAAGAGGAAGAAACTAATCTTCCTTTATTATAATAGAATAGAATATATATATAAAACATAACTCTTATAGTAAGAGTGTGATAATATGACTGATCTTATAGTTAATTGTGTTGTAAAGAAACACTGGAAGAAACTTAGTAAGAAGAAAAACGTAACTGGTTATTCAGGTGTTATAAGAGAAAGAATAAGGAATGGTAAAGTTATCCCTGGTAGTAAGGTATTCAGAGTATATGTGACTAAGAAAGAGAATGGTATATCTTGTAAAGATTTAGTACCTTCTACATTAGAACTAGACGTATGTGATTGCGGAATATCTACTGTCGAAACAGACATTGTGGAGGTTGGAACGATAAGATATATGGATGAAGTAGAAGAGAAGACAGTACCAGCTGATCATCAAAAACGCATACGTCCATATATGGCTGGTGTGTCATCCACAAACCAGTACTCTACAGCGTGTACCATGAATGTTCCATATAAGAAATTATCAGGGTTGAATTCCTATAAGATATTAATTTCTAGTAACAATCATTGCTATAATCGAGAGAATGATGGTCAACCTGGAGAATTAATACTCCAGCCAAGTCCATATGATGGTGGAACTCCTATAGTAGATGAAATAGGTAAATTACTATTTGGTGTAGAAACTAAATATAATGGATTTGTATGTCCTATTAGAAATGCTCTAGTTAAGTTCTACAGATTTGTAACTAGACAAGAATCGCCCATTAATAAAGTTGATATCTCATTTGCTGAACCAATAAACGTACAAGAAATATCATATGGAGTATTCGGTATAGAAGGTAGAATAGTTGGTAAAGGTAAACATACTATAGGAACTACGATAATTAAATCTGGAAGAACTACAGCGGTTACAGAAGGAACTATAATAGATGAGTTCTGGGTAGGTGCTGTACAAGGAAGTAGAGGTACAGCTATGTACCAAGATTGTGTATTATGTCAATTACAATGTGCTGGTGGAGATAGTGGATCTCCTATAGTAAGCGAAGATAATACAGGTAATTTACTTTATCACGGAGCATTATTCGCTGGTAGTGATGCTGGTATAACGATTTATTGTAAGGTAGAGAATATTGAGAAGGAAGCAGAGGTAGAATTAGTTGTCTATTAGACAGAAGATAGGTAGAGCTATAAGTGGAGATAAACCTCCAGAACCAGAACCTACTAACTATCATGAATTGGTTAAGATAGTTCCTGTACAAGATAGAGCTAAGATGTTTGCTGCTTTAGAGGAACGTGTTGTTAGTACGGTAAGTAAAGATCAACTAGAAACACTATACCATGTAGATGCATTGACTTTTAGGGATGTTAACGATTATGTAGATAAAGTTGTAGGTGCTGGTATTTATCTAGAAGGAGAAGAAAACTTAGTCAAATTATGTAATGAGTGGCTAGACAATATTAAATATAAACGGCTATTGGAAGAAGGAGTTAAAGATATATTTGTGAGTGGGGGAGGTAACGGCTTCTATGAAATGGGTTATAATGAAGCTGGTGATAACATCCCATCTGTAAGGATACTCAATCCTAAGAATATGGATTACATTAGGAATAAAGAGAAAGATAAGAGTGTAGAATTAGATGATAATGGATATCCAGTAGGATTCATTAGAAGTAAAGACTCCTATAGTAGGACTAAGACAGAATGGACTAAGGATAATATTAAGGTAGGAGATAAAGTAGTATGGACTTCTAGTGATGATCAAGATGGAAGGGATAGAATAGCTCACTTTAAGTTATTTGGATTAGGCGAATCATACCTCGGTCATAGTCCAGTTGAGACTATATACAAAACAGCTATTATCAGACTTAATCTAGAGGATAACTGTGGGGAATCAGCGTATCGTTCTGCTGGGATTGTAGCTACTGTAGGCAGAGAGAATCAACCTGATCCTAAACCAGAGGTTATAGATGGTGTAGTATCTGATCTACAGAATGTAAATGCTCAGTCTGTGTTTGGATTTCCTGTAGGAGTTAGAATAGATAAGTTTCCTAGTCCAGATTTAAGTGATAGAGCTAATCTATTGATGTACTTTGCTGGTATCCAGAGTATGGGTATGGGTATACCAATGACTAGACATCTGTTACCTGGTAGTAGAGTTACTATGAGAGGTACAGATAACCTTAGTTTAGACTTAGACTACGAGGAACGTATCCTTAACATACAAGATAGGCTAGCAGAACAGGTAAGAGAGAAGTTCTTGTATAGAATGTTAAAGGCTAGAGGATTAGTTAGTGAATATAGTGAAGTACCTAAGGTGTACTTTGGATCTTCTACTCCTTTACTGACTAGAGAACAGATTAATCTTATATCTAGAGCTGGTAGGATGGGTATGCTAAGGAGAGATCCAGAGGTAGAGTTATTCCTTAGAAAGAAGATAGGGTTACCTACTACATACATAGAAAGGGAACTAGAGCAATGGAAGAGAGATGAAACTAAGATACCTACATCACCACAGACAGAAAGAAGAGATATGAATCTAACGAAAGAAGAGGAATAATTAACTAAGTTTCCATATACAATATGTACGGTTTAAGACTCTCCTACTATAGGAGAGTATTGTAATAGAGTGATAATAATTGACTAAGCATGTAACTAAGCATGTATGTTCTTATTGCAAAGGTGAATTTAAAGACAAATATTTCTACTTGTCTATAAAGAACAGAGAAAGAGATAGATATGGATATTCAGCTGGGTACAAGGATTCATTACGTCTTAGGTTATGTTCATGGGGTTGTTTAGAAAAGGTAGTAGCTAATCCAAAGATCATAATAGTAGAACTCCTATAGTAGGAATAATTATGAGTACTTGTAGAGTAGGTTATGATTTGCATAATAAATACGGTAGAAGAAGTTTCTTAACTATAATTAAACAAAGCAAAGGTAAGGCTCTGTTTAGGAGATGGTTATGGGATTATATTCTTAAAGATACCATAGGTCATCATATATGTGCTATTATAGGGCATTCAAATAAGATGTTCTGGAATTTCGATTGTAAAGGTGATAGATATTGTCTATGTAACAGATGTTATAAAAGGATAAATATAGAATGTGGAAACTTGGATATTTTTGATAAAGGAGAAGATTTTATGAGATCACATCATTATAACGGTAGAGAGTGGAAATGTAATAATCCTAAATTATGTATAAAGAAAAGAGTTGCTATGGAATTATGAGTTTTGACAAGAGAATAGAGTAGGTAATAGAAAGAAATAGTTAATTTTAAGGGAGTATTTTTAAATAACCGTTTAATTAAGGTTATACAATAAATATGTTTTAAAGGAGAGTTAATTTGACAAATAAAGAGAAAAATAAGAATGATATGCCTCCATATGAGACTTTAAAGAGACTATATGTAGATGAGAGTAAATCTTCTAGAGAGATAGCTGATGTACTAGGGGTATCTAAGGATGTTGTGCTTAAGTGGCTAAGGAAGTGTAAGATACCTAGACGTACTGTATCAGAAGCTAATAAGATAGCTAATAACAAGATGCAGTCCTATAGTAGGAGTAATGGCAATGGTACATTGTCTCTTGATGATATCTTAGATGCTATGGATGATAGAATAGAACCAGTAAAATATACATATGAACAGAAAGAGAATATATCAATACCATTACCACTAAAGGTACTGGAAAACTTAGATAAAAATAAGAAGAAGGATATGACTTTAACACTATCAATATCAGATCTGCACCTTGCTCACGAGAATCATTTAGCTGACACATATTGGAGTACAATAGAAAACTTAGAGAGAATATTAAAGGTATTAAAATCTAAGTTTAATATTAAGAACTTCAATATAGTATGGAATGGTGATATAGTATCTGGTACTAATGTCTATAGAATGCAACAGTTCCAGAATCTATTACAGAGAGGACACTGGCAAGTATTCCTAGCTGAGAGAGTATTAAAAAAGACTATAGATAAACTAGGAAGTATAACTCCAGTTAACAATAACTATTTAATCACAGGAACACACGAGTGCTATGATAGCCGTACAGAAATATTGACTAAAAGAGGATTTAGAAAATATAATGAGATAAGAGTAGGACAGGATGTATTAACTTATAATAAAGATTCTAATACATATGAATGGAATAAAATAGAGAACTTGCTTATAGAATACTATAATGGTAAAATGGTAGAGATTAATTATGCACATGGTAAACAAGTTGTAACTCCAAACCATAGATGTTTATTTGTAGATAGACTTGAATCCTCCTATAGAAAGAAAAGAATAATTAAAGAAATATTTGCATCTGATATAGCTAAGACAGACCACAGGAAAGACAAGAAAATAAAACATCTTGATAAATGGTCATTAGTAGACAAAGTTGGATGGATAGGAGAGAAATCTGGTTATTCAGTTGATGAGATAAAGTTGATAGCATGGTTGATGTCTCATGGTAGTAGAGAATTACAGGTTTATGGATACAGATATACAATAAGTCAGAAATGTCCTAAATATGTAAGAGAAATAGAAACTATATTGAATAACTTAGGTATAAACTTAGGTAAGCGTACTGATCCTAATGGAACTGTAAGGTTTAGAAGTGATAGAGAATCATCAATGTATATTGATAGATTAATGGATGGTGTATGGAAAGAGATACCTAGGAAAATATTAGATTCCACTAAAGAAGAGTTATCTATTTTCTATAATGAGTTATGCAAAGCATCATATAAAGAAGGAAACACTAATAGATACTATACTACTAATCCGTATCTAAGAGATCAAATACAAGAAATTATGTTAAAAATGTCTAAGTTTTCTTATTATTTTAGAAGAACTAATAATAGATATAAGGACGTAAATAGAAATAGAACTTATAATTGTAAATCTGATTATATAATACATAGAAGAAATATAGCTGGCACTATTAGATCTATTAGAAATCTATCTTACAAAGGAATAGTATGGTGTCCTACAGTTAAGAACAGTTATGTTGTAATGAGAAGAGATGGTTCACCATTTATATCTGGTAATAGTCAAGAAAATAACTATATGCTATATCTTAGGAAAGCTATGGGAGATAGTGCTAAGTATTGCAGTAAATCACTTGTTCTTGATGTTGGTAATCCTATGGGGCATTGTAACATACTATTTACTCATGGATTCGGTAGGTCTGGATATTACCCAGTTTCTTATGATGTTATTAGAGAAGTATGGAAGATAATATCAGAATATAGAGCTAATAATATAATATTAGAGCGTGTTTCTATAGGGCATTCCCATTGGTTAACGCCTGAAATGGATTATGATGGATTTAAGATAAGCGTTAATGGTGGTTTCCAGAAATGGGAATATTCAGTTAGTCAAAGACCAGCAGGCTGCATACTATTTGCTTACTGTGATGGAGAGTGTACTGTGATACCAGTTAGACCTAATGAAGATGTAGAGTTTAAAGAGAAGAAGAGTCCATCCCTTGAATATAAGAATATGAGATACTATGCAGATATACTGGAAGAGCACCTGAATGCTTATGAAATACATAATGCTAATTAGCCCTACAATAAGAGTCCTACTATAGGAGAGTCTAGAAACGTACATATTACTAATAGAAGATGAAGAACCATGATTATACCTAAAGAATACATTGATAACTGTCTTAAAGCTAGACTTAAATCAGAGCCTTACTTACTTAAGAAATACTGTGATGTTACTATGGTAGGAGCTTTATTATATGATGATGATGGTAATACCTATGAAGGTTATAATATACAGAATCGTTCACATAAGAGCTATCATGCAGAGGAGATAGCTATTCTTAATGCAATATTACAAGGAGCAAATATTACTAAGATGAAAGGATTGCTTGTATCATTCTCAAGCACAATAGAAAACTTAACATTCTGTTGTGGTCACTGCCGTCAGATTCTATGGGAGTATACCTTAAATCCTGATCTATTGATAAGTGAAATAGGATTAGATGGTACTGTTATAGAGACTAGGAAACTTCGTGAATTATATCCAGTACCATATCCTCGTTAATCGGTGTAAATATGAAAGATAATAAAGAATATGATATTCAAGTTGCTATTACTGAATTAACCAAATTAATAGATCAATCAATTGAAGTATATAATACGAATATAGAACTAATGGAGGTGAGAATCTGGTAAAGGTAGCTATTGTAGGACCAGAAGAGATTAGATGGACTAAAGAACAAAAAGCTAAAGCTAAAAATGAAATAGCTAAGGTGCTTGCTTTAGAAGGATGTTCAAATATGATTGGTTCAGAGTTTATTCCATTTCAGAATTCTAATAACTGTTTAGAGCATCTTCATGAGATTAAAGCTACCTTCATTGATGGATTTACTTTAGTCTCTGGTCATTGCCCTAAGGGTGGTATGGATATATGGGCTGAGGAGATAGCTGATGAATTAGGCATAACTAAAGAAATCTATAGACCAGAAATTAATCAATGGAATGATAAAGGACTAACTTATGGAATAAATGATGATTGTACACCACTTGAAGTGGCTAAGGGTTATAAATCCAGAAATATTCAGATAGCAAAAGCCTGTGATGTTCTCTATTGTATAGTTCCTAAAAAACCTGACTATGACCCAGAGTATGCAGCTTATTGTTCACAGTCACACTGTAATCATTGTAATCAATGGGGACATCCTACTAATGGTGGATGTTGGACTAAGCGTTATGCTAAGGAGAAACTTGGTAAAGAAACACATCTAGTGGTGATAGAATAATAAAATGTACGGACTGTGGTTCTATAATTTCAATACCAGAAGATATAGAAAATGGAGAGATAGTTACGTGTTCATGCTGTGGGTTGGAGTTTGAATATAGCAATGGAGAACTTAAAGAATTAACTATAGAAGGAGAAGACTGGGGCGAGTAGTTATGATAAGTATTTTTAGTACACTTAAAGAGAAACTAGAAGATACTGAATATATAGATTCACTATCCTATAGAAAGAAAGCAGAGTTAGCTGTATGTAAAGAGATGTTAAGTGATGAAGAACTAGAACAATACTGTTCTATAAGTTCAGCATATAAGGTAGCTAGAAAGAGATACATAATAGAACACTATGGTCCAGATGCACTAGATACAGCTATATTCGTAAGATATAATGATGTACTATAATTCTATTTATAAATTAGTCCTCTAAGTATATAGGAGAGGTATAATAATGGTTAGTAGAGAAGAAAGAAGCAGTTATAGAATGCTGTTTCATAGTGTTTCACCTCATATACGATCTGGCTATGGTAACTTGATGAGACATATACCTGGTAGACTAAAGAGGTATGGGTATGATATCTTTATCAGTTGTTACTATGGCATAGAGCCTGGTGGTGTTCTACTGGTCAATGATACACCTTGTTTGCCTTCAAAAGAAGGTAGATTTGGGGAGGTATCATGTATACATTACTTCAGAACATTAAAGGCTAACTTAGGTGTTCTAGTATCTGATCCATGGGCATTTGACTGGTTCTGTTATGATAAAGATACAGAAGTACTTACAGACAAAGGGTTCAAATATTTAAAAGACCTAGAATATGAAGATAAAATAGCTACTTTATCACAAGAAGGATACCTTGAATATCAATATCCCATAGATATACAAGAATTTGACTATAACGGTAAGATGTTTAAAATTACTAACTCTAATCAAATAGATCTTATGGTAACACCAGAACATAGATTATATGTTAAAGTACCCAATGACAAACCTGAGTTTAAATTAATCCAAGCTAAAGAAGTATTTAAAAAGACAAGAGCACAGTTCAAGAAGAATGCAAAGTGGAAAGGAAAAGAAAAAGACTATTTTGTTATTCCTAAATACAGTAAATATAGATTTAACAAAGATAACATTCAAATTGAAGCTAAATTATGGTTGGAATTCTTAGGTTATTATTTATCTGAAGGGGATAATAATACTCATAGAGTAGGTATTACACAAACCAGCTCAAATGAAAAAATCAGTAGAATTAATAAATGCCTGACCAAGTTACCGTTTAAAATTGATAAAACTAAAGACGGGTTTGTTATATATAATACACAAGTAGCGACTTACCTTAAAGAGTTTGGAGATAATGCCATAACTAAATTTGTTCCTGAAGAAGTAAAGAAATTAACCCCTGAACTCATCAAGATATTTCTTAGTGCTTATATTATTGGTGATGGAACAAATAGGCAAAATGGCAGTAACCTACTTTATACATCATCTAAGAGAATGGCTGATGATTTACAGGAACTTGTATTAAAAGCTGGTTATGCTTCTAATACTGGTGTAGATGAAAGAATAGGAAGGACTACTAGGATTAATGATAGAACTGTAACACAAAGACATAAACTATATTGTGTTTCTATGATAAAAAAACAATTGATGCCTTTACTATTTAAGAAAAGAGGTAATAATGCTAATATATCTAGAAAAGAATGGGTTGATTACTCGGATAAGGTTTATTGTTGTTCTGTACCTAATGAAGTAATATTTGTAAGAAGAAATGGTAAGACTTGTTGGTCTGGTAATTCAGCTAAGTTGCCTTGTACAATGGCTTATGCACCACTTGACCACACTCAGTATCCAGAAGAAATACAGAACATAATGAGAGGATATACATACAGAGTAGCTCCTAGTCATTTCCAACAGAAGGAATGGGCTAGTTATGATCCTCCAATTGACTTTAGTCCTGTAATATATCATGGTGTAGAGACTAAGACATATTTCCCTATGGATAAGAAAGAATCTAAGAAGTCTATCGGTATACCAGAAGATTGTTTTGTATTTGGACAAATAGCTGCTAATAGTGATAAGGAAAATAGAAAGGGGTTTGCTCAGATAATCAGAGCATTACGTATATTTCTAGACAGCAACCCAGACGTTAAGAAG
>Ga0209427_10009762_pt1 | contig 10681 bp, 9 predicted proteins | sample DeeMarSWOR136_30_FD_187465 | JGI IMG/M metagenome (GOLD analysis project Ga0209427, IMG submission 187465) | Marine sediment microbial communities from White Oak River estuary, North Carolina - WOR-1-36_30 (SPAdes) (version 2) | ecosystem: Environmental > Aquatic > Marine > Intertidal zone >...
ATTCACTATAAATTGAGTAATCTTTTTCTGAGCATTTGAAGCATCGATATCAAAATTAATACTAAATTTATATTCAAAACAAAATAAAAATAAACTTAGAATAAGAATCTGCATAAAAAAAATTACGCTTTTACTTCGAAAAAAAGTTACAATCTTCATCAATACTAAAATAAATTATAACCAAAAATTAAACTCTTTTAAACTTAAATTGAATTTCTCAAATACGACAAAAAATATTATTTGCAAGTATACAGACTTCATATTTAGTCATAAAATATCAAAGATAATCTTAATCCATTTAAACTCAACCTTACTTTCTCTTAGTTTGCTCCCAGATATTTTTATTGATATTTCTACTAATCTATTCCTAGCAAAATATTTTAAGCACCTTTTCATATCTATTATATATAATTTATACTAATCTGGCGTGTCCAAATCAATAAGAACCATATTTAAACGAGGATTGTGGAAAAATGGAATCAATACCAGAAAAAAATTTGGAAGATAAGCTCTATAGTTATTTAGAAGAAAACCAAGGAAAGGCTTTCACTATAGGAGCCTTATTAGAGAGACTAGAAGAAATCGTCTTAGATCCTGAAGTAAGAAAGCATGGTAAAAAAAAAAATCAAATTATCTTAGTAAGAAAGTATGGTAGAAAAAATATTCAAATTATCTTAGAAAAATTGAAAGATAATGATAGAATTAAATCAATCCCTCATCAAAATTTGATTTACTATTGGTATCCGGATCCTGAATATCCTCTTAGAACACCCGTAGACTTTGTTACATTGAAAAAAAGAAAGACAGGTCATTTAGATTCTGCTTCTAAGTCTTCATGGAAGAATATGACTCTTAGCGGGCGAGTCGCTGTAATAACGGCTATTATTGGTTTTATTTTTATAATTGTTGGTGGTATTATGGCGTCTTTTATACCGGGGTCACCGAGTGTACCCACGTTATTAACATTTATTATAGTCGGTGTCCTTGTCCTATTTATAAGCCTTATGATAGCAACTCACCGAAGTAAATGCTGGGAGTGTTGTGGGGCTTGTTGAATACCTGCATGAGATAGTCTGATCTGTTATAATAATAAAATTGAAATATTAGAGAAGAGAAGAGTAAAAAACAGATTCCTCAGTGGTTTATTGATACCGTGGATTATATTGGTGAAAGTTAACTAAAAATTTAATTTCTCATGTTTATTACTATAAAAGTTTGTAATTAAGACAATAATTCCTAGTTAAAAATAGAAAATTTTTTATTTTTTGATGTATTTTTTTTCTTACAGTGAAAAGCTTGTCACCTTTTTTCTTAAAGAATTGTCTTATTAAAATTATAAGAGGATGTTTTCTTCCATGAAGAATCCTTTTGTTCTCAAAAAAATAACACTTATAGAGGTATTTTAAATATGGGGGTATATTAGTCATGAGTTATACGTTTTCAAGAACTAAAATGATTGAAAAAATCAAGTTTGGTTTGCTTAGTCCAGATGAAATTCGTAAGATGTCTGCTGCTCGGATTATCACTGCGGACACTTATGATGAGGACGGACTCTGAATTTTAATTCAAAATTCAGACGTAATTCCCATCCCATCTGGATTAATGGATCAGCGACTTGGTACAATTGAACCGGGTCAAAGATGTCAAACATGTGGTAATTTAGTTTCGAATTGTATGGGTCACTTCGGTCATATAGAATTAGCTCGTCCTGTTATTCACGTAGGATATGCAAAAAAGGTTTTAAAAGTTTTGCGCAGTATCTGTCCTGATTGTTCACGATTAATGCTCACTGAAGAGGAAAAAGATAAGTTTAGAGAAGAGCAAATAAAACATCGAAAAATTTTTTTCGAGGGAGATGAAGATGCTGCCAAGATTGTATTTAAACGCGCCAGAAAAGCTAAAAATTGCCCCTATTGTGGCGCTAAGAAAAAAAAGATAATAATTGAGAAACCTACAACATTTTATGAAGAAGAAGAAGGAAAAGGTTCTCGTAGATTAACACCCATAGAGATTCTAGAACGTCTTAAGAAAATGAGCGATGTTGATCTTAGAATATTAGGCATTTCCCCTGAAAATGCAAGACTTGAGTGGGTAATATTCACCGTACTTCCTATCCCTCCTGTATGTGCAAGACCATCAATTACATTGGATAGTGGTATCCGTTCTGAAGATGATCTGACACATAAATTAGTTGATGTCATACGAATTAATCAAAGATTAAGAGAAAATATCGATGCAGGAGCTCCTCATTTAATTGTGGAAGATCTCTGGGAATTATTACAATATCATATCACTACTTATTTTGATAATCAAGTTTCTGGGATACCACCTGCGAGGCATCGTTCGGGAAGAGCTCTTAGAACCTTAACTCAGAGATTAAAAGGGAAAGAGGGTAGATTTAGAAGTAATTTAAGTGGCAAGAGAGTAGATTTTTCGGCGAGAAGTGTAATTTCACCTAATCCATACATAAGTATCAATGATGTTGGCGTACCTATAGAAATTGCTAAAATATTAACTATTCCTACTAATGTAAATGATTGGAATATCGAAGAGATGAAGCAGATGGTCTTAAATGGACCAAATCATCATCCAGGAGCTAACTATATCATACGCAATGATCGGAGGAGAATCGACCTGCGTTATGTTAAAAACAGAAAAATAATTGCTGATATGTTAGCGCCAGGATTTACTGTTGAGCGTCATTTGAATGATGGAGATTTAGTATTATTTAATCGTCAACCCTCATTGCACAGAATGTCGATTATGGCGCATGAGGTAAAAATAATGGATGGTAGAACTTTTAGATTACATTTAGCAGTATGTCCTCCCTATAATGCTGATTTTGATGGGGATGAAATGAATTTACATGTACCTCAAAGCGAAGAGGCTCGAACAGAGGCAGAATTACTCCTTAAAGTGCAAGAACATATATTATCACCTCGTTTTGGAGGACCTATTTTGGGGGGAACACATGATTTCTTGTCAAGTGTTTTTCAATTTACAAGTAAAGACTCTTTATACAGCAAAAAAGAGGCATTAAGTTTACTTTATAATGGAGGGATCTTTACTAACAATCCTAATTTTAGTTTAGAACAATTAACTCCAGTAACAACTGATCCAGAACCTTTATATTCGGGTAAAGATATATTCAGTAGCTTATTTCCTGATGATTTAAACTTAAAAGTTAAATCACGATTTTGCAGAAGATGTGATGTGTGTGAAGAAGAAAACTGTCCTTATGATGCTTATGTCGTGATTAAAAATGGAAGGTTAATCACTGGAACGATTGATGAAAATTCCTTTGGTGCGATGCAACCAAACAGTATTTTAGCACGAATTATCAAAGATCATGGAAATGCACGCGGTAGACAATTCCTAGATAGTGCAACAAAAATGTTATTAGGTGTTATTCGTAAAAATGGTATGACAATGGGATTAGATGAAGTTTATGTACATGGTAATGCTTATGAAGAGATTAAAAATATATTGAGAGTAGCAAATGATGAGTCTAATAAACTAATAAAAGCTTTCAATGAAAATGATACTACTATTCTTAAAAGAGCTCCTGGTCGTTCTATGAGAGAAACTTTAGAGTTAAGAATAAAACAGGTTTTAGCAGAGGCATTAAATAGGGCATATGAATCAGCAGCGGAATTCATTGGAGAAGATGCACACTCATACATAATGACTAAGTCTGGGGCTAGAGGGAATATAATAAATTTAGGACATATGTCCGCCGTTGTGGGGCAAATGGTTATTAGAGGTGAAAGAATAAATAGGGGTTATGTAGGGAGTAGAAGAACATTACCTCATTTTAAAGTAGATGATCTTTCACCAAAATCTAGAGGTTTTGTATCTTCTTCTTATCGGAATGGATTAAAACCTGTTGAATTCTTTTTTCATGCTATGGGGGGGAGAGAAGGCCTCGTTGATACAGCAGTAAGAACATCTCAAAGCGGATATATGCAGAGAAGATTAGTAAATGCATTACAAGATATGGTCGTAGAAAATGATGGAACTGTTAGAAATTCTGATAAAAATATTATTCAGTTTAAATTTGGTGATGATGGTATAGATGCGATGCATACAGATCATGGTTTAGCAGTAAATTTAGATGTGCTTTTATTAAAAGCTAAAGCCTTAGATGTAGGAGAAATACGTGAAGAAATTAAACATGAATCTATGACAAAAAAAACTACTCCTAAAGAAAAAGAAGCCGCTAGTGTGAAACCCAAAAAAGAAACCCCTCCAAAAGAAAAATCTAAAAAAGATGCTAAAGTTCCTGATGAGGATGCGCTACAAAAACAATTTGAAGAAGAAACTGGAAAGAAAGCTATTTGGAGGGGGAAAGAAACAAAAGCTTATTTAGATTGGAAGCAAGAAAAAGAAGGATAAGAGAAAAGTAAGAAGATTTAAGATTAAAAATTAAATTTGTAAGGTTTATAGCAGATGGGAAAAATAACTCAAAAATTTTTAGAAGAGCAATTAGCAATATTAAAAAGTGATGGAATTCCTGAGGATTTAATTGAAAAAATTAGAACTAAGGTTGAAAATGAAGATCTTGAAGAAGAACAATTAGAGTATTTTTTAAATAAAATATATATAAATTTTCACAACGCCCTTGTAGAAACGTCAGAACCAGTTGGAACTGTAGCAGCACAATCTATTGGAGAACCAGGAACGCAAATGACGTTAAGAACCTTTCATTATGCGGGAGTTGAAGAGTTTAGTGTGACACAGGGACTTCCACGCTTAATTGAAATAGTTGATGCTAGACGTTTTCCTTCAACACCCGCTATGGAAGTATATCTAGTTGATGAATATAAAGAGACAGAAGAAAAAGCGATAGAAGTCCACAATCGTATAGAACAAATACGTATAGAACAGATTACTTCTGATGTAGACTTAGATTTTGTAAATTGGAAAATTATTGTTAATTTAATCCCTGAAATATGTGAAAAGAAAGGAATTGATATAAATGAAATACCTGAAATTTTGAAACGCTATAAAAAAAAAGGAACAATAAAACGCGAGGGTAATTCTATTATAATAGATCCAGGGATAGAAGATCTTCAAAGCCTACAAAAATTAAGAGAAAAAATTCTTAAAAAAGTTGTTAAAGGTATTAGAGGCGTTAAAAGAGGATTATTAACACCTTCTGATGATGGAGAAGAATGGGTAATTAAAACAGAAGGCACTAATTTACAAGGTGTTATACAAATTGAGGGTGTGGATGATAGTAGAACCCTCTCAAATCATATCCATGAAATAGAAAAATTATATGGTATAGAAGCAGCACGTCAAATGATTATATTAGAATCCCAAAAAGTTCTTGAACAACAATCCTTAGATGTAGATTTAAGACATCTTCTTATTCTAGCTGATTTAATGTGTTATTCAGGATCAATTCAATCGATTGGAAGACATGGGATTTCTGGCTCAAAATCAAGCGTTTTTGCCCGTGCTGCATTTGAAGTCACTGTAAATCAACTTTTAGACGCAGGACTTTACGGAGAGGAGGAAAGATTACTTGGAATTCCTGAAAACGTAATTGTAGGCCAAATTTCACCAATTGGGAGCGGCCGTGTAAACGTTATGTTTGATCTCGACGCTAATTTAGACATTTTAAAACAAAAAAAAAAATAAATCTCTCTTTGAATGATTAAAAACCACCAAAAAAAACTTAAACATTAAATTATTATTATTACTACTTATATAGACACGATTTGAAATTATCATGGTAAAGAAGAAAACTAAAGGCATTACGGAAAAGGTTGACTTATCTCGTAAGAAAAAAAAGGAATTTGATGTTGATACAAATATTAGAGTAGCATACAAAACTGGTAAAATTGTATATGGGAAAAATAATGTATTAAAATATCTTAGAGGAAACCCATTTAAACTATTAATTATAGCAAATAATTGTCCGAAGGAACTGGAAAGTCAATTAAACTATTATAATTCCATCATAAAGGATAAAATATATATACATAAGTATAAAGGATCCTCTTGGGACCTTGGTTTAGCATGCGCAAAACCTTATATGATCTCTGTTATTGGAGTTGTTCATGAGGGAGATTCAGATCTTTTAACATTAAAAGTTAGATGAGTAAAATTAAACGATATGGATATTATTTATGTTAAAGAAGAATATTAAGATTGATAGAGAAGCAATGGAACTTATCTCGTTGTTTAATAACATATCTGGTGCTATTATAAAAGATTGTCTAATTTTTAGAAATGTGGAAAATGATTCTGAAGTTATTATCTTTCTTGTAAAGGAAGAAGATGTAGGAAAAGCTATTGGGAAAGCAGGTGAGCATGTTAAAGATTTAAAATCAAAATTAAATAAAAAAATTGATGTAATTGCTTTTTCTGAAAATCTAAATAAATTTATCCAAAATATATTACAAACCACTAAAAATTCTATTGTAGTTCAAAATATTGAAATAAAAGAAAGTAGAAATCTAAAGAAAACAGTAATAATTACTGTAAGACCTCAAGACCGTGGAAAAGCAATTGGGAAAGAAGGCTCAATGATTAGAAAAATCAAAGAACTAGTTTTAAGATATTTTGAAGTCGATAATGTGATTATTAATACAAAAAATATCTAATTATTATTACCTCTTTGTTTAATTATTTCTAAATAAGCAAGGATTTAATTCATATACATAAATTTTAAGTTCTAGGATATATTTTTTCTCAGTATATATTTTAAAATTTGGTGAAGAATTTGCCAAAAGGTCTTTATGCTGCAAGAAAACTTCAAACGAATAGAAAAAAGTACAAGTGGTCAAAAACTAAATATAAACGAAGGAAACTTAAATTAAAACAGAAAGTCGACCCTTTAGAAGGGAGTTGTCAAGCTCTTGGAATAGTACTTCAAAAAGTTGGTCGAGAAAGCAAACAGCCTAATTCAGCCATTAGAAAGTGCGTGAGAGTTCAATTAAAAAAGAATGGTAAGGGTGTAACTGCATTTCTCCCAGGGGATGGTGCGCTTAATTTCATTGAAGAACACGATCGAGTCATCATTGAGGGAATTGGTGGAGCAAAAGGGAGAAGTATTGGTGATCTTCCGGGAGTACGTTACAAAGTAGTTAAAGTCAATGGAGTAAGTCTTGATGCATTGATTAGCGGGAAAAAAGAAAAGCCTTTACGCTAATGAGGTAAAAAATACATGAGTAAAACGAAAAAAGAAATTAAACTATTTAATAGATGGTCTTTTAATGATGTTAAAATTAGAGACCAAACACTTGAGAATTATATCAACTTAAAACCTATAATAATTCCTCATTCTGCTGGTAGACATGAGCATAGAAGATTTTGGAAATCTTCCAAAGTATCGATACTTGAACGATTTGCCAATAGATTGCTTTCTCCCGGATTTATTGGAAGTAGAATTAAGGGGCACAAAAGCTCATATAATTCCGGTAAGAAAGGAAAATTATTAAGTAGCATAAAAAATTCATTTGTTTTAATTGAGTTAACTACAGGGCAGAATCCGATTCAAATCTTAATAGATGCGATAGTAAATACAACACCTAGAGAGGAAACGACGAAGATCGCAATGGGCGGTATCAGTTATGCATCAGCTGTAGATATTGCACCACAACGTCGAGTTGATCTAGCTTTAAAATATCTAGCACAAGCTATTGGAGCAAGATCGCATTCTAATGAGAAGCAATTTGAAGAAAACTTAGCACAAGAATTAATGCTAGCAGCAAATAATAGTCAAGAGTCTAGGGCTATAAAACGTAAAGACGAGATTGAAAGAATTGCAGTTTCAGCTAGATAATAATCTTTATAATATTAAAGAAATGTACTTATTCATATATATAATTCATCTCTTACTCGGGAACTAGAAATTAGGTTAAATTTTTGAGTTGAATTAATTTTAAAAAAATCAATTACTTTTGAAACATATCAATTTCCTTTTTATATTAATAAAGAATTATAATTATTTAGGGATATTTTAAATCGTAATTATGAAGAGGTGATGATGTATTAAAGAGTTAAAGAAAAGACAATGGTTATCAAATGACAAAAGCATGGCAAATATGAGCCCAAAAGAATATTATAAAAACATGTTTAAAGAACTTATAGAAGAAATTAAAGAAAATGAAAAGAGTATTAAGAATTATATTACTCTAAAAAATTAAAGAAAAAATAAAGTAAATTTTTACCTATGCGATAATCTAATTATTGAGAAGCACCACAAAATACACAGTATTTCGCTTCATCAGTAGTTGGTGCTTCACATTGTTTACATAATTTTGTATATCCTTCAGTTTTGAATTTTAATCGATGTGAAGGAATTTGAACTTTTTCTATCTCACTTAAGTTCGATCCACATCTGAAGCAAAATTTTGGATTGCCTTTAATTTTCGTCCCACAGGAAGGACAATTCAAAAGGATAATCAGAGGTATTGGAAGATATAAATCATGAATCCAAAAAGAAAATAACAATATTGACGAAAAAACTATGAATATATTGATGTAATAGAGTATGTGCCTTAATAAAACTGTATTTTGGTCTATTTTATACCATAGAATCCCAAATGAAATAAAGAAGATCCAAACTGCGATAAAGTCAAAAATTTTATCAACACTAAAACCAACCGTAATTAAATAATGGGTGCCCCAATGAGCAAATATTATTCCATATCCTAAAATTTGTATAAGTATTTGGTCCTTCTGAAAAAGCTATATGATTTAGCATATTGGTTTTCACAAAATGAACCGATATATCACCTACATATTATCTAATTTAATTATAATATTAAGAAAATCCTAAATTTTTATATAATTGTGAATCATATTATTAAGTTAAGCAGGTTTAAAGAATATGAATTGTTTCGAAAACTAAAGTGCATTCCGACAAAAATAATAATTTTTTAGAAAAGCAACTAAAGACATTAGGTCAAAAAATAAGAATAGATATTTTGAAAAAACTAAAAGTTGCTCAAAATCACTTTTCGTTTTCAAAACTCCAAAAAGAGGTTCTGGAACATAATGACTCCTCAGTAAATTTCTCTTTTCATCTAAATGCATTAAAAAAGTGTGAACTTATTGATTCATCAGAAGAAGGGTATTATATCACAAAATTAGGGAAACAAATTTTAAAAAATATTCTCTCAATAGAAAAGATTCTTACAGATAGATCTAAAAAGAGAATGATTAGGACTTCCAAATATTCTAAAGAATTATTTGATTCAAACAAAATAGAGGAGTATCTCGTTACCGAAGGTGAATTAGATGTCTTTTTAGCAAGACAAATTGCTCGAGAAGTTGAAGCACGTTTAACTAAAACAGATATTGAATATCTAACTGCTCCATTAATGCGAGAGTATATAAATGCAGTTTTATTAGAAAATGGTTTAGAAGAGGTAAGACACAAACTTACTAGATTAGGAACACCACCTTTTGAAGTTTTTAAATTATTTAATTCTAAAGAAAAGGAAATTGATCCTGAAAATTTTATAAGAACGTTAGGTTCAGATGTTTCTGAACAATTTCTTCTTCTAAATCTACTCCCAAAAAATTTCGCAGATTTATATCTATCTGGAGAAATAGCGCTTCTGCATTTAAATTATTGGAGTTTAAGACCATTAGGTATCTATTTAAATATTGATCCTATTATTAAGTATATTCTAAATAGCTACCCAAAAACGTCAAGTGGATTTAAAGATACTAAAGATTTAATAAAATTAGTCTTAACTTTCTGTGATTTTCTAAAAAAATTTAAATTTTTTTACTCTAAAGACTTACTAATTGGAGATTTTAATCAATTTTTAACTGATTTCAATTTTCCTGCAAATAAGTCTTATATCTTCGATCTACTAACTTCCCAAATACTTAGTATTAATGAAGGGATTAAAGATGGTCAATCGCATCTAACTTTAGGATTTAATAACAGTCAATCTCCCAATAATGACAGTATTTTATGTAGTCAACCAGTTTCTCAATTTATGTATTCATTTCTTAAACAACCAGTACAAAACAATGAACCATTATTATTGTTTGAATATTCGGATTTTATATCTCAAAATTCATCAATAAATATTATAAATAGTCTTTTTTCACATTCTCTAAGAAAAAATATAATTCTTCAAGACAATTGTATTTCTAATTTGCTGAATTCTAATATTGTTAAAATTTTAAATCCAAAACAAAATAAAATCATTTTAGATAAGCTTTTAATAAATTTACATATGATTTCAGTAGAAGCAAAGCAAAATGATGATGTATTTATACAATTACTACAGGACAAAATGGAATCGATTTTTGAATTGTTTAAAATTAAGAAAACCCTTGTTTATAAAAAACTAAATACCATTAATGAGTGGAATAAATTAACTTTACAGTTATTTGAGGAAAATCAAGAATCCATTTTAAGGGATTCAATAAAATCCATAAGCTTTTTTGGATTAAATAAAGCGATTCTAAATCACTGTGGCATAGAGCTTGATAGAACGGAAAGTAGCGCATCATTTGCCTTAAAAATCTTATCTTTTATGAAAAAACTAATTGAAGAAAAGAATCAATCAGAAAATGATTACTTTACTCTTTCACAACCCCATAGTGATAAATATTTACAAGATTGTTGGAATAATGGAAATTCTCCTAATGGAGAGAATATCAATTGTTACTCATCTAAGATTATAAGAAAGAACTCTACTTT
>Ga0209427_10009766_pt1 | contig 10679 bp, 17 predicted proteins | sample DeeMarSWOR136_30_FD_187465 | JGI IMG/M metagenome (GOLD analysis project Ga0209427, IMG submission 187465) | Marine sediment microbial communities from White Oak River estuary, North Carolina - WOR-1-36_30 (SPAdes) (version 2) | ecosystem: Environmental > Aquatic > Marine > Intertidal zone >...
CCTCTTTGAATATATCGCACATGCCAATCCCAAAAAGAGAAGTATGACCAGTATGTAAGCGTTCAATACATCCACGACATATTCGATCCCCCAGGGAGGCTTCCATCCACCCAGCCAGTAATGAATAGGGCCTTCAGTCAGGACATGATTGAGGATAAAAAGAGAGGCGACGAATTGTGCAAGAATGGTTGCAATGCAAATGAAAGAGGAGGTTTTCTTGTTGATCCAGCCGGCGGCCAAGATAGTAATTGCAGAAAAAAACGATATCGCAACGATCAGGACCGGGAAATGTTCGATGGCGGTCTGCATAGTTTATAGTGACAGGATCAAACTCCAGTCATCCCTTTCTCCCTTGATTTCTCCATGATTTCCTCTTCCTGTATTGTCCCGTATTCCTCATACATCCTGATTATCAGGGAGAGGGCCACCGCTGTTGTAGATACGGCTACCACGATCGCCGTAAGAATAAGCACATGGGGTAGCGGATTCCCATAAACGTATCCCTTGCTGATCATCTCTTCACTTACAATCGGTGCTGTTCCTCCCTTCACCACCCCCAAAGAGATGAAAAACAGGAATATTGCGGTTTGAAATATGTTCAATCCAATGATCTTCTTGATCAAGTTATCCTTCGCAATCATCGCATAGAAACCGATGAGCATGAGGATGATGGAAATCCAGTAGTTGTATTTTGCAAATACCTCTTCGATGAGCCATTCCATAATTTTGACCCTTATTCCTCTCCTCCTTTCCTGTTTTCCTCTTTCCATGCGAGATCAAAAAAGATGGATACCATGATGGCCATCACCGTTATGCCTATGGCGATTTCAACGAGCTCTATACCCAAAGCCCTGTTCTCCTCGAAATTGGCAGTGAAGGGGAGGAAACCGTAGTTCAAATATTGCCCAACTCCAGAACTGAAGATGATGCAGAGGAGTCCTAATCCCGCATAAATAAAGAGGCCGAGGCTGCTAAGAACTGTATTTACCGATTCAGGTAATTTCTTCCTGCCACTTGTAATATCAAAAACAACTATGTACAAAATAAAGGAAGCACCAAACACCACTCCCCCCTGAAACCCTCCGCCGGGTCCACTTGCTCCATGGATGATCACATACAATGAGAACAATTGGATGAAGGGTATCATCACTCTCGATACTGTTTCGACGATGATGCTTCTCTCCACCTCTTTTCCCTTCAAAGCTTACCTCGCCTCCTTAACAGCAGTATCACGGCGATACCGGCGGTAAATATGACGGCCGTTTCACCAAGCGTGTCATATCCCCGATAATCAGCAAGACCATAAGTGACCATATTGGGTGTACCCGTCTCCTCTTGACCTTTCTCGATCCACCTCACCACAAACGCATACCTGTAAATGTTAAGTTTATCCCCTTTTTTCTTAATCCAATAATACTTCTCCTCCCTTGAATAATGAATTTCCTCTTTTGAAACGAAGGCATTCCATTCCCCTTCCATCCCCGTGACTTTCTCAACCCTGAAAGGTCGCGGGAACCCTCTCTTTTCAAATTCATCCATTAAATTATTCGGGATAACACTCCGCTTCAATTGATTCTCCAAAGCATCTGCATCAATGCTAAACAACCTGACATATTTAATCGGAGGGGAATTCGGGTCTCCAAATACGGGGATATCTTCCGCAACGTAGATAAAAAGAGCGCAGAGAAGGCTGATGAGGATAAGGGCTATGGTTGACAGTCCTTTCATTTTTTCTCCCGCCTGACCGTCCTGGATAGAGCGGCAATGAAGAAAGCAGTTGTGGCCCCTGCGCCAACCGCTGCTTCCGTGAAGCCTACATCCACCGAATTCATCGCCACCCAGACCAGAGCCATCAAGAAACTATACGCACTGAGCAGCATAACAGCACTCAGAAGGTCCCTTACTGTGATTGCCGCTATTGCAACAACCATAATGAGGAATAACAGTGCGAGGTCAATACAAACGATCATTTTTTGTTCCCCTCCGTTGTTCACCCCTTTACCATAACGAAATTATCGGTTTTTGCCCGTCAAAGACCCATTACCATTCCATAAACACGTCGGCCACTTTCCTTTGCATCGTCTTATCCACCAAGTGAGCTTGAGCATGTTCCTTGGCAAGCGCATGCACCCAAAACTTACCTTTTTCAGGCTCAACGAATATCGTTATCGTTCCAGGGGTTAAGGTGATGGAATTGGCCAAGGTGACGAATGCAAAATCACCCCTTAAAGAGGTTTCAAATTCTATGATGAGAGGGTCTATCGGCATCTTCGGATGTAAAACCCGATATGCGACATCAACGTTTGCCAATACGATTTGCCACAACTCCCAGGGGATATAAAGCAAGAACCTAAGAGACTTTGGAAGCATTTTCTTACCCTTTCCCTTCACCAGGAGGCCATGAGAAATAAATGTCACAATCGCACTGCATATCCCACCCATTATAAGATGGAAAGCATCAAAAAAACCGGATAAGATAAGCCAAAACAGAAACGTAGTACAAAACGTTACAACTATTCCAAATCCCTTTTCCCCTCTATTCATCTTCTCTCCTCCCCCCACTTCCAAGGTTTCAAACCTCTTCTATAGGCCGCTTTGACTATTGCATGGATCGCGGTTGGATTAGCTATGAAGATAAATATGATGAGGAGCAGGAGCTTCACGGCCACCAGAGGTGTTCTGGGATAATGGAAGAGGTGGTAGATGATCAAGCCTACAATAATCAGTCCTTCCCCGAGGGTATCGCACTTACCAGTAGCATGCAGTCTCGTATAGAAATCAGGAAATCTCAGTAACCCAATCGCGCCGATGAACATGAAAAACATGCCTGCAGTTAAGAGAATTGCCACGACCACATGTATTAAGAGCATAGTTCACCCCTTTCGAGATATTTTGCAAATACGAGAGTGCCAATAAAATTCAGCATCGCGTAAAGAAGAGGTATGTCAAAAAAATGAGGTCTTTCAAAATAAAAGCCCATGATTACGAGGAGAACGACCGTTTTGGTCCCGACCACATTCACCGCCGCCACCCTGTTAAATACACCAGGCCCAACCACTGCTCTGTACAAACAGAGCAGTATCGTTACCACGTTTAATAGCCCAAATACTAAGAACATGGAAATCATCTTCTCTTCCCTTTTTCTGCTCGTTTTTTCAGATTAAGCATATCATCAGTGGTCCCCATCCCCAAAAAGACCCGGCCCCTATCATCAGCGAAAGATCCTTCTTTAGTAGATCATGGGAGATATGGGCCATTATTGCACAGGCAATAACTCATAAGGAAAGATGGAAATAGCCACAACGCCCTGAGAGTACTATCCAGAAGACATGCAAGACTACGAAAGTACCTGAAAATCCCCTGCCATTGCAAAAAATATCAGAATGATGGTCAGGTCGGAAACGATCACATCACAAGCATCAAAGCGAGAAGACTATGAAGTTCTCTCCCTCGTTCAGTCGGTTGATTCAACTCCCGTTGAGGTTAATTCCTCCTCTGGAAGTTTCTTCAACTCTTCTTTAGCCTTATCCGCAAACTTGCTATCGGGATAATTTTGAACTAACTCCGTGAAAACCCCCCTCGCCGCATTCGTCTCCCCTAATTTCAGGTGAGACCTTCCAAAATAGAAAAAGGCCTCGTCGAGAATATCCACTTCCGGATAGAGTTTCACCACGACCTCGAGCCTCGCCTTGGCCCCTTGATACTTCTTCTTCTTATAATAAAATTTAGCTATGTATAATTCCTTCTCAGCCAATCTCTTCCTACATATTTTCACCTTTTCCCGTCCCTTCTCGGCAAAGATGGAAGCTGAATAATTGGTTATGACAAATTCAAAATTTGACAACGCCTTACTGGTAGCACCTTGATCCCGGTCTATGGATTTCATCTGATTGAAATGGGACAACCCGATTTGGAAAATAACATATGGAATATCCCCATGAAAGGGATGAAATTTCTTGAATTCCTCGTAATGGCTGATGGCATCCGTATATTTCTTCTTAAAGAAATGACAATCAGCGACCTTCAATTCCGCCCAGGTATAGTAGGGGTCCTCGCCGGGAAAGCTACTCTTCAATTCATTAAATACCTCGAGGGCATCGCTATACTTTCTCTTTTTGTATAACGCCAATCCCTTTTCATACAGGAGGGCTGGGTTGGCCTCGGTTTCCTTCCATCCTCTCTTCTTCCCCAGACAGCCCCCGAGGAACAGGGACAGTATAACGGCAACACCTATCATCCTTTTCGAAGTAAGCATATTACACCGTTCGAAACTCGCGCGAAAACTATGGTTACTGTAATATAGAAAGGAAGATCCAAAGTCAACCCTATAATAGGTGAAGACCCTAAGTTTCAAGGGAACACCGTTGTCCATGAGCGTAAATCTGCTGGAGAAGCTGGATATCCATACCCAAATTTACTGTTACCACCTCAGATGGCGCCTTTGGATCAAATGAAGCGGCCATTACGTGGACGCGTCTTTTCTTTTGTGATATACACCTAGGGGACCTGCCAAGGAGACGAGGTATGAGGCGAGACCTCAATGAGGTTCTATGGGAGGGTGCCAGGGAGCTGGGGATAGAACTCGCCGAGGAGAAGGTGAAGGCCCTCGAATTCTTCCTGGAGGAATTGATGAGGTGGAATCGAAAGATGAATCTCACCTCCATCAGGCGTCCCTTTGAAATCGTCGTCAAACATTTTCTCGATTCCCTGGCCGTTTCTCCATACCTCTCCAAAGGATGTTCCCTGCTGGATATAGGTTCCGGAGCCGGCTTTCCCTGTATCGTCCTAAAGATCTCTGATCCAAGCTTGAAGGTGACCTCCATCGATTCATCTCAGAAAAAACTCTCTTTTCAGAGACACCTCATTCGACAATTGAAGCTGGAGGGGATTGACACCATTCACGCTCACCTCCCAGATCCAGGGATCGCAGATAGATTCAATAAATCTTTCGACTATGCCCTCTCGAGGGCCTTTGGGAGCCTGGAAACCATCCTTAAAATAGCCCGACCGTTCATCAAAGATACGGGAATCATTATCGCCATGAAGGGAAAAAGAGGGGAGAGGAAAGGGACGATCAAGGATAATAACAGAGCACCATTGAATATGAGGCTTCAGAGGGTGATCTCATTCACCCTTCCCTTCATCGATGCCAACCGAACGCTTCTCTTCTTCGCCCCAAAGGAGTTTTGCTCGATAAAGCCCTGAGAAAGAGCCCCCGGTTACGGAGTATAACGGCGCTATTCGCCAATTTTTTCCTTTGAAAAGTAGCTACTTTGTGCTATATTTCAGCTAAGCCACAAGATTAAAACATCGAATAATTTAGAACAGTTATAGTAAAACCCATGGATTAATCTTCGTACACCTCAAAGAAACTGTAGCCAATTGAAGGATGACAAAGGTTATATGCATCGCTAACCAGAAGGGCGGGGTAGGTAAAACCACCACCGCGGTTAACCTATCGGCATCTATCGCCGCTGCGGAGAAAAGGACGCTCTTGGTTGATATCGATCCCCAAGCCAATTCCACCAGCGGGGTTGGATATCAAAAGGATGAGATAAAGGAGAATATCTACCACATCCTCATCCGGGGATATGGTATGGACGAGATTATCAAGGGGACGGAAATACCCTATCTGGAGATCGCCACCTCGAACTCGGATCTCATCGGGGCCGAGGTTGAGTTGATCAATGAACTCGCCAGGGAGAGAAAGCTGGATACGGTCCTCCAGGCGGTAAAGGGTGTATATGACTATATCTTCATCGATTGTCCCCCCTCCCTCGGGATTTTGACCATCAATTCCCTCACTGCCTCTGACTCAGTGATTATTCCCCTCCAATGCGAATACTATGCCATGGAGGGTTTATCCCAGCTTCTTAAAACCATTCGTCTGATAAAACGTTACTTGAATCCAGACCTGGAGATCGAGGGCATTTTGTTAACCATGTTCGATGTTCGAAACAACCTCTCCCACCAAGTGGTTGAAGAGGTTCGAAGCCACTTCAAGGATAAGGTATTTAAGACCATCATTCCGAGAAATGTGAAACTAAGCGAAGCTCCTTCCCATGGAAAACCGATTCTCCTTTATGATATTAATTCGAAGGGGGCTGAAAGCTATTTAAATCTCGCCAAGGAGATTTTACTCAACGGGGAGGTCTATAGTGGTTAAACGACCGGCTTTGGGGAAAGGCTTGGGGGCCTTAATCCCCGATATCGAAAAGGAGGACCGGAAGAATTTCTTCTCCTGCGGCATTGAAGAGATCACCCCCAGCAGATATCAACCCAGAAAGGGATTCGATGAGGGGAAATTGACCGAATTAGCCAACTCCATTAAGGAGAAGGGAATTATTGAACCCTTAATCGTCAGAAAGACGGATGGGGGTTACGAGCTCATCGTCGGGGAAAGGCGGTGGCGGGCAGCCCAAAGGGCGGGGATAAAGGAGGTTCCCGTTATCGTGAGAGACGTCACCACCGCCGAGGCAATGGAGTTGGCCCTGATCGAAAACCTTCAAAGGGAAGACCTCAATCCCTTAGAGGAAGCGGAGGCCTACAAGAGATTAATGGAGGAATTCCACTACACCCAGGAAGAGCTGGCCAAGAGAATCGGCAAGGATAGGGCAACGGTGGCCAATGCCGTAAGGCTCCTCAAGTTGCCTCAAGAGATTAAGGATTATCTCGCCGACGAATCCATTTCCAGCGGACATGCAAGAACTCTGCTCGGATTGAATAGCCCGGAAGAACAGAAGATGGCCTGTGATAAGGTCATCAAAAGGAGCTTTTCCGTGCGGGAGACCGAGAGACTGGTAAAAAGGCTCAATGCCCAAAGGCCGAAAAGGGATATGGATGTGAAGCCTGCTAGCGAGGAGGAATTACACCTTGGGTTTTTAGAGGAGACGCTGAAAAAATTTCTCGGCACCCAAGTTCGGATACCCAAAAAGGGAAGGAAGGGCAAAATCGAGATCGAGTTCTATTCCGATGAGGACCTGGAGAGAATTATCGAGATAATCATGGCCTCCACCACCACAGAAACATGATCTGCACATTACGCCCAGGGACAACGTAGTCCACCAGAAACTCAGGAAACTCCAGTACTTTCATTATTGTAATTTCCTCTCAAATGTGCTTTATTCTTTGCCTGAAGCACCAGATGCTGTAATTACGAAGGAAGGCTCAACACGGAGCATCTGGCGGGTTAGGAACCGAAACCCGGGAATCTTACCTTAAGGGAAAAAAAGATTTACTGCCGATTCAACCCATCCAATTACGAAAAACGGGAGTGGTTGGCAAGTGCCCCGCACGTGCCTCCTTGTAGGCGAGGTCAAGGGGCACAATTAAAAATGAGATTTCATTTCCGGGAAGCCCCGCCCTGTGGGCGGGGAGCTTCACAATCGGGGAAAAGGGGGTTTGAATGAAGCTAAAGGGTGATATCAAATCGGGTGATGTGGAGGCCATTCTCGGCGAAAATACCTCATTCGAAGGGAAGATGGGCTTCGAGGGTATGGCAAGGCTTGATGGTAAGTTCGATGGGGAGATTTTCTCCGGGGATATCCTTATCATCGGTGAGACGGCGGCCGTCAACGCGGAGATTAACGTTAGCAGTCTCCTCATTGATGGGAAGGTAAGTGGAAACGTCTCCGCAACCGCAAAAATCGAGATCCATTCCACAGGAAAGCTCTATGGAAACATCACTACGCCGACCTTGGTGATCGAAGAGGGGGGGCTTTTTGATGGAACCTGCAAGATGCAAAAAGGGGTTGAGGCAGCCCCGAAAAAGGTGACCCCCATTAAGGAAAAAGAGATTGAAGAGGAAAGTGAGGCGACGGAAGAGGTACTGAGCTGAGGCAGTGGGAAGGGGTACGGCTCTTAGGCGAGGAGACGGTAAGGATCCATTAATATGGAAGGAAAGCTCAAGGTAAAAACCTTGACAAATGCCCTTCCGGTATGTTAATCAATTCACAAGCTTAATGCCCCTGTCGAAGGAAGAAAAGAAGAGGATATTCGAAGACTTAAGGCTTTATGGAAGTCTTGGGATTGAAATGGCCGCCGCAGTCCTCATCGGTACATTCATGGGGTATTGGGTTGATAAACGGTTGGGCACCCAGCCGTGGATCCTCATCATCGGATTCATCTTCGGAGCAGCGGCGGGTTTTCGAAATCTCTTTAGGTTCATAGCAAGGGAGGATCACGACAAGGGAAAGGGGAAATGACTCCGTGGATCATCGGAGTAGCAAGTGGCGTTCTTCTTGCCATTGGTAATTTCTTTGCCTCGATGGCTATTTCATCAATGGCCATCAGGTCGTCCAAAATCATCTCCATCGCCTTCGTCCTGGGGACCTTCTTCATACGGCTCATAGTGCTCTCCCTGGCTTTTTATTTTTTGGCTCGAATTGAAGTAATCCATTTACCATCGGCGCTCGTGGCTTTTACCCTCTGTTTCACGGTCCTCATCTTCTGGGAGATGAGGATCTATTATCGAAAAGCCCGGTTTCCCGATAAACCGAATTTCCCGGGGATTCGGGCACAATGAGAAAGAAGGTGACCCAATGGACCTGTTGCACCACTTCGAACTTCACTCCATAGTGGACATCCATATCCTGGGTATCGACCTCTCCATCACCAAGGCAGTTGTCATGATATGGGTTGCATGCCTTCTGACCTTTCTCTTTCTCACTTTGGGGGGACGAAGGGCGAAGCTCGTCCCATCGGGTCTCCAAAACCTGGTAGAGGCCATGATTGACTTTCTTCGCACCAATCTTATCCTCCAGACCATAGGAGAAGAGGGGTTGGCATGGTTTCCCTTCATCGGAACCCTCTTCTTCTTCATCCTCTTCTGTAACCTCCTGGGCTTGATTCCAGGGGCTTTCACGGCCACATCCAATATCAACGTGACGGCCACGTTAGCCGTAATCGTCTTCCTCTGTACTCAAGGGGCAGGGATTGCCAAACACGGCCTTTTCGGGTATCTGAAGAAGTTCGTGCCCAAGGGTATTCCGATTTTTATCATCCCCATCATGGTTCCCATTGAGATCATTAGCCAATTTGCAAAGCCATTTTCCCTGGCCGTCCGCCTCTTCGCCAACATGACGGCCGGCCATGGGGTAATCTTGGTCTTTCTCTTCATGATCATCATGTTCAAGAGTTGGGTCATCGCCTTTGTCCCCCTCTTGGGTGTCGTGGTTATGAGCGCCTTCGAGATTTTCGTCGGCTTTATTCAGGCCTATATCTTCTCGATCTTGACGGCAATGTACATCGCGGAAGCGGTACAAGAAGCCCATTAACTTCACAAAAGGAGGAATAGTTGAATGGAAGCAGCAGCCCTAGCTTATTTAGGTGGAGGATTGAGCATTGGATTGGCGGCGCTTGGAACTGGCATCGGCATGGGATTTATGGTCGGGAAAACGGTGGAGGGGATGGCACGGCAACCCGAGGCTTCGGGACTCCTCAGGACAACCATGATCATAGGGATCGCCTTCATCGAGGCCTTGGCCCTCTATGCGCTCGTCATTGGCTTCCTGCTCATCTTCAAATAGGGAAAGAGCTGACATCCCAAGAGATTAAAATCAGTTTACGGGAGGTTACCCATGTTTCAAGCCGAACCGGGCCTCATGATATGGACCGCCATTTCCTTCATTATTCTCCTCGTCCTTCTCTGGAAAGTTACCTACAAACCGATTACCAAAGCCCTGAAGAATCGGGAGGACTCCATCCGCGATTCCCTCGAAGAGGCCAAGAAGACCAGGGAAACAGCGGAAACCCTCTTGGAGGACTACAAGAAACAGCTAGCCCAAGCGAGGGAAGAGGCCCAGAAGATCCTCGCCGAGGGCAAGATGATGGGCGAGAATATCAAGAAGGAGGTCATCCAAAAGGCCCACGAGGAATCCAATCAGATCGTTAAGAGGGCTCAGGAGGAGATAGAGTTTCAGAAGGAGAAGGCCCTCATGGAACTGAGGGAGAGGATCGCAGACCACACCATTATGGCTGCCTCGAAGGTTATCGAAAGGGCCCTCGACAAGAAGGACCATGAACAACTCTTGGACGAGTACATTTCCAACGTGGGAGAGAAGTATGAAAGCTGATTCAGTCGTGAAGGGCTACGCTGAGGCCCTCTTCCACGTCGCGAAATCCGAAGACAGCATTGAGGTCGTCGAGGATGAGCTGTACAGGCTCAAGGAGGTCCTCCAGAAAAACGCCGAGCTGAGGGAATTCTTGAGCAACCTTCGAATAGCTCCAGAGGGGAAGAAGAAGGCCGTGATGGAGATTTTTGGAAAGGATGTATCATCCATCACCCTTCATCATCTCAATCTGGTCATCGACCAGGCTCGACAGAGGAAGCTCCTACCCATCATCGAGGAATTCTTCGCATTGGCCGCCGCGGCCCGGGAGAAGGTGCGCAGCTCGGGTAGACCGGTGCTGGGCCTGGGCCGAGGGGGACTCGCCCTGTATGCAGAACTGGGCCTGTTCATCAACTACGGTCAATGCGCATATGGCGTGAGTCAGACGCAAGTTTACGCCTACGATCAGGACCTGCCCATCTGGAACGTGCCCTACCGGATCTACCCCGCCAACGGGCTGGTCACGGTCTACAGCCAGGGCAGCGGGGCCCAGGAGCTATTCGCCCCCAATCCCGTGGACGAGGTGCTGCGCATAGGCCGCGCCGCTTCCTCGACCAACTATTTCCCCCT
>Ga0209427_10009768_pt1 | contig 10676 bp, 10 predicted proteins | sample DeeMarSWOR136_30_FD_187465 | JGI IMG/M metagenome (GOLD analysis project Ga0209427, IMG submission 187465) | Marine sediment microbial communities from White Oak River estuary, North Carolina - WOR-1-36_30 (SPAdes) (version 2) | ecosystem: Environmental > Aquatic > Marine > Intertidal zone >...
AAGTTGCTTTTACTAATACTATCTTGCTCTGTTTATCTCTATGACATACAATTAACTTTTGATTCTCTAAAGTTTCGAAAATATTCCTTATCTTAGAACGACTTCCACCACCAATATCTTCTCGTACATCATCAGGAGTCATATACAACCCGGGATTAATTTTATAGTCGTGAGCTATTACTTTTAAAATATTTTCTTCGTTTATTTCTAAGCCGTTGAATCTAGAATCTTTCATAGATATTAATGGAGCATTAACTTCATCATCCCATCTCAATCTAATAGAACTATTATATCGGGGAAGCATAGCACTGAAGCGATAAATTATTACTTTTTGAATTTCATTCGTTCCTGCTACAATCTCACCGATTTTTGCATCACGCAAAAAACGTTCTGCTGGGTAAAATCTTGTTAAACCATCACCTCCTAAAATTTGAATAGCTTTTAAAGCACAATCTCGACCAAATTCAGTAGACATCAATTTTGCAACTGATGCTTCAATCATGGGTTCCTTTCCTTCATCTAAAAGTTTTGCACAATAATAAGCAAAAGTTCTTGCAACTTTAAATTTAGAAATTATTTCAGCAATTCCAGCTTGAACACCAGGAAATTGATTAGTTGTTCGATTAAATTGAACTCGTCTTTGAGTATGATGAAATAGTAATCGAATCATATCCTCGAACATCCCGCCAAAAACAGCAGATCCAATTAATCTTTCAAAATTTAATCCCGCCATCATAACATTCCAACCTTTTCCTACTGCACCTATACGATTTTCATCTGATATTTTAACATGATCAAAATCTAAGTAACCATTTGGAACATTATCAAGTCCTATTAAGGGATTTATCTTCTCTAAAGTAAAACCGGGAGTGCCCTTTTCAACAATAAATGCAGTTATATGTCCATATTGTTTACGTATAGCAGGATCATCACTTGTTTTAGCATAAATAAAATATCTATCAGAAACACCAGCACCAGTGATGTAGCGTTTTTTGCCATTAATTACCCATTCATCTCCTTCCATTTTGGCAGAAGTGAAAACATTAGCAGCATCAGAACCTGCAAATGGTTCTGTTATGCATACAGCACCTAATTCTTCACCCTTAGCTAATTTTGGGAGCCATTTTTTTTTCTGTTCTTCTGTAGCGTATCTCAAGATTTGTTCCATTCCTGCAAGCATGCTTACCGTGAAAACATGCCCAACAGAATAAAGACGCCCTAACTGTTCAGCTACAATACAACTTCCTGTAGCACCTAATTCCAGACCACCATATTCTTTAGGAATACCTGCCCCAAAAAACCCTTCTTTTGAAACTTTCTTTACTAATGGCCAAGGGAATTTCTTTTTCCAAAAATAATATTCAGCCTCTTCAATATTATTATCAACAAACTCACTTACTTTCTTAGAAAGCCTTAATTGTTTCTCAGACCACCAAAAAAATGGTTCACTCATGTATATAACCTCTTTATTATAGTTTTTTAAATTTTTTTTAATGTTATTTGGATAAATAGTAAATATAATATCAATCTTCTTTATAAAAGGATTTTTAAATCCAAATTTTCTAAAAAGATAAAAATAAATAATTATGTTAAAATTATTCTTTTAAATGTATAAATTGAAGTGCTGAATTCCCTATTGTCATATATACCAATAGGATAAATTAAAGTGATTTTGAAATTTCAATACCGGCATCTTTAAGACTAGGTCCACGAACAACAAACACTCTTGCTAAGAAGAAGTATATAATTATTTATCTTTTGATTATTGTATTGGGTGCTCAACTCCCATTAATATGGTTGTGGTATTTTTGGCAATATTTTCTTATTCTTGATTTAATATTCTATATACTCTTTCCTTTTGCTTTCTTTTTTGGAATTATTCTTTTAATAATCAATTCAGCGATAATAGCAAGAATTTTTCTAATCTTTATAAATTTAATCCATAAACCACGTGAAGGTGTGTTCCTAAGACATAAAAGCGATATAGACTATTGTTTTTGGAGTTTAAGAGCACTTGTAAGAAAATGGCCAACTTGGTTAGCACGACAATTATCATTACCTTTACTTGAAATCTTAGTTTTAAAAATTCTGGGTGTAAAAACTTCCTTTTCCAACTCTTTGCATGAGGGATGGATTGATTGTGAATTTATTAAATTTGGGAGAAATGTTAGAATTGGCCAAGGAACTTTAATCATATCAAATATTATTATCAACAACAAATTAATTCTAAAGAAAGTAAACATTCAAAACAATGTAATAATAGGAGCGCATTCTATTGTATTACCTGGCACTATAATTGAATCAAATAGTATTTTAGATGCCATTTCCATGACAAAAATTAATCAAAAATTAGAAAGGAATTCAATTTATCGTGGAAATCCTGCAATAAAAGTTGAAGATGTAGAATTTATTAATAATTATGAGCAATTGAGAGAAGCTATCTTTGATAGGAGAATTTTAGGAAAATATGATAAAGAAAATCTAAAATCTCATGTTAAAGAATTATCTGTTCCATTTCACTTCTATATTATTACTGGATGGTTGATAATTGGTTGTTCTTTTATATTACCAGGATTCATATTTTTCTTCTTTCTTTTTATAATATTACTTCCTAATGTCTTCTCAATTCCTTTTTCTTTAAATTTATTTTCAGACCTAAAAATACCCATTCTCTTATTAATTACTCCACTAATTATCATGACATTATATATCTTACATTTATTCTTTGTAGCATTATTCACAAAATGGTTTTATAGTATCGCAGACAAAAGAGGGCCTACTCATGGAGTGTACGATCGAAAATTAGATGAAAGTTCTCGTATGTTAAATTATTATCACTTTAGTTCTTTCTTATTTAAGTACCCTATTTTTGCTATTATTCGTTCTCCCTTTCCTTGGCTCCTTAATTGGGAATTGAGATTTATAGGTTCAAATAAAATTGGGAAGGGTACTGTATTTGAAGATACATTTTTCCATAGTCATATTAATTTTGGTAGAAATTGCTACATCGGAACTTTCTCTCATATTAGTAACCACTTAGTTGATGGAGTCTATGGTGAAGAAAATTTAACTTTTTTTGGCGTGAATATTGGAAATAATTGTGTTTTTAGTTTATCCAATGGTGCTATGCCAGGTTTAAAGATGGCAGATAACTCAACAGTATTACCTCTTTCTGCTACATTAAAGTATGATAAATTAGGCATGAATGGAATATATGGGAAGTTCCCTGTAAAAAAGTTAAAAACAGAAGAAATTCAAGAATTTACAGGAAGGATTTACAATGGAGAATGAACCAATTAAAGAAGGGAATGAAAATAACATATCAATTGATATAACAAAAATACCAATAACAACTAATGGATTCAAGTGGACTTTTACTTCTACTTTTCTGTATTTATTTTTACATATTTTTTCGCTTATAATGCCGACAGTTATGATTTTAACCTTCTTTAGCTTTGCAATGGATTCTAATATTTTTCATTGGAGAATATTACTAATTTTTATAGATATAATGGCATGGTGGGGTTCATATCTCCTTATCAGTTTATTACTGGGGAAATTAATCTTGATTATACTTAAATTAATTCATAAACCTGTTGAAGGATTATTTAGAATTGAAAAAAAGAATCCAGAATACTGTTATTTTTGCCTTCGAATTACTATTAAAAAATTCATCTTCTGGATTTGGAATAATTTTTGTTTTCCATGGGTTAGTAATTTTGCTTTTAAAATGTGTGATGTTTCAGCAGATTTCAAAAGCACCATGTTTGATGGCTGGAGTGATGTAGAATTTATTGAATATGGAAATAACATCATGATTGGACAAGGAGCCCAAATATTTTCAAGTATTATTATCAGAATTGAAAACCAAGACTATCTATTAATTAAAAAAGTCATAATTGGAGATCATGTTGTTTTAGGAGGAAATTCAATAGTTTCACCTGGGACAATAATAGGGAAGGGGACGACGTTAGGAGTATGGACAATCACACATATAAATCAAATATTAGAACCTAACTGGATATATTTTGGGTCTCCTGCTCGTAAATATCAACCTGCTCAAAAAATTATTGAAGAAAGCAAAAAACAAGCAATGAGAAGGATAGTGGATACAGGTGAAAAAATTCCTTATGATGTCAATCAATTTTTAGAAAATAAGAATGAAAATAGAGAAATTTCATTGTAATTTCGAATGCTTATAGAGGTTGATTTTCAATTATTTTTCTGTCTTTCTTTTAATCTTTTCAGCACTTTACGCTCTAATAACTTTGAGTATGTCTCCCACTTATCTTGTTCTCCTGACTTTTTCCTTTCAATGATAAAACGGCAATGAGTAGCACCAGCGGGAATTGTCTGCTTAAATTCTACTTGAAATTCAGTCTTTAGAATCTTATCTCTAAAATAATTAATAATACCTTGAACTAAATATCTTTGAACTCTACAATCAAAGGCAGAATAAATATCCTGTAGGGGACACCATAAAATGTTAAATGAACATTTATCTTTATTATCTATTATAGGATCCTCTATAGATGTCCATGCTTGAGTATTAATTATAGTCGCTAAGAAACTCATTAATTCAATATCAGAAATATCAGAAGGGATTTCAGCATTTTCGGCTATTTGTCTTCCCATTTCATATCCTGTTTTTATTAAAGCATCATTAACCGCTTTTTGACCTTCAATTCCAAATCTTGCTTCATTTTCTTTTAATATGTTAATAACTGCTATGGACATAAACAAACCAAATTGAAGCAATGAAGTTGGGTCCAAATCATTTCGATTTTGAACATTTTCTCTAAATCTATCTAATGCCTTTTTAAAAGGTTCTCCAAACTTAATTCTCTTCCAGTTTTCTTCTTTCCTTGGTGCACCTTTTAAAATTCCTTTTTCTATCAAAATAAACTCTCTTTTATAATTATATGTGAATAATTCTTTTATGAAATAAAAAGTAAAGAGATATATATTAAGTTTTAAAATAATTAAATTATACGACAATTATTATATAAGAATCTGATTAAATATGCATAAAGTAGTACTCTTAAGGCATGGAGAGAGTGTTTGGAACAAGGAAAACAGATTTACCGGTTGGATTGATGTGGATCTTTCAGAAAAAGGAATTCAAGAAGCGAAGGAAGCTGCTAAACTATTAAAAGAAGGAGGATACGCTTTTGATATAGCTTACACATCAGTATTAAAAAGAGGTATTCGAACATTATGGATTGTGTTAGATGAGATGGACTTAATGTGGATTCCGGTATATAGATCATGGCGTTTAAATGAGAGACACTATGGCGCTTTGCAAGGTTATTATAAATCAAAAATGGCTGCTGAGGTGGGTGAAGAACAAGTATTAATCTGGAGAAGGAGTTATGATACACCTCCTCCAGCTCTTAAAACTACTGATCCTAGGTATCCTGGAAATGAAGCAAAATATGCAGAATTAAGCTCTGATGAGATCCCTTTAACTGAATGCTTAAAAGATACAGTTGCAAGAGTATTACCATATTGGCAAGAGGTTATTATACCAACTATAAAATCTGGTAAGAGGGTTTTGATTTCAGCACATGGGAATAGCTTAAGAGCTCTTGTGAAGTATCTTGATAAAATGCCTGATGAAGAAGTAGTAGAATTAAATATTCCTACTGGAGTACCCTTAATATATGAGTTAGATGATAATTTGAAACCAATTACTCATTATTATTTAGGAGACCAAGAAGAAATTCAAAAAGCAATAGAAGCTGTTGCCAGCCAAGGAAAAGCAAAATGAGATTATGAAGATTGTTGATTTGAAATCCAAAAAGATAATATTCTTTATATTTCCATTTATCCTTCTTATACTTACTGTTAATGTCAGAGCTCAAACCGTTACAGATATTTCTGTGCAAACAGCTTATGATATGATAAATAATAACACTCAATATCCAAACTTAATTATACTTGATGTCAGAGATCAGTGGGAATATGATGAAAACCACCTATGTGATGCTATTATAATTCCTGTTTCAGAAATTGATACAAGAATTAACGAGCTTGAACCATATAAGGATATTGAAATAGTTGTCTATTGCTGGTCTGGAGGCAGAAGTGCATCAGCAAGCCAGAATCTTGTTGATAATCACAATTTCACAAAGATTTACAATATGTTAGGGGGAATAAGCGCCTGGATTAATGTAGGATATGAAGTCTGCAACGGACAAACCCAACCTGCCATTGAATTTACGGAGTTGCTTTTTCTAACAAATCTAATAATAATATCTATTATTATTGCTTTGTTCTTATATAAGAAAAATAGATATAGATTTAATTGATATAAATTTACACCTATTAAATCCAAAAGAAAAAATAAGAGGAGGAAGTAAGATTGAAGGAAATAAAAGAATTAGAAGATATCTTATATATTGGAAGCATAGTTGGAAAAGCAAATGTGCTTCTAGAAAACTTTCAGTATGATGAGGCGATTGAACTACTGAAAAATATTCCAGAAGACCTAGATAAAGGGCTATTAAGTACAGTATTAACCACTCGAGGGGATGCGTATCTACATAAAGGGGACTATCCACATGCTATCACGCTGCTGAAAGACGCCCTCAAACATATATACCCAGATATCAGAAGCCAAGCGTTATCCTTATTGGGACAATCGTATTTTTGGAACAAACAATATGACGAAGCTATAGATATAGTTGAAGAAAAAATTGCCTTGCTAATTAACTCTCGATCTACTTCAAGAAAATATTTATTTGTTGATCATAATCTTATTGGAGACGCGTTCCTTCAAATGGGGGAATATCAAAAGGCAATTAAGGCGTTTGAGAAAGCACTCTCTATTAAAGCAGATTATCAAGAAGCTCAACATAATGTAACCTTAGCAAAATTCAAACAAGAGCAAGGAAAGAATCCAGATTTCACATTAGACTCTACCACAATAACAAATGAGGTTCGATGGTGGGATTTCTTTGGAACGGATGTTCAAGCAGAAGGAGTTCATACGGGGGTAATTTGGAAATTTGATTGGGGTATTTTATGCTTACATAAAGCTCTTGAATACGATCCCGAGAACGACGATATTAAAAGAGGATTAGAAGTCTTTACTTATAATCGTGGGCTATGTATAAAGTTAATGTAAGAAAAATTAGATTCTCATATGAATCAGAAAAAGATAATCAAGCAGCTAGACAATGATAGTGTTAGATATGCGAAAAATCTCTATAAACTCGAAATTATCTCAATACCAATCATAAGAATACCAGATTATATTAGGCATATAAGTAATCTAGAAGACCTTGTTTTGAGAGATTCCGGATTAAAAGAATTCGATGAGCTTCTTTTAGAACTAGACTCTCTTGAATGGTTAGATCTTCGTGGAAATAAAGAACTTAGAATTGATCAAGAAATAAGAGATCTTTTATACAAAAAACTTAAGTTGTTTAATCCACCGGAGCATTATTCATTTTTAAAGGAGATTAAATAATAAATACAGAAAGTATTAAATAATGAAAATATTATAAAAAAAATTTATTTTTATCACTAATTTATTAATTACCATCAAAACACCCATAGTAAATCATAGCCTCAAACTAATTTTAAAATTGGATTTTCGGTAGGTAAATATTTATTATAATTTTATTTAAGAATATCCATTTTTGTAAAAAATTTTATAATAAAAAATAAAAGTATTCGGGGAATTGTTGTATAATATTGCAGAGGTTTTCTATAATGGTAAAAAAATCATTTATTGATCATCCAACCGTGTCTAGTATTGTTTTTTATCCACGAAAAAAACCTATTCCAATAATTTTAAGTCCCAATATTAGAATTTTAAAATTACAAATTAGTAAAAAAATAATTATTGGAGGATTTTTCTATTTAAACGACTCCAGTTTACCTACGATTCTATTATTTCATGGAAATGGCGAAATTGCTGCTGATTATCAATATTTTTTGGATTTCTTCTTTGATTGTGAAGTAAATTTAGCTGTAGTAGATTTTAGGGGATATGGATTTAGTACCGGAGAACCAATATATAGTAGTTTAATTTCTGATGCGCTACCTATTTACAATGAATTCTATAAATGGATGAATGAAAATAGTCTTAAAGATTCTCTTTTTCTATTAGGACGATCCCTAGGAAGCGCTTGTGCTTCTGAGATTGGAGCACATAATCCCAATAGTTTACGTGGAATAATATTTGAAAGTGGATTTGCTAGTATCTATAATATGATGACAAGATTATTTAGAGTTAGTGGTCCTGATATTACTCCTGATGGTTTAAGTGAGTATTCAAATGATACAAGAATTAGAAAATTCCAAAAACCAGTGTTGGTTATTCATGGTACTGAAGATTGGATTATTCCATATGATGAAGGAAAGTTAATTTATAAAAATGTACCTGAAGGAGTTGAAAAAAAATTAGTTCTGATTAACGGAGCTGGTCATAATAACATTTTCTCTTATAAAGAGGAATATAGTACCCCATTGAAGGATTTTATTCAAAAGTATAAAAACTAATTAATTTTCAGGTTCTAATCAAAAATTGGACTAACAATCATTATAAAATGATTTCTTTTTTTATCTAATTGAAAATAATAAATTCATTTTTGTGAATTGTCTTTGTCAGAAAAAATATACAATTTTTGTCCTTATTGTGGGAAGAAGTTACCCAAATCTAAAAACTACAAAACATATTACTGTTGTTTTTGTGGTAAAAAATTCCAATCTACTCGAGAAAATTTGATGAAAAAAGTCCATTGTATTATTTGTCATAATATTGTTGATCAAAATAGGCACAAAACACTTATATGTTCTTATTGTGGAGGAGTTTATCATTCTACATGTGTATCTTCTTGGTTGCTAAAATATAACGCGTGTCCTATGTGTCAAAATGTTTTTCTCTTTCCAAATCAGATTATAGCAACAAGATAAAAATAAAAGAAAATAAAAAAAATTTTAAATTAATTATTTTTTCAAGATAAAAACTCCCGTTTCTACAAACCAGAATAAATTTGCAAATAGAAATAACCACTCAGCAACTACTTTAGCCTCAACAAGTAAAGTTGACTCCAATCTATTAATGAAAAAAATTATAAAGTATAATAGAAAAAAGAAAACTACTATAATATTTAATAATGCCTGCCATAAAGGAAATTCTGATAATTTATATTCAAGATAGGCATAACTAAATAAATACAATATTCCCGGAAAGAAGAAAACGTATTGTGCAATATCATGTAAGGCATCAAAATCTCTAGTATTGAATATTGACAACATTAATATTCCTATAGCTGAAACAATACCTAAGATACCTGCGATCCAAGTTCCTTTAGTAGAAGCACCTTTTTTCTGCAAAAATCTAGTAAAACCTAATATAAACATTATCATAAATAATCCAGTGATGAACCAAAATACACTAAAGAAAATAGCTAAGTTATTTCCGCCTGGTGGTGGTACAGCTAAATCACTGATAAAAGTAGTTAACAAACTGAAATTAGGGTGAACTACCATTGCAGGGATTACTCCAATAAGAAATATTACAACTCCAATAATACCAAAATAACTTGCATGAAATTTTTCAAATACTCTGTCTAATTTTTCCATGATTTTTCATCAATCTGTTTTTATACTTAATTTTTAAAAATATATAGATCAGAAGTAATATTTATAATTATTAGAATAAGAAAGATTGCTTCTATAAAAAACTTTGAAATTACTCATTTTCTAATGATTCAAGTGAATAGAGTAACCAATAATTACTTTAATTCTATTTTATTGTCAATATATTCATCAGAGATTATTATATTAACTAGTTTGGGTTTTTATGAAATATTTTTCGAAAAATTTTGCATTCTCTTTAAGTTCTTTTTTTGAACACAGCTTTCCATGACCTGGAACATATATCTCTATTTCTTTTTCCATATATTTAATTAAAATATCACGAAGTCGCTTAGGATTTGAAGGAACTGGGGCAGGGTCAGATGTGGTGGCCCAATTAGGATCTGTCTCTTCAAATAACAAATCTCCCATAAAAATTATTTTTTCTTCTTCAAAGTAAGCAATTAAATCTCCGGGTGTATGAGCGGCTCCTATATAAATAATCTGAACTTTATTTTCTGTCCCTTCTATTAAAAATGACTCATTTATAATAAAATCAGGATCTCTCAATTTAAAGTTAGGACTCAAAAATTCGTTATAAGTATTTATATCATTATTCATCTCAAGGATTTTATTTGGATTAGTCTCTTTTTTTACTTCTTCTTTTATTCTTTTTAATTCTTCGGCGAATATTCCTCTATATCTTTCCAGAGTTCCATTTAAATTTTTTTTATACGCTAATAATGTTTCTGAACTACAAATGATAGGTATTTTTTCTGAAAACTTTCGATTACCTAATAAATGATCCATATGATAATGGCTATTAATCACAAATGAAGGTTCCTTTTTAGTAAATTGTTTGGATGCTTTAATAAGGTCTTCAGTAGCATACGGGTCATAAAGTGTATCGAAAATAATTAAATAGTTGCCAAGGTCAAAAAAACCTGCGTTTGACGAAGCTATTTTTTCAGCAGATATTGCAGCATAAATTCCTGAATCTAGTTCATAGAGATCGAAATACATAGATTCAAAGTCTAATTTTTTAATTACCATCTTTATCTACAAATTTTTCTTTTTTTTTTATT
>Ga0209427_10009769_pt1 | contig 10675 bp, 8 predicted proteins | sample DeeMarSWOR136_30_FD_187465 | JGI IMG/M metagenome (GOLD analysis project Ga0209427, IMG submission 187465) | Marine sediment microbial communities from White Oak River estuary, North Carolina - WOR-1-36_30 (SPAdes) (version 2) | ecosystem: Environmental > Aquatic > Marine > Intertidal zone >...
CTCCCCTGCTTCAAGAATTACCTCTGCAGTCAACAAATCCGTTACCTTATCCAGACTAACCCTGCCAACTACCCTCTCTTCCAGGCTCTCAATAGTCTCATCACCCTCCTTTAACTCGCCTATCCTGATACCATTAAGCGTGCCACAATCCTCTTCTGTAACTACTACATTATGAGCAACATCAATCAGTCTTCGAGTAAGATAACCAGCCTCCGCAGTCTTTAGGGCCGTATCAGCCAAGCCTTTTCTCGCCCCGTGCGTGGATATAAAATATTGTAAAACCGTAAGACCTTCTCTAAAATTGGATGTAATAGGGGTTTCAATAATCTCCCCCGAAGGCTTGGCCATAAGGCCTCTCATCCCTGCCAGCTGTCGCATCTGGTCTTTACTTCCACGCGATCCAGAATCAGACATCATATAAATGGGATTGAAACTTTCTGTCTTTGTCTTTTTGCCATCCGAGCCTTCTCTTTCTTCAATCCCCATCTCCTTCATCATCTCGCCTGCGATCTGCTCTGTTGATTGCGCCCAGATATCGACAGCTTTATTATATTTTTCACCATCAGTTATTAATCCGCCTTTGTATTGATCATCAATCTTCTTTACTTCCTTCTCTGCATTTTCGATAATTTTGTTTTTCTGTGACGGAATAGTCATATCATTAATGGAGATGGATATACCGGATATGGTCGCATATTTATATCCCATATCTTTTAATCGATCGGATAGAATAACAGTAGATTTGATCCCGGCCCTCCGATAACACTCATTGATGAGAAAGCGCAATTTCTTTTTATTCATTACTTGATTAATTAACGAGAAAGGAAGTTCTCCAGGTAAGATTTCATACAAAAGGATACGTCCTGTGGTTGTCTCCTCGATCTTGCCATTCACCCTCACCTTAATATATGCGTGCAATGCCAATTCACCTGCATCATAGGCCATTCTGACCTCTTCAGGATTTGAAAAAACCATCCCCTCACCTTTACTGTAAAGCCTGCCCCTGGTCATATAATAGATCCCCAAGACAATATCCTGGCTTGGCACAATGATTGGCTCCCCATTTGCGGGAGAAAGAATATTGTTTGTAGACATCATTAAAACTCTTGCCTCGACCTGGGCTTCTATAGATAAAGGTATATGGACGGCCATCTGATCACCGTCAAAATCCGCATTAAAAGCTGTACAAACAAGAGGGTGGAGTTGGATAGCCTTGCCCTCTATTAAGATGGGCTCGAAAGCCTGGATACCTAAACGATGCAGAGTGGGAGCTCTGTTTAACAAGATACAGTACTCTTTAACTACATCATCTAAGGCATCCCAAACCTCTGGAGTCTCTCTTTCCACCATCTTTTTAGCCGACTTTATGGTCGTTGCCAGACCTTTTTCGTCCAGTTTATTATATATAAAAGGTTTAAACAGCTCTAAAGCCATCTTCTTTGGAAGACCGCATTGATGGAGCCTTAGGTCGGGCCCAACCACTATGACTGATCTTCCCGAATAGTCCACTCGTTTTCCAAGTAAATTCTGCCGAAATCGCCCCTGTTTTCCCTTGAGCATGTCGCTCAGCGATTTAAAGGGTCTTTTATTAGCACCTGTTACTACCTTTCCCCGTCTTCCATTATCAAAAAGTACATCCACGGATTCCTGAAGCATCCTCTTTTCATTCCGGACAATAATTTCCGGGGCATTTAATTCTAGAAGCCTTTTTAACCTGTTATTTCGATTTATCACCCGTCTATATAGATCATTCAGATCACTGGTCGCAAATCTTCCCCCGTCAAGTGGCACAAGGGGCCTGAGATCGGGGGGTAATACCGGAATAAGGTCCATTATCGTCCATTCGGGTCTGTTCTTGGAATCTTTAAACGCACCAATGACCTTCAGCCTTTTGCCCAGTTTCTTCCTTTTAGCTTCAGACCTCGTCCTTAACATGTCCGATCGTAGGCTGACTGAAAGCTCCTCCAGATCGAGATCTTTTAACATAATCTGGATAGCTTCCGCACCCACTCCAACCTCAAATCTATTACCATAATCCTCTTTGGCTCGAGAAAGTTGTTCATCTGAAAGCAATGTCCCCTTTACTAGAGGAGTATCTTTAGGATCAATAACAATATAGTTTTCAAAATAGAGGACTCTTTCCAGATCCTTTAATGTAAGGTCAAGTAAATTTCCAATCTTCGAAGGGAGGCATTTTAAGAACCATATATGTGCTACAGGTGCTGCTAATTTAATATGACCCATTCTTTCACGTCGTACCTTGGACTGTATTACCTCAACTCCGCACTTTTCGCATATAATACCACGGTGCTTCATCCTTTTATATTTACCACAATTACATTCGTAGTCTTTAATTGGGCCGAATATCTTAGAACAGAATAGCCCATCCCTTTCGGGTTTAAAGGTCCTGTAGTTTATAGTCTCAGGTTTTTTGACTTCACCATAAGACCTCGACAAAATCATTTCAGGGGATGACAATGAGATCTGAACAGCATTGTAGCTGGACGGGTCCTTCGGCTTTGTAAAAAAGTTATATAATTCTTCCAATGTCTCCTCCACTTTTTTAGTAATTATCTAACCACGGACTAGGCCTCGGTGTCTTCTAATAGTTGGAACTCAAGACCCAAGCTTAACAACTCCTTTATGAGTACCTTAAAAGACTCCGGCAACCCGGCTTCAAGAATATTATTGCCCTTGACAATCCTCTCATACATCCTGGTTCTGCCAGCTACGTCATCGGACTTAACCGTTAAGAATTCCTGAAGTGAATATGCAGCTCCGTATGCCTCCATTGCCCATACCTCCATCTCTCCTAGTCTCTGGCCTCCAAATTGGGCCTTTCCTCCCAAAGGTTGTTGAGTTACCAGAGAGTAAGGTCCGATTGAACGCGCGTGTATCTTCTCATCCACGAGATGGTGTAATTTCATAATATATAGAATGCCTACTGTTATCGGTTGATTAAATGATTCACCGGTCCTCCCGTCATAGAGGACCGTCTGGCCTGTTATCGGCAATCCGGCCTTTTCCAGACACTTGCAGATCTCTTCTTCATCCACTCCGTCAAAAACAGGGGATGCCATATGAATCCCTTCTTTGAATAGGCTTGAATTTTTAATTAGATATTTATCGTTAAGATCTTTGAAGTGTTTATTGTATTCCTTTGATGAATAGATCGACTTGAGCTTCCTTCGAAACATTTCAATGTCCCGTGTTTTATCCACCAATTCTGAGACCCGTCTTCCTAATTCTCGGGAAGCCCATCCCAGATGAGCCTCAAGTACCTGCCCGACGTTCATCCTTGACGGCACTCCTAATGGATTTAGAATAATATCAATGGGAGTTCCGTCCTCAAAATATGGCATATCCTCAACAGGAAGTACTCTTGAAAGAACTCCCTTATTTCCATGGCGGCCTGCCATTTTATCGCCAACGGATAATTTCCTTTTAACAGCCACATAAACCTTTACCATCTTTATGACACCTGGTGCCAGCTCATCACCGGTGCTCATTTTTTCTATCTTGTCATTAAAAGTCTTGTTAATCTGACTCATCCTGTAATTATATTTTTTTACTACGGATTCCATCTTTTCGATGGTATCCATGGATGCCTTAACATCCGCACCGGACCAGGCATCAATAGGCACCTTATTGATGTCTTCCGCTGTTATTGGCTTGCGTATATTGAGCAATATCTTTCCGGATGTTTTATGGCGCAGATTTGATTTTAATCTTTTCCCTGACAATATCTCCTTTAATCTTCTCCTTACGCTCCTTTCAATTATCTCAATCTCATCGACCTTGTCTTTCCCCAGTCTCTCCCTCTCTCTGTCTTCAATCGAACGACTTCGATAATCCTTTTCTACGCCTCTTCTTGAGAAGACTTTTGCATCAATTACTGTGCCTTCAACCCCTGGCGGAACCCTAAGGGATGTGTCCTTAACGTCACCTGCCTTATCTCCGAATATAGCCCGTAATAATTTCTCTTCAGGTGAAAGCTGTGTCTCGCCCTTTGGGGTGATCTTTCCCACTAGGATATCCCCTACCTCGACTTCTGCGCCAATCTTAACAATTCCGCTTTCATCAAGGTTCCTAAGAGCTTCCTCGCCTACATTTGGAATATCCTTTGTAATCTCCTCCTTGCCAAGCTTAGTATCTCTGGAAACGACTTCAAATTCCTCAATATGTATGGAAGTATAAACATCCTCTTCCACAACCCTTTCGCTAACTATAATGGAGTCCTCAAAATTATATCCACCCCAAGACATGAATGCGACCATTACATTCTGACCAAGCGCAAGCTCTCCCAATTCAGTAGCGGGCCCATCAGCAATAATCTGTCCCTTTTTGACTATCTCCCCCTTCATTACAATGGGCCTTTGATTATAACAAGTATTCTGATTTGACCTCTGGTATTTAACCAGCTTATGGATCTCCACCTCTTCTTCATGATCATCTCCCCCAACCGACCTTAATACTATGCGAGATGAATCAACATCTTCAATGACCCCGTCTCTTTCTGCTATCACCGAGACTCCCGAGTCCTTGGCAACCACACCTTCAATTCCGGTGCCTATCAGGGGGGCTTTTGCCTTGAGAAGGGGTACGGCCTGGCGCTGCATATTTGAACCCATTAAGGCCCTGTTAGCGTCATCATGTTCAAGGAATGGAATCAAAGAAGCTGATACGCTGACAAGCTGATCCGGTGATACGTCCATATATTCTACCTCTTTAATAGAGACCTTGCTTGCTTCACCTGCTATTCGAACCTCTGCTTCGCTCCCTATAAAAGAGCCCTTAATATCAATAGGGGTGTTTGCCTGAGCGATGGGATAATTCTTTTCATCAAGAGCAGAAAGATAGGATATATCCTTTGTGACTTTTCCGGCCTTGACATGCCGATAAGGTGTCTCTATAAAACCATATTCGTTTACCCTTGCAAAAGTACTCAGAGATACGATTAGGCCAATATTCGGGCCTTCGGGTGTTTCAATCGGACAGATACGTCCGTAGTGTGTCGGATGAACATCACGCACCTCAAATCCCGCCCTTTCCCTTGTTAATCCTCCTGGGCCAAGGGCGCTCAACCTTCTCTTATGCGTAACTTCTGATAAAGGATTTGTTTGATCCATGAATTGGGAAAGCTGACTTGTCCCGAAAAATTCCTTTACAACAGCAGAAACTGGTTTTGAATTTATTAGATCATGGGGCATCAATGTCTCAATTTCCTGAAGGCTCATCCTCTCTTTAATAGCCCTTTCCATTCTTACGAGACCTATCCGGTATTGATTTTCCAGGAGTTCTCCCACTGCCCTTACCCTTCGGTTGCCCAGATTATCAATGTCATCCACCGAGGCCTCGGAACTCTTAAGCCTTATGAGCTCTTTCACTGTGGCGACAATATCTTCTTTCCTTAGAGTCCTGTGTTCAAGGGATACATCATTCAGGTTGAGCCGATAATTCAATTTCAGTCTTCCCACCGGTGATAGATCAAAAGAAGAAATATTAAAAAAGAGGTTATTAAAAAAACTGTTGGCTACTTCTTGGGTTGGAGGACTGCTGGGTCTCATTTTCCTGTAGATCTCCAGCCTGGCTTCATCATGGGCATCTATCTTGTCCAGCATCATGGTATCTCTAATTGTAGTACTTACATCTGGCGCATCCAGAACAAGACATTTTATTTCGGTTATGCCCTTTTCCATAATCATTTCAAGAATCTCATGGGTAAGAGTCTGATTCATCGAGGCCAGTACCTCTCCCGTTGAAGCGTCTATTAGATCCTCCGATAGAACCCTTCCTTCAACATCTTCAATATTTATCGGGATCTTATGTATGCCATGGGTCTCTAGGATCTTGATAAGCTTCTTAGTGTACTTTTCACCTTTTTTGGCTATAACCTTTCTTGTCTTCAGACCGACGATATCCTTAGTAACTTTCTGTCTAATAAGATTTTCCAGTTTTGTTGACCTGAAGCATCCCTTTTCACTTATAGTAATCTTCTCGGTCTCGTAAAACTCATTTAACAGTTCTCTTGAAGAATATCCCAAAGCCTTGAGAAAGGTCGTGGCAGGGAATTTTCTCCTCCTATCAATGCGAACATGAAGCAGATCCTTTGGATCAAATTCAAAATCAAGCCAAGAACCTCTAAGCGGAATTATCCGCGCTGAATATAACAACTTTCCGCTTGAATGGGTCTTCCCTTTATCATGATCAAAAAAGACTCCAGGGGATCTATGCAGCTGACTTACTATAACTCTCTCAGTTCCATTAATGATAAACGTCCCTCTTCTGGTCATCATTGGAATCGTGCCGAAATATATCTCCTGCTCCTTTATATCTCGAATGCTCTTAGTGCCGTTTTCTAAATCCGTATCAAACACCAATAAACGGGCTGTTAATCGTAACGGTGCTTCATATGTCATACCCTTATTCAGACACTCGTCTTCATCATATTTAGCATCTTCAAATGTGTATTTAACAAATTCAAGCGATGAAGTACCGCTGAAGTCATGAATTGGAAAAACACTCTTAAACGGACTCTGGAGGCCAAAATCTTTTCGTTCCTCAGCTGGCACATCTTTTTGAAGAAAACGATCATATGAATGTTTCTGCACCTCGATCAGGTTCGGGATATCAATAGTTTTTCCAATCCTCCCGAAATTTCTTCTTATTCGGTCTCTGGCACCCTCCCTAAATTTCATCGGATCTCCTTATATCTAATAGTTTTTTAGATCTACACTACTTGATCTCAACCTTGGCACCAACCTCTTCGAACTGGACCTTTATCCCTTGTGCCTCCTCTGCAGGTATGCCTTCCTTTATTGTCCCTGGGACGCTATCAACCAACGCCTTCGCTTCCTTTAAACCAAGTCCAGTAATCGCTCGGACAACTTTGATTACCTGGATCTTATTGTTGCCGACTTCGGTCAAAAGAACTTTAAACTCTGTCTGTTCAGCGGCTGTTTTTGCCTGCTCTACGGGAGCAGCAACACCCACCGCCATAGTAGCTGCTGCGGTAACACCAAATTTTTCTTCCAGTTCTTTTACAAATTCTGAAAGTTCCAAAACAGTCATTTTCGCAATGAATTCAATGACATCTTCTTTACTAATTTTAGCTGCCATATCGATATTTTAACCTCCTAGATATTTTATAATTTCTATTAACCATTATCTGTCAATAAATGCTCATTTGCCTTTTTGTGTTCGATCGCTTTTAAGACATTCATAATCTTCAGCATAATCCCATTTAAAACTCTTACAAAAGATGTTGGGACAGCATTCATGGCGGATAAGGCTTGCGCCAAAAGCTGTTCTCTGCTGGGAAGCGAAGCCAATTTTTTCAGAGAATCCAAATCCATCGGTTTACCGGATATCTGCCCTGCTTTAAGCTTTAAATTTTTTATATCCTTACTGAGTTCCAGGAGCACCTTTGCTGGGCCTACAATGTCATCATAGGTTATAGCGATCGCGCAAGGCCCAACAAACTGTTCACGTATTGATTCAGTGCTAGTATTAAGGCTTGCCAACTTAAGAAGCCTATTCTTAATTACTTTTAATTCAGTACCGATTTTCCGGAGTTCTCCTCTCACCCTGTTCATGGACTCTGCATCAATCCCCTGGTACTCAACCAAAAAGGTAGCTTGTGCCTTTTTCAACCTATTGTTCATGTCGGATATAAAAACTTCTTTTTCTTTCTTTTCCAAATATTAATCACCCCCTCTTTTTCAACAGATTGTCAAAAACAGAGGCCTTCATAATATTGTAGATCAATATAGTCTAGGTAGGCCCGGATATACTATAATTAAGCTACTGAATGACCATCTTTAACAACTTGATTCTGTTGGTCGTTTTAGCGCCTACTGTCTTTGACTAATTATTTAAGCGCATCATAAAATCATGTCCATTAAATCTGCGTCTCTATGACCACATATGAAATGGCAATATGGCGTAATAATGATAAATAAAATTAAATATTTAATAGATCCTTCGTATAAGCCGGGTCAATTTTAACTCCTGGGCCCATAGTAGTAGAAATGGCGATACTTTTAAGATAGGTACCCTTACTCGCAGGAGGTTTTAGCCTGAGGATAGTATCCATGAAAGAGCTAATATTTTCCATAAGCTTATCTAGACCGAACGAAACCTTTCCCATTGGAGCGTGAATTATACCTGCTTTCTCCACCTTAAAATCTATCTTACCAGCCTTGACCTCTTTTACGGCTTTAGCTACTTCAAAAGTTACTGTCCCGAGTTTGGCATTAGGCATCATGCCCCTCGGACCTAAAATTCTTCCGAGTTTACTCACTGAACCCATCATATCCGGTGTTGCGATAGTCTTATCAAATTCGATCCATCCACCCTGTATCTTCTCTATTAATTCGTCAGAACCAGCATAATCCGCCCCTGCTTCCAGGGCCTCTTTCTCTTTTTCTCCTTTGGCAAACACCAGAAGTCGTACCTGTTTCCCTACGCCATGGGGTAACACAACAGTTCCGCGCACCATCTGATCAGCATGTCTAGGGTCAACCCCTAGTCTGACTGCTATATCAATTGTCTCGTCAAACTTAACATAGGCGCCCTCAAGTATAAGTTTAACAGCCTCCTTAAAGTCATACTTGCTTGACCTATTGAACTTTTTTGCCGCTTCTCTATATTTTTTCCCTCTTGAAATCATCTCATCTTCTCTCTATTCGTCTATAGTCAAAGATATTATTAATATAGTTATCTGTACGTTATTGAGTTATAACGATACCCATGCTTCTTGCGGTTCCTTCTATAATCTTAACAGCGGCTTTCAGATCATAGGCATTCAAGTCTTCAAACTTTAATTTTGCTATTTCCTCGACCTGTTTCTCTGTTACTTCACCAACCTTCACTCTATTAGGTTGACCGGAACCCTTTGCTATCTTGGCCGCCTGTTTTAAAAGAATGGATGCAGGAGGCATCTTAGTAATAAATGAAAATGATCTGTCTGAATATATAGTGATAATGACTGGAATTACTGTTCCCAATCTATCTTGAGTTCTTGCATTGAACGCCTTGCAGAATTCAGCAATATTTACTCCATGCTGCCCCAAAGCAGGTCCTATTGGAGGGGATGGATTAGCCTGTCCACCTTTTACCTGCAGCTTCACGTTTCCTATAACCTTTTTTGCCATTACCTTCCTCTACTATTAGTACCCAATATAAAAATTATTTAATCCAATGATAAAAGCTCTGCTGGTTGGGATATTTGCTCATCATATTTTACTAACTTGTATGAAATCTAATTCAACAGGAGTAGCTCGCCCAAATATTGTTATTAGGACTTTAAGTTTCTCTTTATCCTGTTTTACCTCTTCAACGGTCCCCTGAAAGTTGCTAAAAGGACCGTCAATAACCCTTACCTCGTCACCTTCCTCGAAGGAATACCTTGGTTTAGGTTTGCTGACTCCCTCCTCCATCTGTTGAATTATACGCAATGCCTCTTCATCAGGAACAGGAAATGGATTGCTGCCCCCGCCGAGAAACCCCGTTACCTTGGCAGTATTCCTTACTGTATGCCATGTCTCTTTATTTAAAACCATTTGGATCATAATATATCCAGGATAAAATTTCCTGGAAGATGTCTTTTTCCGCCCCTTTTTCAGCTCTACAACCTGCTCTGTAGGGACGAGTATTCTTCCAAAAAATTCTTTTTGATTTAGGGCAGTAATCCTCTCTTCAAGATTAGACTTGACTTTATGTTCAAACCCGGAATAGGTGTGAACTATATACCATTTTAACTCTTTGCTATGGTCTTCTTCCATTAATAGTTCTCTGATGCTATCCAATAATTTTGGTAATTATTTTTAAGAAACCAAAATCAATTAATCCGAGAAATAAAGCAAGTACTAAAGCTAAGATTATCACCATAGATGTAGAGGCTAGCAGTTCCTTGCGTGTAGGCCACTTAACCTTTTTAAGTTCTGTTTTTGAATCTCTTAAAAATTGGACTGTAATATTAAGATATCCAGACATAACATTCCTGGCTTTTGTCTCTTTTTCGTGTCCGCTTTTTGAGATTTCTTGCCTACTTTTTCTTTTTATGTCCTCCCCAGTTGTCTGAACAGCATCCTGGTCTAAAAACACTTTGGATTCCGATCCCGAACGATCCTGTTTTCGAGACCATCCCTTTTTCCTCTTTTTATAGCTTGCGTTCATCTCTCTCCATTCAGGATACGAAATAGAATTTTCTAGAATTGATTGTAACTATTTTAATCATTAATTTTGCATAAATTGGCAGGCCAGGAGGGATTTGAACCCCCATCACTCGGATTTGGAGTCCGATGCTCTAGCCGTTAGAGCTACTGGCCTGCATGTGTAAGAATTTACTTTGTTTCCTTATGTATTGTGTGGGTCTTACAGAATGCACAATATTTTTTAAATGTTAATTTATCCGGGGTTTTTCTCTTGTTCTTTGTGGTCGAATAGTTTCTATTTTTGCATTGTTCACATGCCAAAGATATTATATCCCGCATTTAATAATCTCCTTATATTTTGATCCGACCCGTATCTTTTTTTAATACCAATATTATTTCGTTTAGCAGTGGTTTATATATTCCACTATTCTAAGATTTCACTTATCACACCCGCGCCCACCGTATGTCCGCCCTCACGTATCGCAAACCGAAGCTCCTTCTCCATCGCTATCGGCGTT
>Ga0209427_10009771_pt1 | contig 10675 bp, 9 predicted proteins | sample DeeMarSWOR136_30_FD_187465 | JGI IMG/M metagenome (GOLD analysis project Ga0209427, IMG submission 187465) | Marine sediment microbial communities from White Oak River estuary, North Carolina - WOR-1-36_30 (SPAdes) (version 2) | ecosystem: Environmental > Aquatic > Marine > Intertidal zone >...
GTTTCCGGTTCAGCCTATGTCTTTGTTCGCAGTGGTGGCAGCTGGACCCAGCAGGACAAGCTCACGCCCAGTGACGGCGCAGCCGATGATTACTTTGGAGAATCCGTAGCCATCAGTGGAGATACTATCGTGGTCGGGGCATGCCGCGACGATGATAACGGCAGCGCTTCCGGTTCAGCCTATGTCTTTGTTCGCGGTGGTGGCAGCTGGACCCAGCAGGACAAGCTCACGTCCAGCGACGGCGCAGCCAGTGACTACTTCGGAGAATCCGTAGCCATCTGCGGGAACACCGCCGTGGTCGGGGCATGGGGCGATGATGATAACGGCAGTGTTTCCGGTTCAGCCTATGTCTTTGTTCGCAGTGGTGACAGCTGGACCCAGCAGGACAAGCTCACGGCCAGCGACGGCGCAGCCAGTGACTATTTCGGAGAATCCGTAGCCATTAGTGGAAACGTCGTCGTGGTTGGGGCACGAGGCGACGATGATAATGGCGGTGCATCCGGTTCAGCCTATGTCTTTGTTCGAGGTGGTGACGGCTGGACCCAGCAGGACAAGCTCACGCCCAGTGACGGCGCAGCTGGTGACTACTTCGGCAAATCTGTAGCCGTTATCGAGGGCACCTCCGTAATCGGAGCACCCTATACATATGTTGAAGGTTTAGACTCAGGATCCGCAAATGTATATATACTATTTAATATTCCACCTGTTGCTGATATTGGAGGCCCATACATAATTGATGAAGGTATAGCTTTAACACTCGACGCATCAGGTTCCTACGATCCCGATCACGACATTGAACTCTTTGAATGGGACCTCGATAATGATGGTGAGTACGATGATGGTACCGGAGTGACCACAACAGCGGTCTTTAACGACGATGGCGATTACATCGTCCGACTGATGGTAACGGATAGCCATGGAGCGTCAGATAATGATACTACTTCAGTCACAGTGGAAAATCTACCTCCAGAAGTAAATCCGGGTCCCAACCAATTGATAGACCTCGGCAACACCGCCTCCTTAAACGTCACATTTTCAGATCCTGGTTTCGCTGATAATCACACTGCAACCGTTTACTGGGGTGATGGCACTAACGAACCCGGGATTGTGAGTGAGGACGGTGGTTCAGGTTCAGTGAACGGCACTCACTTTTATACCTGGCCTGGAAATTATACAGTGCAGATAGAAGTTACTGACGACGACGGTGGAGTGGGTAGTGGTAACTTCACGTGCGATGTTTTACCCGTACCAGAGTTAATGGTCGAAATCCTGCTTAACGAGGTAAACACATTAGAACTTCCTGATGGTATCGGGAACAGCCTCAGTTCCGCACTGGATACTGCTATGGCAGCACTTGGAGATTCCAATACGGAAAACGATGTTGCGGCCGCAAATGCTCTCGGGGCCTTCTTGAATAAGAGTGAAGCACAACGAGGCAAGAAAATTTCAGAAGAAGATGCCGACGACCTCATTGCCAAGGTACAGGAAATAATTGCGGAGCTTGACGGCGGGACATAAGCCATCCCTATCCCCCAACTACTACCTGATATGATTCGCTTTTTAAGGTGCTTTTCTTTCGACTGATACAATCATCCTGAATAACTGCTCCTTTCTTTGCTACATCCGCAGACTTTTTTCCTATGACCTATTCGCTATTTATTTCTTCACATAACTTTACTAATCTATAGCATAACTTCCGTAATAATCATCTAACAAAATAAACATAGGGGAAAAGTGATGGCAGTCAACCATAAATTCCACGAAATAGCCCCTCTTATGTCTGTTAAAGAAGTAGCCAGCATTTTCCATATTCACCCCAATACTTTGAGGCGTTGGAGCAACCATGGACTAATAAGGTCATTCCGTCTCAACAGTCGTGGCGACCGAAGATACAGGAGATTTGATGTTTATCACTTTCTGATAAAACTGCGTACAGAAAACGGTAATCACGAAATAGCTTAGATGCACTAATAACCAATACTAGTTATAAAGCTCTCTATAATTTAAATTAAATTCAAGTTGACAGGGAAAGAAGAAAAAGGGAGAGCCAAGAAGTGGCAAAGGTTGATACAGAAGTCTGGATCAAAGCATCTGCAGATAAAATCTTCGACTACATTAGTAACCCAAGAAATCTGCCGGAGTTCTGGCCTAGCTTGATTGAAATAAAGGACGTAAAATCGTTGCCCAACGGTGGTTACACCGTTCGATGGGTATATAAAATGCTTGGGATGCGGTTTGAAGGTACAGCGGAATATACTCAAATAGTTCAGAATCGATTCTTTGTTGTTGAAACCAAGGGCGGTATTAATAGCACAATAGCGTGGACAGTTCGTCCCTGGGAAAATAATACAAGGGTTACCTTAACAATAGAGTACAAGATACCTGTTCCCTTATTAGGTAACCTCGCTGCGGATATTATCTTGAAGATGAATGAACAGGAAGCAGACCTCATTTTAGCTAACCTGAAAGCCAGATTTATGGAAGGTAACTACTAGAATCATTTGCCCCATATATTATTCAATTGTTAAGGTACCGTGTCTTGGCTGGTCAAACCAGCCCAGTAATCATTCCTTATATTTCAATTCGTGGATTTCTTGCTAATCATTAAAATTATTTATTAATCTCGAATATTAACGAGGACGTGTATTTCGCGTAACGGTTGCAGTACAAAGGTCAGGATTACAGAAGTATGTGTACTAAAAGGCCATTTACAGTACTAACACAAGCCACTTAAAATACCACATATGTAATGGTACAAAAGTTAGGTCATAAAAAAATTGGTATCATTCTTTCCCATAATTTTTTGTAAGAGTGATTAAAATGGAACATGTAGAAGACAAGCAAGATATGAAAAATGAAACCTTACTGACTGCGGCAGACGTAGCTGAAATCTTTAATACCGATGTTAGCAAAGTTGAAAGCTGGGTTAATAAAGATTTACTACGTGCCATAAACACACCTCCAAACCACGACTTACGATTCAGAGGGGATGATATTATTAACTTTGTCCACCAGAATGCGCAAGAATGGATCCCCTTATTAAAATAGACCATATCACATAGCCAAGTTAGTTTAGATATAAATTACTCTAGCCTCGCTTCTACCAATTTAAGTATTACAGATTCCACATAATCGTTCCTTTTTCACATACCGACAATATTATTGTTGGTATTATTCTCCGGCCTTAGTGTGATCACCTGGGAAGAGGCAGAGTAAGCGCTTCGTACTGCAGAAGATCGGGATTAAAACATGGCCCGCCCCAGTAGCGCTTTGGGAAAAGCCGCCCTGACTCCAACCATAGGGTTAACAATCTGGTTGATCTTTAAGTCTGCGGCATTGCTTATCAGCATAACCGCGTCCAGAAAATCAAGGCCATTGTAGTCCATTATAATCTTGGCCATGTCATCTAGGGCTATATGGTAGGCTTCCTCCAAGGTTCTACCCTCCCCGACCGTCATAATATGTGATTGGGTTACTACCAGTGGGTGGGTTAGCCTGATAGCGTCGGTAACGTCACAGCGCAGTATCAGCACCGATTCTGTCTCTACGGCAGAGAGATGGCTCTCCCCGTCAGCCATAAGGGCATGGACATCGCCGGCAGCCATAAGGGCACCCTGTACGAAGATGGGCAGATAAACAGAGGCCCCTTCGGTTATGTCGGTGATATCCATATTGCCACCATGGGAACCTGATGTACCGCTGCTAATACCGATTTTAACTGGCGCCACTCCTATCTTACCTACCATAGGTCGTAGTGGGATTTTCAGGTCATCATTGAAATTAACGTGTGTACTGTCGTAGGTGACCACCTTGTAACTGGGACGGGAGATGCGATCGGCAAAAGCTCCTTTGCCGGGTATTGCGGTGATGGCTGCCTCTCCGGCAGTCAGTTCGATTTTTAGGATATCTACTTTAAGGGTCAAACCGGGTTCTGCGTTCTGGACTTCAACTGGACCGGTAACAGGCAGGACCACTGAATCGGGAAAGGTTTCAATAAAGGTGAGGATACTGGGGGTTTCGAGCTGGAAGATTTCTCCGGGAGCAACGGTAAGTGACGGAGCGTTATCTGGGCTGTACTGGTGAATATGTTTGTCCTTGGATAGGAATTTCATGGTTAGGACCTCATCCTTTTTTATGCTAATGATAACATCATTAAAGAAGTTCACACCAGTACAAAGATAGAGCCTTTTTTGTGTTGTTTTATAGCTTAATTTATTTTGCCGTGAGGCCCTGTCTCTCCTTAGAACAATTCTTCCCATTGAAAATAATCAAGCATTGTATGCTTAACTATAGGTTGATATAATACGAGGGTGGGTGGACTGAAGGGTTTACTGGATACATGCAGTGCGTTGACCGGAAGAAGCGGGCGACATAACAAGGCTCTGCGTGATGTTACAGAATGGTTAGAAACTATACAAAAGTTTACTACAGAATATAACCTGCAGAAAGAAGGCTCTAACCTTGACTCTGTATTGGATAATATAGGAAAAGCAAAGTTTGAGCTTACAAATATTAAATATAGAGCTGGTGGAATAATAAAAACAGCTCCAAATATTAAAGGCTTAAAGGCTTCACCACTAATTAATGAAATAATTGACGAACTTGATGATTTTAGAAGGGCCTTAATTAATCCATCGCTGGGCCATACAGTCCTGGTCAGAGTCATCCCTGAGCTACGTAATTCTTTAAAAAACGTGCAGGACGCTATGTCAAAAATAGAATACAAATAGCTTCCTTTTTTCATCAAGCTTACCCTTACTAACCAATTTAAGCATACGGAGCAATATAACTGTCAGGTAACTTATTGCTCTTTTCTACAAAACCTCTCGTCATCTTGCCTGATAACCAAACTTGTTAACATCATATCATCATCCTGTTCTTGACTTTCAGTATATTCCCCAATATACTTTGCCCAAAGCTCCTATTTTGTAAGGGTGTTAAAATGGTCAATTTATTTGCATTTATGACATTTGTTGCCTTGTTATTGTTCATTGTTGGCAGCATCGGAATCGTTATTACTTTCATCAACTTTTCAATTGGCGATCCTCATTGGTTCCATGGCATCCTCACATTCGGGGTGTTTACGGTTGTGGGATTGGCAACTATTGTCTTTCTCGCAATGAGAAGTCCCGAAGAGTGACGGGAGGCTCACTCGTATTTTTCCCCTCTCTACTCATTAAAATCGTTCCTTTTTAAGAATATCGCAATCATAACTCTTACCATTTTCATACTTCATTTAAACTACTACTTTCACCATGTTTCCTGAGAATGTACTAGAGGTAATGAATCGTTCTTAGCGATCAACAGATAAGTGATAAGTGAGGGTACAAAAATTGAGAGATTTAATACCCAACAATCACTCAATGCCGTTTGGGCAGATGTTACGAAACATAAGAATGTCTTTAGGATTAACTCAGAATGAGCTGGCAGAGCGTTTTGGGGTTACAGCAAATGAAATAAACTTGTTTGAACAGAATTTTGTTGTAGATTCGGAAAGCAAACGTAAAATTCTCCGACAAATGTGTTTTTCGGCAAATTGGTCGTAGAACCGCGGAAATTATATTTAATTATTAGAGTCCTCCATTTCGACTAATTTAAACAACCTAATAATCTTTAGTTTTTATTCAAATAGGATGCTTCCTTAATTATTACCATATCCCAACCATTCTTTAACTTGATTCTAATTGTCAAGTGTTAGTTTATAAGTGTTATCGGCAAGACCTATTAATTCCAGGTGGGTCAATATCATTCAGGAAACCCGAAGTGGTTACCAAGTAAAACAAAACGTCTGAAACACCAGTAACATACAGGTGCTGGGGCTGTGGGACCATTAAGGTTGATTATGAGGCAAACGAAATTGCAGTATCGGCATTAGAGATATGGAATGTTTGCCCAGATTGCCAGGGACAATTCATTAATGAAGGCATGAAAAAGTGAGTGTAGCTTTATCCATTGCCCAAAAACCATGGATCGGATTGGAGGCTAAAAGACTCCGGCAAGCCGCATTTTTGACACGATATGAGCTCGCAACCATAGCTGGTGTCACCTTAGAAGAAGTGTTCTCGTTCGAGCAGGGTTTACCTGTGCGTTTAGATGCAAAACTTAAAATCTTGCGAGAAGTTTGGCTGAGAAATGCCAAGATAAAGGTAACCCGCGACCTTCAGTTCTTACAATAGAATATGTCTCTTCTACATCATTATTATTCGACTGTTAAGATGGTAATACTTGTCGCTATAGCGATTGCTTAACATCGCTCCTTTTTCCACGCTCAGCATTCTGACATTCTATCGCGTTTGGGCATTTCAGGTTCATTGACATCAGTCAGAGTCTCATGTTCTAATCATAAACGGATTAACTTAAAACGCGAATTGAAACTATGGTAAATCGCTACCGTGTATTCGTATGCACGAGGTTGCTTTTACCATAGAGCTGACATCACTGGCATTTCAACAAATATCGGGAGTCTGAGTTGAAAACATGGATCTGCAATACCTTGACTACTTTCTTTGGACCATTGCAGGGTTCCGCCAGACTATATGCTTATATCAAAAAACAAGGGCATGATGTCTCCCTGAAAGACTTTAATCAAAATGCTTATTTCGCTCTTCTGTCCAGAGAATATTTAGAGCAGACTTTTGAACGGTTGAGGCTTATCACGGATTCAGCCAAGCGCAGCAAATTTTTACGAGAGAACTTGGGTTCACTTTTGCTGCATAGTTCAAACAACGCAACTAAGCAACTAATAGCAAAAGGGATTTTGGTGGATAATCCTCGATACCGGTTTATAAAAACCAATCACATGATGAAGAGGTTCATATTCGAAATTATCAATGCCAGAATTAAACATGACAACATTTTTTATGCGCTACTCAGCAACAGAGAGTATATTATTTCTGAGATTGACCACGCTCGAGAGATCTTAGATAAGAAGTTCCTTAGTCTTGCTCCGAAAGAATTCCTTGATAATTTTTATATTCTTCTATGTGGAAAGGCCTTGATAGACGCCGCCTATTTTCCGGCACAACTGGACTTTGGGCTGGGTTTCCATGGGACAGCCTATGCACCACGTGCAGGTGACATATTACGTGCGGTTACAGATGAAAGACATAACTTTCTTCTTCCCTATTATCGTAAAGAAGTATTACCTCTTTTTACGAAGGAACATCCGGATGTCGTGGGTATCTCAATTACACATATATCTGAGTTCATACCAGCCTTCACTCTCGCACACATTCTCAAGACAGAAAATCCAAAGATACATATATGCCTGGGTGGCTCGGTGTTAACTGAAGTGGCCCATCGAGTTAGCGAAAACTTACCCTTATGGAGTTTGTTCGATAGCTTTATAATAGGACCAGGTGAGTATGCCTTCAGCGAGTTAATAGCACGTATCGAGGCAAACTCGAATTTATCAGTAGTTCCAAACCTGATATACAAAGAAAAGGATACGATAAAGAGAAGCGAGAAGCTCCAGGAATTCGATATCAACGATGCCTGCACACCAGAGTACACGTCGCTTCGACCTAAAAGCGGCCTTCCGCTTGAAACCGCCAGTGGTTGTTACTGGGGTAAATGCATTTTTTGTTATTATCCGAAACAAGGTACAGCGGGTTTTGATCCCGAACATAACAAAACAAGAATACGCAATATGGACCTTGTTCTCGAGGATATCAGGATCTTAAAGGATAAGTATGATCCGATCTATATTGGAATCACCGACTCTTCTTTACACCCCAAACGAATAGAACAAATTGCCGAGAATAATATTAGAAATGGGAAAAAGGTAAATTTTTCAGCTTTCATTCGCTTTGAGAAAGAGTTCAAGTCACCTGCGTTCTGTCAGAAACTGGCCGAAGGTGGATTTCTAGGTGGGCAAGTTGGACTGGAATCAGGTTCGCAGCGAGTAAATAGTATTATTAACAAGGGCATTAGCCTGAATGATGCAGAAATCATTATTAAGAATTTTTACAAAGCGGGCATATTATTACATCTATACACACTCGTTGGTATACCAGGGGAAACAATGCAAGATGCCACAAGGACCTATAACTTTTTAAAACGCTGGTCTCACATGTTAACGCTGGATTGGCAGTTACTTGCAGTCTATATTTTAGAGCATAGTCCGCTTGTAAATAGAGCAGATGAATTGGGCCTTACTACTACGCCACTACCTAAAGATTTCTTAATTGACGTCATGAAGTACCAAACAAAACAAGGTATGTCCCAAGAGGAAAGCGTAGCAGTGGCAATTCGTTTCTGCGAGAGACTCAAACGTTTCATGCACCCCATGAATAAAATCATGGATATTGAATCGGTAAAACTCGTTCTCTTGGCACTAAAATCAAAAGGTGTTACCCCGAATAAAATAACAGGGGTTCACTTGAAGATATAAAAACCCTTATTCGCCTTGACTTCTTGGTTCTTTTTGGTTCGACCTTTTCTCGGCCTGATGAAATCTGTACCAGATAAAAAATATAAACAGACCACCGAGCAAGATCAATGTATACATCAGCCAGCCGGGCATCGTCGTCACAGCAGCTATTTTAATTTCAACAGTCTCGGCCCATTCTCCAGCATTTGCAGCGCTATCTACGGCGCGTACTCTCCAGTAATATGAACTTCTTGGTTGCAAGAACTTAATCTTGCTTGAATCCATCAGGTATTCTGAATCGGTCAGACCTTTCTCCTCCAGCAAGATGCTCTCCGCTGAGAAACTATCATTACTGGCCACCTGTAACTCGTAAGTTACGGGCATACTATCGTCCATCACATCTTCCCAATCAAGTAAGATATCGGTGTCTTGCTCGGCTACAACCGGGCCGGCTACCAAAAGATTCGGTTTTGACGGAGCCTCCGACTCAACAGTAAAAGTCAATTCCTTGGTATTGAGGTCATCACTTATTTTCATGACATGTCCACCGTGCGCGCTAATGGGAATATTAAAAGAGGCCATGAATATGCCACGAGCATCAGTATTGGTCGACGCAACTACCTCATTGTCGTATTCGATAGTTACAGTCCCATCCTTAACAAATCCGGTACCACTAACAACTATTTCTGCGCCAACATTACCCGCCAGCCTGTTGATTTCAATTACAGCCGGCATTATGGGCGGTTCCAGAGATGGAAGCTCCGGAGGGCTGATTATGGTGAATTTGGCTGTCTGTATATTCTCACCATCATCTATTTCTATTTTATATAGCCCCGCAGTGAGTTCCGGTACAGAAAATGTAGCCACAAAGTCGCCCACTCTATCAGTCGGTATTTCGGCGACTTCTGACGCACCAAAATATATGACAACATTTTCCCTTCTGCTAAAGCCTGTACCCAGAACTGTAACCTGTGTACCTGACTCTCCAGAAGTCGGGTTTATCGTAACATCTGGTTCTACGAAGAATTCGGCAACTACTTCGTTTCCCAACTGGATAACGGCGACATGGTGTATGCCAGCATTGCTCTTCGGAATAGTAACATAAGCGGTAAATTCACCGGAGCTATCAGTCTTTGTATCACCGCTATCAATATCTAAATCCATTTCATCGTAATTGATGGCTATTTCCTCATTAGAGAAAAAGTCGGTTCCGATGATTTTTACTGAAGTACCTACCGTACCTCTATCCGGCTCAATGGTAATATTGCCAAGGATGACATCGAATTCGGCAACAGCACTGATTCTTGGCGCCAGGACATTAATTACATAATGACAAACGTATACATAATAAGTGCCAACGTGTACCGTTTCTTCATCCGCGCCGTCATTTAACTCTGCTGGCACCTCTACTGATATATCAAATTCGCCATTTTCATTCAGCAATACACCCTCGGCAACAAATTCATATACTGTAACATCACTGTCTATATCGTCATCTGTGGTTGCTTCTTCACTGGAAAGAATAATAGCTGCGTATGCCTCAAAATCACCCGTACTTTTATTAAAACCCTTACCAACGACCCTTATTGTATCGCCAATTGTTCCCTCAGAGGGTAATATTAATATTTCCCGTTCCTTTTGGGCGATTACTGAATAATCAGTTTTCACCAAAAGGCATAGGAAAAAGACCATCCCAGCAACTGATAATATCTTAAAGAGCTTCATAATTTTATATTCTCGTAAAAAGTTTCTTTATCCTACGAGTTATAATATAGCCCCATTTTGTACGATGTCAACAACAGGTGATACGTACTTTAAATGCGTAAATCTGATATCAGACTTCCCTTGCTTCACGTATGATGCGATACGTTTCTATTAGGACATAGTTGAAAGTGGAAGATATTAGTGATAAATATAAAAGTAAAGTTCAAGCTAATATTTTATTAACACAATTTTATTAGTTAATAAAAAAGGATGGTAAAATATTACTATCTACAAATGAATAATTAGATATGAGGTGAGAGATGGAAGACGAAAAGACAACCAGCATAGTCAAAATAGAAGAAATGAGCCTGGATGAAGAGCGCCTTGCAGAACAACTATACAACAATGCGGGATTGGATCCCGTTGTTGACGCGGGTTTAAAAGACTACGATAAACGCCTGCAAAAAGAGAGCAAGCTGCTCAACAAGGTACTGGGCCCACGAGGAACTGATATCAGGGGCTATGGGGAGTCCGTAGCCAAAAGAGTTGCCTTTGCCGTATATGCTCTCCTAAACAAGCAATACGGTGGCAAAGTAGGAG
>Ga0209427_10009772_pt1 | contig 10675 bp, 5 predicted proteins | sample DeeMarSWOR136_30_FD_187465 | JGI IMG/M metagenome (GOLD analysis project Ga0209427, IMG submission 187465) | Marine sediment microbial communities from White Oak River estuary, North Carolina - WOR-1-36_30 (SPAdes) (version 2) | ecosystem: Environmental > Aquatic > Marine > Intertidal zone >...
CTCCGGCGATGGCCCATAGTGGTCACCCAGCTGGGAACCCTGGACAACCTAAACGCTGAGCCCACACCCCCCAGAGACTTGATGCATCTGGGGGGTGTTTGTGTACACTCTTACAGATGGGTGTACAGAGTTGCGAGCACAGCCAAGATGTGTTAAGATGAGTCCGTGGAAGGCGTCAGGATCACGCAGTGAGTTTGATTTGTGTGGATGCCAGGGAGTAATGAAATGACCACGGCACTCCTGACCACCAAACTCCATATCCCGCCCGTCCGGTCGGAGCTGGTTCCGCGCCCGCGTTTGATTGAACGGCTGAATGCGGGGCTTCAGCGCAAGCTGACCCTCATTTCTGCCCCAGCCGGCTTCGGCAAGACGACATTGGTCAGCGATTGGGTCCGGCATATTGACCTGGCTGTGGCCTGGCTCTCGCTCGACGGGGGCGACAACGACCCAGCGCGCTTTCTGGCTTACTTCGTTGCGGCCCTCCAAACGGTTGACAAGAGCATCGGAGCGGACGTGTTGGAAGCTCTCCGAGCGGCTCAGGCGCTGCCCCTGGAGGGACAGGTAACGGCGCTGATCAACCAGATCAGTGCCCTCCCACACGGCCTAGTCTTGGTCCTGGATGACTACCACCTGATTACAGGGGAAACGATCCACAATGCCCTTGCCTTTCTCCTCGATCACCTGCCGGCCAACATGCACCTGGTGATCGCGACGCGCGCTGACCCATCCCTGCCCATTGCGCGTCTCAGAGGCCGTGGCGAGCTAAGCGAACTCCGCTTGACCGATCTGCGCTTTACTCCAGATGAAGCTGCTGCCTTTCTCAACCAGGTGATGGGCCTGGGCCTGGCAGCCGATAATGTCTCCGCCCTCACCTCCCGTACCGAGGGCTGGATCGCTGGGCTGCAGATGGCTGCGGTGTCAATGCAGGGTCGCGATGACATCGATAGCTTCGTTAGTGCCTTCACCGGCAGCCACCGCTACATCATGGACTATCTGCTGACAGAAGTCCTTCGACGGCAACCGGAGAGCGTCCAGACTTTCTTGCTCCAGACCTCGCTTCTGGAGCGCCTGAGTGGCCCCTTGTGCGACGCAGTTACCGCCGGGGACGACAGTCAGAGGACTCTGGAAACCTTGGAGAGCAAGAACCTGTTCATCGTCCCATTGGACGACGAACGGCAATGGTACCGCTATCACCGTCTCTTCGGCGACCTACTGAGACAGCAACTAGAACGAACACAGCCGGATTGGGTGCTTACGCTGCACCGGCGAGCGAGTGCATGGTTTGAGCACAGCAGCCTGATACCTGAAGCGATCGATCACGCTCTGTCTGCAGAGGATTTCGAGCGAGCAGCGGACTTGATCGAGCGAGCTGCCCCGTCGACCGTGATGCGCAGCGAGCTTGCCACCTTTCTACGTTGGGTGGAACAGCTGCCCTATGAACAACTCCGCGAGAGGCCCTCTCTGGGCGCTTATCATGCCTGGACGCTTCTGCTCAGCGGCCGCTGGCTTGAGGTCACCGAATCATATCTCCAAGACGTGGGGACGGATGCTGAGCACATCTCCTGGAAGCTGGCTCCGATGCGCGCCTTGATCGCCATGTTCCAGGGCCGAGTGCCCGATGCTCTTGAGCTGTCCCGTCGAGCATTGGAAGAGCTCCCTGACGACGACCTGTTCTTGCGCAGCGTTGCTGCCTGGAGCCTGAGCCTGTCTCGGCTGGCGGAAGGCGACTTGGCCGCTGGCCGCAAGGCGCTCGAAGAGCTTGTGGTGATGAGCCAGGAGATGGGCAACGTCGTGGTCGCCGCGATGGCGTTGTGCAGCCTCGCTGCCTTCCACAAACGTCAGGGGCGGCTTCGCGAAGCGAAGGCTCTCTATGAACGGGCGCTGGAGTTGGCAACTGACGACCGGGGCCATCGGCTGCCCGTCGTCAGTGAACCGCTAATGGGACTCGGCGAGATCTGGCGAGAGTGGAACGAGCTTGAGCTAGCGGCCCGCAACATTACCGAAGGCATCGAATGGACTAAGCAGTGGGCAGAGACCTCTGCCCTGGATGGCTACATGTCCCTGGCACGCTTGGAGCAGGCAAAAGGGGACGTGGATAGCGCGCACGAAGCGATCCGGAAAGCTCAGCAGCTAGCCGTGCAATTCAATGCAACTGAACTGGATGACCTCATGGTCGCCCTTCTGCAGGCCAGGCTCTGGATTGCACAGGGCAACATCGAAGCAGCGCAGCGCTGGGTTGAGGAACACGAACCGGACAAGGGTGCCAGCGGCACAGAACTGCATCGCGAGGCATTCTTTGCCACCTCACGCTTGCAGAAGTACAGGGACCTGGTGGTAGCGCGGGTCTTGATAGCTCAGGATCGGCCCGCTGAGGCCTTGAAGTCGCTCGAGCTGTTGCTGCCGGGGATGGAGCAGCAGCGGCGGATCGATCTGGCGCTCGAGATCCTGGTCCTCAAGGCGTTGAGCCATCAGGCGCTGGGTGATTACGAGCAGGCGCTGGGTGCTTTGGGTCGCGCACTGTCGCTCGCCGAACCAGGGGGCTACGTACGCACCTTCCTCGATGAAGGATCACCGATGGCCCGGTTGCTCTATCAGGCCGCAGCACGGGGGATCGCCCCGCAGTACACCGGCAAGCTTCTGGCGGCGTTCCCTGCTGCAGAAGCAGTCGAGGGATTCCAAGTCTCCGCTATGGAGTTGGTCGAGCCGCTGACCGAGCGCGAACTGGAGGTTCTCCGTCTCATCGCCGAGGGGCTATCCAACCAAGAAATCGCCCAACAGCTGTTCCTCTCCCTGTCCACCGTCAAGTGGCACACCCACAACATCTATGGCAAGCTGGGCGTCCACAACCGCACGCAAGCTGTGGCCAAAGCCAGGGCACTGGGCATGCTACCTCAAACCTGAAGGTCGAACCGTGCGAACATGATATTTGCAGTGACACCTTCACTCGCTATGCAGCGCCTCATGGTTCTCTATTCGTTATAACGTTGGCAAGAACCATGACTCACCACTACGGACACACCCACTGCCGTCCAGGTATGAAGCCAGACCGCCCGCCTGAATGTCGAGCCGAGTTTTCTTTTTCGAATGCACGCCCCCGGTATCCGTGATCCCTGCCCAACGATGCACAATCCATACCCCAACCATACTTTCGTATGGTGACAACGACCCCTCTGCAGTGTATACTAACTGCATAAGAGCCAACATATCGCTTCGATTGCGGAAAGGACAATGAGGACACCGAACCCTGGCGCAGATCAACCAGTGATGTATCAGATCAAGATACGGGGACAACTGGACGAGAAGTGGTCGGAGTGGTTCAGCGGTATGACGGTCACCTTTGACAGTGACATCACCACGTTGACCGGTCCAGTTGCCGACCAGGCTGCACTGCGCGGCATGCTGTCCAAAATCTGGGACTTGAACCTGACATTGATCTCGGTCATACCAGTCACGGCGGGCTCCACAGGTGAGCCAAGAGCCAAGTCTGAGGCGAAGGACACCTGACACACGACTTTGATCGACCGACAACTTGATGGGAGAAACGACCATCACTTACACGAGCTAGGTACAAAGAGACACAATGAAACGAGTATATCCATTTTCTACTGATAAAGCGCCTGAACTGGCACAAGTAGGCGGCAAGGCAATGTCCTTGATCTTTATGACCCACCGCGGATTCTCCGTTCCGCCAGGGTTTGTGCTGACCGTTGCTTTCTTCCAGCCGTGGCTGGAGTATATCCAAGGGACTCCTGAGTGGGCAAAAACCTTGAGCAGTTCGCCAGAAGACCTCAAGCACAACACCGATGCGTTGAAGGACCTTAGCATGGGTCTCGAGTTGGATGAAGAGCACAAGGCAATCCTTGCACAAGCTCTGGACCGCCTGAAGACGGACGACAAGGCCGTTCTCTTCGCAGTCCGCTCATCGTCGCCCGAAGAGGATCTGGAACAGGCTTCATTCGCTGGCGGGTACCAGACCGTGCTTGGAGTCAAAGAGGAGGGCATCGAAAATGCCGTGCGACGCTCGTTTGCTTCTAGCTTTGACGAACGAGTCTTTGTGTACAAGAAGGAGCACGGATTCGCGCTTGATAAGCCGCGCATCGCTGTTGTTGTGCAGAAGCAGTTAGCTGCCGACACTGCTGGTGTGGCCTTCTCCCTGAATCCGGTCAACAACTGCTATGACGAAGCGGTCATCAACGCCAACTTCGGCCTGGGCGAGTCGGTCGTCTCCGGCATAGTCTCTCCTGATTCATTCATTGTGGACAAGGTATCGCGCACCATTCTCGAGCGCAAGGTCGGCAAAAAGGAAACCTCCATCTGGCTTTCGTCCGAGGGCGGAACATATGAAGAGCCCTCTCCTTCGCGATCGAGACTCTGCCTTTCCGACGGGCAGCTCCTGGCGCTAACCGATGCGCTAGTGGGTGTGGAAGAGACCTTCGGGAAGCCCATTGACGTCGAATGGGCCTTTACCGATGGAAAGCTCCATCTGCTTCAGGCCCGTCCCGTCACTGCCTATTTCCAGTTGCCAGAGGTCATGGTCACCGCTCCGGGTGAGCCGAAGCGCCTGTATGCCGACCTGACGCTGACCAAGTGGGGCATGCAAGAACCCGTCTCGGTGATGGGGACCGACTATCTGGGGATCATCAACCGGAAAATGATGGAGTACTCGATGGGCAAGGATTTCGGGGAAGCCACAAATCTGCTGCGAGTGTCGTCTGAGGGCCGCACGTACGTCGTCGTCTCAACCAGCATGAAGATGCAGGGCAGGGATCGTGTGGCCAGTGAATTCCGAACCATGGACTCGTTGACTGCCGAGATCCTTGCCAATATCGACGAGAATGAGTACATCCCCAAGGCCTTGCCTCCCGCCCTCAAGGGCCTGTTGTTCCAGTTGATACGCAGCAACCTCGGCACAGGATGGAGGACGTTGAAGGCCCTCCTCGACCCGATGGACGCCAAGAGGAAATACCTGGAGGAGGAGAAGCAGGCTCGCCGGGTCCTAAAGGCGCGCCTGGCTGAGCGCCTACCCATCCGCGAACTCACTGAGCGCACAATGAACAGCCTGATGGGGAACATGGACGCCTTCTTCCCCGTGTTATTCGCTGCCGAACTCGCCAAGTCGAGGATCAAGAGGATGTTTAAGGATGACGAGCCAGCCATCCGCAAGAAGGTGGCCTATCTGGAGCGTGCCTTGCCGGAGAATGTGACAGTCGGCATGGGGATGTCCATGTATCGCCTGGCCCGCTTCCCGGAAGTCAAGGAATGCAGCTCCGGAGAGGAGTTCGCTTCGAGATTGCAGGACAGGGCTTTCTCGCCAGAGTTCCTGCAGGCATGGGATGCCTTCATGGAAGAGTACGGCTTTCGCAGCCCGATGGAGATGGACCCTGCCGCTCCCCGGTACTATGAGCAGCCAGCCCAGTTCTTTGAGCAATTGCGCACAGTAGCTGACACCGCGGATTCAGAGTACAGTCCGCAGGCCATTCTCGACAAGGCGAAAGCCGAACGGGAAAACGCCTATCAGGAGCTCCTTCGAGTAGCCAGGAAGAAGGGGGGCCGCAAGGCCAGATCGTTCGAGAAGAACTACAAGATCATGCTCGAGCTGGCGGGATATCGTGAGAGCCCCAAGTATTTCGTCGCCTGGATCACCGACATATTCAGGAGGCGCGCCTTGGAGCAGGCACAGCCCCTGGTCGAAGCTGGGCGCTTGGACAGTCCAGAACAGGTCTTTGGCATGACCATCGAGGAGTTTGAGCGGGCCTTGGTTGATCCCACCATCGATCTGAGGGCACTGGCTGAGAGGAATACACGGTATCTGAAGAGATTCCAGCAGGTCCGCCGGTTCCCGCGGGTCATCGACTCGCGGGGCAAGATCCTGCGCCCACCCAAGAAGGAAACGGCCGAAGGCGCACTGGTTGGAGAGGCAATCTCGCCAGGCGTCATTAGCGGCCCGGTGAAGGTGCTCAACACGCCTGACGAGAAGCCGGTACTGCCGGGCGATGTCCTGGTAGCCCGGGCGACCGACCCCGGATGGACGCCACTGTTCCTCAACGCTGGAGCAATTGTGCTTGAGGTAGGTGGCATGCTCCAGCATGGGGCGCTGGTTGCACGCGAATACGGGAAGCCGTGTGTAGCGGGCATCGAGAACGCCACTTCCATCCTGAGGGACGGACAGGCGGTGGAAATCGACGGGTCAAACGGAGTTGTGCGCTTTTTCTGAGTTGAATCCATCTGTGACACAGGAAAGCTACGCTAGTTACAGCAAAGGAGTGAGTTCAATGGTAGACATGGTTCGATCGTTCAAAGAGTTGACAGCAGACCAGCAGTTCTTTGCTGGCGGCAAAGGCGGCACACTGGCCCAACTCCATCAAGCGGGCTATCCGGTGCCAGACGGCTTTGTCATCCTGCCGTCTGCCTTCGCCGAAGATGAGCTAAAGCCCGAAGCCTGGGGGCAGGTACAGGCACGTTTGGCGCGCATGCGGCAAGCGGACAAGGACACGACTTTTGCCGTCCGGTCGTCGGCCCTGAGCGAGGATTCGGCTCTGGCGTCTTTTGCCGGGGAGTTCGAGACTGTGCTGGACGTGCGTACCGATGAGCAGATCGGAGATGCCGTCCGCAGAGTCCGCCAGTCACGGCTGAGCGAGCGCGTGCAGGCCTACAGCAAGGCCAAGGGCATCGACACGGCTCATGAAATCGCGGTTGTGGTCCAGCAGTTGGTGCGGCCAGAGATGTCTGGGGTATTGTTCACCGCAGACCCAGTAACTGGTGACCGTACCAGCATGACCGGTAACTTTGTCCGTGGCTTGGGCGACAGACTAGTCTCTGGAGAAGCAGACGCACAGAGTTTCACGATCCAGAGGCCCAAGGGTACGTACAGCGGGCCTCCCGAGCTGCAGCGGCATGCCAAGAAACTGTACGAGATGGCCAGCCGCCTGGAGAAGGACCTGGACGGCCCACAGGACATCGAGTGGGCCATTGCCGGCGGCAGACTGCACCTGCTGCAATCGCGGCCCATCACCACGCTCGCAGCTTACGATGCAATCACCGGCGAGTGGAACGAAAGCCGCACCGGCGACCGTCTCTGGCTGGACAACGGTGGCATCTATCCCGAGGTGATGACATCCAGCAGCGTGTCCGTATGGGCGCAGTGGTTTCAGCAAGGAAGCATAGGCGGAGAGTATATGCTGGCCTTTGTTGGCAACCGCCTCTACCTCAACTACTCCTTCTCCTATTGGCTGATGCGCAGGCTTGGCAAGAGCCATGAGGACGTCGCGTTGATGCTCGAGACCAGGACGGGGCCGCTCCCCGAGGGCGTGGACGTTCCCGTTCACCACATCTCACTGCTGGGCTTCGTGAGGGAACTGCTCCCAAAGATGATCGCCGGACTGTCGAAACAGCGCCGGATCAAGGCCAACTACGACAGGATCATCGATACGGCTGTGGACCGCTGCGAGCAGGTAGAGCAGAAGATCCAACAGGCTCAGGCGGGAGCAGAACTGGTTACCATATGGCGCAAAGACGTGATGCCGCTGTTCGATGAGCTCATCCACCTCTTGGACGGAAACAACGACGACTATTTCAACCCCTTCGAGGCCCTGTTGCGTTCCCTGAAGCAGGTGGTGAATACCGACGAAGCCAAGGCCTTGCTGGCGGCCTTGAGTGGAGGCTCAGGAGCCGAACTGGCAACCATGGGTGCGATGACCAACCTGGCTAAGGTTGAAAATGGTGAGATGAGCCGAGAGAAGTACACGCGGCTGTATGGGCACCGTCATCCCAACGAGAACGAACTTGCTGTTCCGCGCCCGAAAGAGGATCCCCAGTGGTTGGAGAAACGCCTCGAGGACCATCGTCGCTCCCCAGTTGACGTGGAGGCACTGATGGATAGAGCCGATGCACGGTTCGAGGCAGCCTGGAGTGATTTCCAGGAGCAGTACCCAAAACAGGCCCAGCGGGTGCGTGGCTACATCGACAACTTTAACACCGCATTGCACAAACGGGAGGCCATTCGTGTGGAGGTCACGCGATCGATAGGGGTGATGCGCCAGTGGTTCCTGCGCGCCGGTGAGCTGAGCGGTCTGGGCGACGACATCTTCTTCCTCACCACGCAGGAGGCCCTCGACCTCGTACAGGGTGACGACTCGGCCACCGCCTACATCCGCACGAGGCGTGAGCACTACCAGAAGCTTGTGGCGCTGCCGCCCTACCCAGCAGTGATCAGGGGGCGCTTCGAGCCTCGGCAGTGGGCCGCCGATCCTCACCGCCGCACTGACTACTATGACGCCCGCGCTCCGCTGCCCGAGCCGGTCAGCAGTACAGACACCGTCACAGGCGTCGCCGGCTCGGCGGGAAGGGTGGAGGGCATCGTGCGCTTCCTGGGCAGTGTGGAGGACGGCAGCGAGCTCCTGCCCGGGGAGATCCTCCTGGCCTCAACGACCAACGTGGGCTGGACGCCGCTCTTCCCCAGAGCTGCGGCTGTGGTTACGGACATTGGCGCTGCACTGTCGCATGCGGCCATCGTGGCCCGCGAACTGGGCATTCCGGCGGTGGTTGGCTGCGGCGACGCCACGATGCGCCTCAAGACCGGCGATCGCGTGCTGGTTGATGGCAGCCACGGCATGGTCCAGATCCTGCAACGAGAGGCAGGCTGAAGCCTGATGGACGAGATGTGAGGCGTGCCCTGTCAACGGCGACAGCCTGCGCCTCACGTCTCACCCTTCTGGCATCCGAGCGAAAAGCGAGCAGCAAGAATGAACACAAACAACCGTCGCAATATCCTGATCCTCTCCTTCGCCCTGGTGGTGGTCATGCTGGGCTTTGGCATGGTGATCCCCATCTTCCCCTTCTACATCGAAAGCCTGGGCGCCAGTGGAACCGAGTTAGGCCTGCTGGTGGCTACTGCCGCGCTGCTGGAATTCCTCTTCGCACCGCTGTGGGGTAGCATCTCGGATCGTACCGGCCGCAAGCCCATCTTGCTGCTGGGTATGCTCGGCTATGCCTTGTCTTCCTTGCTCATGGGCCTCTCCACTACGCTGGCTATGCTCTTTGGCTCCCGAGCCCTCTCCGGCATCCTTTCCTCGGCCACCATGGCCACGACCATGGCCTACATCGGCGATAGCACTTCAGAAGAGGAGCGCGGCGGAGGAATGGGCTGGATCGGCGCAGCCATGGGCCTGGGTGTGATTCTGGGTCCTGGCGTGGGTGGGCTGCTGGGCCAGTACTCGCTCTCAACACCCTTTTTTATCGCAGCGGCCATGTCACTGTTGGCCTTGCTGCTGATCGCCTTCCTGGTGCCAGAGTCGCTGCCATCCCAAGCCCGGCGCAAAGCAGAGGGGGTGCGTACCGTGCAGCTGCGCAGGCTGTGGCAAGCCCTGTTCAGTCCCATCGGTGTGCCGTTGTTCATCCTGTTCCTGGTCAGCTTCGGGCTGGCCAACTTCGAGGCGGTGTTTGGGCTGTACGCTGCGCTCAAGTTCGGCTACGGCCCAGAGCGGGTGGGGGCAATCCTGTCGGTGATCGGTATCGTGACCACCCTAGGAAAGGGAGCGCTGACCGGTCCGCTGACCAGGCGCTGGGGCGACTCATTGGTGATCAAGGCCTCGCTGCTGGCCGGCTCAGCCGGATTCGTCGTACTGCTGCTGGCCAACACCTACACTACCATCCTGCTGGCCACTGCCTTTTTCATCCTCTCCAAGACCCTGCTGCGCCCAGCCCTGCTCTCCCTTACCTCCAAACGCGCCATTGCTGGCCAAGGTGTGGCCATGGGTTTGAGCAACTCCTTCATGAGTCTGGGGCGCATCCTGGGGCCCATCTGGGCGGGCTGGATCTTTGATGTCAACTTCAACTATCCCTACTTGACGGGATCGCTGATCCTGTTCCTCGGTTTCCTTATCAGCCTGGTGCGGATCTCACAGCCCGAAAGGGAAGCCACCAGCGCCGCCCTCCAGCCTGCCCCGCACAATCCTCCAACGGAGCAGACCCACGCCTAACGGCCCTGCGCTCCTCAGCCTTGCCTGGGCTTCGCTCACGCACACTGGTTGCACTCAGGAGTTGCGGGCACTGTCAGCTTCCCGGAAGCTCAAGCGGGCCCCGTCGCCATTCGATGCTCTGGGGCTGCATTTCCATCGTCCACAATCAGCTTCCGGGAAGCTTATGCTACTCTGCTTGCACCCAGCGTGACGTAGACCCGTTGCGGTTGTTTGTCCCTCCAGTGTCAAACCTGTAGAATTAGCCAGGTCTCAAAAGCGATCCAACTTTCTCACATGTTTGTCCATCGTGCCAGAAGCAGTGTTTTGATGCAATATGGCGCTAATGCCGATTTGGAGGTAGAACAGTGCCCAGAATAGAGGGTTTTGGAGAGGCTCAGAGTGTGGCGATAACTGTGCTGGTGGACAACCGCGCTGACCTGATTGTCGAGTCCACGGAGACGGTCAAATACTTCAGGGACAAGCCGCTGCTGGCAGAACACGGCTTTGCCGCCTTGATTGATCTCAAGTCCGCGGACATCAGGATCTTGTGGGACGCTGGCATCACCCGCATCGCGCTGTTGGAAAACATGAAACGTATGGAGATCGACCTGACGCGCATCGACAAGATCGCCATCAGTCACGGCCACCGTGACCACACTGCTGCTGTAACCGACGTGCTCGCAGCCATCAACCTGGCTCCGGAAGGCAAGGAGTGGCCA
>Ga0209427_10009773_pt1 | contig 10673 bp, 8 predicted proteins | sample DeeMarSWOR136_30_FD_187465 | JGI IMG/M metagenome (GOLD analysis project Ga0209427, IMG submission 187465) | Marine sediment microbial communities from White Oak River estuary, North Carolina - WOR-1-36_30 (SPAdes) (version 2) | ecosystem: Environmental > Aquatic > Marine > Intertidal zone >...
CTCGCATACCCTTTGACATGCGCGAAATTATAGCCAGAATTGTGGACGGCAGCCGCTTTCGTGAATTCAAAGCCCTCTATGGAACAACCCTTGTCTGTGGAAACGCCCATATCATGGGTTACCCGGTGGGTATTCTGGCTAACAACGGAGTGCTGTTCTCGGAAAGTGCTCTCAAAGGAGCGCATTTTATCGAGCTGTGCTGTCAGCGTTCCATCCCGCTTGTCTACCTGCAAAACATCACCGGTTTTATGGTTGGCAAGAAAACCGAAAATGAAGGTCTTATCAAACATGGGGCCAAGTTGATTACCGCAACCTCAAACGCCAATGTGCCTAAATTCACCGTTATCGTTGGTGCCTCAATAGGGGCAGGAAATTATGCCATGTGTGGACGGGCTTACAAACCGCGACTCCTGTTCATGTGGCCTAATGCAAATATCTCCGTTATGGGCGGCGAGCAGGCAGCCAATGTACTTACCACTTTAGAGGTCAATAAATTGAAGAAGGAGGGAAAGGCACTCTCTACTGAAGATATTGGAGCCATCATAGAACCTGTCCTTGAAGACTACCGGCGAAAGAGCTCTGCCTATTATTCGACGTCCCAGCTTTGGGATGACGGTATTATAGACCCCGTTGACACTCGTAAAATCCTGGGTTTTGGCATATCGGCTGCTCTGAACGCACCGATTGAACCCACCCGCTTCGGCATATTTCGAATGTGATAAAGCAACCAAAAAACTGAGGAGGAGAAAGCATGAGACCTGAAGAATTAAGAGATTTCGAACTGACCGAGAGCCAGAAGATGATCAGGGTAATGGCCAGGGATTTTGCCCAGAAAGAAATTGCACCAAACGTACAGCAGTGGGAGAAGGACGGGCACTATCCCAAAGACATCGTCCGGAAGATGGGAGAGCTGGGTATGCTTGGTGCCTTCATTCCAGAGGAATACGGAGGGGCCGGGCTGGACCACCTGAGCTACGGCATAATCTGCGAGGAAATAGCCTATGCCGACTGGGTGTGCGCTTCAATTATCTCGGTCCAGAATTCCCTGGTGGAAACAGGCCTTCTTCAATTTGGAACGGAAGAGCAAAAACAACGGTACCTGGTACCCCTGGCCAGGGGGGAAAAGCAAGCCTCCTCTGCCCTGACCGAACCAGGCGGGGGGACTGACCTTGCCAGTCTCCAGACAACGGCGAAACTGGACGGTGACTGCTACATCCTTAACGGGCAGAAAACATTCATTTCCCATGCCAATCATGCAGACATGCTCTTTACCCTGGCTACCGTGGACAAGAGCCTGGGGCGAAGAGGCATCTGTGCTTTCCTGTTAGAGAACCCGTCGCCGGGTATCACGGTTAATCCCCTGAATATGAGCACCATGAAGAGGGGCAACACCGCCCATATATTTCTCGATGATGTCCGTGTGCCCAAGGAAAACCGGCTCGGTGAAGAAGGAAGAGGCATGACAATTGTCGGTACCAACCTGGCTATGGGACGGTTTTCGGTAGCGGCAAGGTGTCTGGGACAAGCCCAAGCCTGCCTGGATGCTGCCGTGAAATATGCCCCTGAGAGAATAATATTCGGGCAAAAGGAGAGCGAATTCCAGATGGTAAAGCAGATGGTGGCTGACATGGTGGTATCGATTGAGACCGCCCGCCTGCTGGTATACCGGCTTGGACGCCTTCTGGATGCCGACGTTGGAAGGCTTACTTCTATTTCTTCCATGACGAAGCTCTACGCCAGTGAGATTGCCACCCAGGCGGCAATGCACGCAATACAGATCCATGGCGGCTACGGATTCACGGAAGAATTCCCGGTAGGGCGCTATCTACTGGAGTCGAAGGTGCACGAGGTGGGGGAAGGGAATAACCAGCTACACCGGGATATACTAGCTGACTGGGCATTTGGCGTGAGAGATTATTAAAGATGGACAATTCTGGCTGATACATTCTTCGGAAAAACAAGAAAATCAGGGTGTCGGTTGACCTAGTGTTTTCGCACCCTGATTAAAAGATACAAGAGGTCTGTCCATGAGCGTGGAAGTAAGTAATTTCTCGTACCTTTTTATTGGAAGTTTAGCTTCAAATTATCTTTTATAGTACTAATCTGTCATTTATCGTCGTGAAAAGTCCGTTAATAAAATTGTTAGTAAAAAGTATGTCTATCCAGCCCGATCCAATACCATTAGTTTCCCGCCCGGCGCAGCAACCATCATCTTGATCAATTCCTCCGTGATCTTTGGTTCGTACCCCTCCGTGTGTCCCTTGTCGAGCCGAACCACGTCCGCAATAACTCGGCCGCCACGCGCATTCGGAAAGACAAAGACCTCTGCCGTACCGGGTCGTGCTTCCCTGCCCCAGCTCGGACCACGTCCTGGCGTTGCGCCTGTCACCTGGCCTTTCTCGGTATCAACAATATCCAGCATACGCACTCGAGAGCCGGCGTTGTACTTTTCGGCCCAGGGCGAAGTTTCAGGGAGTTTTACTATTTCAAGTTCGCCCGTTGAAAAGATAAAGGAGATATCGCAATCGAGCATTACTGCTCGACCCGGGGCAGGACTGCCAGGTGCTGGAGTTGGCATTTGACGTTCACTGCCTTCAAAGAAGGACGTTGATATCTCGACCGGCCCAATGCGCCCACCCGAAAGGCTGAGCCATCCATCAACACGGCTCGAAAAAAAATCGGTCTTCAGCAGGCGATTGGATGTCATCCCCCCCTGGCTATGGCCAACGAGCCAAAACGATTTGATGCGGTCTTTGCCATATTTATCGCATACGAAATTGACGATATCCTGCAGCCACTCGTCGTCGGCTTCAGCAACCCAACGGCGCAACGGCTCTTTGGTTTTGGCAGTAGGAGTCGCGACGACAAGATGGTATTTGTTTTTATAATCATGAGCCGGAAAATAGAGGTGTTGCCATATGCCGTGGGAGCCGCCGCCGTGTAAATTGAGGAGAAACGTTAACTTTTCGCCCGATTTTAAATCGTCAGGATCATCGAGAAAAAATTTTCGCCCCGACTCCTGATCCACATAAAGTCCCGACTTCTGGTCCAGTGCAATATTACTCATATTTCTTTCGTCCAAAGAGTGAATTACCATTACTTTTTTTGTTCTGCCCATTTCTTGCACTGTTCAATTCTTGCACCTTTAGGGTTATCCCCATGTACCGGGTCAAAGGAATAATCGTGCAGCATTTGACAGGCGAAATCCGGACATTCTCCGCAATGCAAGAAACCTTTATCCTGACAACAGATAGCTACAGAACATTCACCATGAAACGGATGTCCGTTTGTTGCAATACAACCGCCGCACCCAGTCCTCTCTCTGAACTCGCAATTGACACAGCTAAGACCACATCTTGTATCGATTATGCATTCCTCATTGAACTTTTCTTTCATTTAAGACCCCCATTAATTGTGATTAGAAGTCATAGAGCATAAACTGTCATTCAGGCAAGGATGAGTTAAAAACGTGGTTATATAACGGTTATAGTTTCAGAAAGAAATGTCCCGCCACTGAAACTTTTTCAGGTCGATTTTGTCATTCTCGTCAAAGACGACGCCTTCGGATTCGAGCAGCTCCCTCTGCTCCTCATAGCCAGCACCGCGTTTTAAAGAGATCGTTCCTTTGCTGTTGATAACCCGATACCAGGGTAGATTTTCGGTCTTTGACGACGCATTCAATGTCCAGACCACCACGCGCGATGCATTCGGATTACCCGCCAGACCGGCAATCTGCCCGTAAGTCGCCACTTTACCTTTGGGTATGTGCTTGATAACCTGAATTATGTCTTTTGATAACGAACGGCCTTTGCTATCAGTTTTCTCGATTGACATGGCATTCCCCCGGAAACATTACTGATTTATGTATATGAACCTGCTTGATTATATGAGAAAAAGTACTTCGCTGGCAAAAAGTAAAGGAAAACTGAATGGCTACCAATAATAACAATATTACACCATAAAGACAAAGGAGGGATTTCAAGGATGCAGATAACCGGAAAACAGACTTGTATCAAGCCAACCATTCAGTATATTATGAAGCAAAAGCGGTGAGTGTTACAGTCGTGCGGGTATGGCTGTGAGCGGGTTGAATAGAAGAGCCAAGAGTAATAAGAAACGTCAGAGGAGTTACGACAGTGAGTATACCCGATTTATCTCTTGAAGGTCAGGTGGCAATCGTTACCGGCGCCAGGCGTGGTATCGGGAAAGCGACAGCCATGGTTCTGGCAGAGAGCGGTGCTGACATTGCCATCTGCGACCTGGTGGCTGACAGCGGCGAGCTGGAGGCCGTTGCTGAAACAATCAAAAAGATGGGCAGACGTGTGCTGTCGTGCAAAGCGGATGCCAAGAACAAGGCTGACATCAGCAATTTTGTGCAAAGAGTTGTCGATGAACTGGGTACAATCGATATTCTGGTAAACAATGCCGGTATCGGCACCGGAACCGGGCCTCCCGAACCCGAGAAATGGAATGAACACCAAGAACGCCGGGAAGAAAGGATGACCTGGTTTGATGAGAACCCGAGAATCGGTATGTTCCAGGAAGACGACTGGGATACCGTGCTCGCCACCAACCTCAAGAGTATCCTACTGTTTACGCAGGCAGTTTCCGATATTATGGTGAAGAAGCGAAAAGGAGCGGTGGTGAATGTATCTTCCGTGGTGGCCTTTGCACGCGGTCCCAGCAATCTATCGGCGTATAATATCTCCAAAAGGGGCATAGTGACCCTTACCAGGGGATTAGCCGCCGACCTCGGCAGATTTGGTATCCGGGTCAATGCCATCGCCCCCGGCGGGATTGAAACAGAGCTGATGCGCTATATATGGGGCGTTCCTGAGCGACTAGAGATGATGGAATCCAAGATGCTCCTGGGGAATAAACTACTCAAACCGGAGTCGTGCGCTCACCTCATATTGTTCCTGGTCTCAGACCTGGCAGCCTACATTACCGGCCAGACTATTGTCATCGATGGCGGTCTAACAGTCAGTACAGGCATGTAGCTTATTTAAACACACGGAAGAAACAAGGGGGGTAGGAATTCCTGCCCCCCTTGTTTTTAGGACTAGTCATCTCGCCTACCTACCGGTAGACCTTTTCTCTATTCATATCTGGCTGGTTTCTGTCAGCACTGAAGTAGGGTCTATTGCATTTCTTCCATCAGGTCAAGGTCAAGCCAGACGTGAGTTTGCATGGGCTCGTACAGCATGGCATACTCACCAGCATAACCATGGAGGTATGGCTGGAAGAAGACGTAGTCAATTGGCTGTGGCAGGCAGATCTCCCAGGCCTGGGCCATCCCGTACAGGTAGATGTCGTGTAATATCTTGTTGCGCTCGGTAACATCCGTAGTCTCCTGTGCTGTCTGGTAAGCCTCATCAATCTTCGGGTCGCTAACCTTGCCGTAGTTGTACAGGATATCGGTACGCCAGCACCAGCCGAGGCAAGACCATTCGCTGGAATTACCCCAGGCACAAATGTTCGACTGCTCATAATTTTTGCCATAGAGCAGTGGGTAGAAGGTGCCGGGTTCAATGACATTAACCGTGGTTGGAACACCAATGGCATCCCAGTATGTCTTGACGATGGACGCCCGGTCAATATACATCTCCACGTTCGGGGTGAGTAGCTCCAACTTGAAACCATTGGGGTAGCCAGCTTCAGTAAGATACTGCTTGGCTTTGGCCGGGTCATACTCGTAAAGCTCCTTAATGTCTGCCGGCAGTTCCTCCAGAGGCACGTAGATATCTGTTCCTACCGAACTCCACACCGGCCAGGCCAGCATGGTGCCGTTGCCCCTCATAAGGTCGTCGAGGATTTCCTGACGATTGATAGCGATTGCCAGAGCTTTGCGGACTTTGATATCACTGAAAGGCTCAAGGTCGTTGCGGAAGAAGACGACGACGTTATAGTTGGCAGGACGATTAACCCACTGAAGCTCAGGATTGGTCTCCTTGAGCATTTCAGCCTTTTCCCAGTCACAGCCATAGGTAAGAACCTTGCGGGTCCTGATGGCGGAAAGCTGAGTAGCCGGGTCGGGGATAACTATCACCCGAAAGCCATCCATGTAGGGCAACCGGTATTCCGGACGGAGCGGGTCGTTCCGCCAGTAGGCCTCGTTCTTCACATAGGTCCTGGAGCTATCCGGTACGAAGTCGGTGAGTATCCACGGTCCGGTGCCAATCGCGTATCTCCAGTCCTCGAGGTTACCATAGGCATCTACGGCTTCGGGTGGATATGCTCCATCGACACCTGGCGGGCTCAGGATAGGGGTGGATACCTTGACCTCCAGAGTGTATTTATCAATTGCACGGGTATATACGTAGTTCGGGTGATCCGTGCCCTCTGCCTTGTAAGCACGACTCCGCGGTGACGCCTGAGTACGTTCCCAGGCATAAACCCAATCGTCAGCTACCATCTCACGGCCATTCCCCGGTATAGAAGGGTTGTTGCTGATGTAGCGCAGATCCCTTCGCAGGTGATAAACGATGGTATAATCATCTGTCAGCTCCCAAGACTCTGCCACCAAGGGGGTGAGATACTCGGCGGGGACAGTCTGATTGTCAAAGGGGAATTCATTGGTACCCTGAGGGCCTCTCGCCCAGTCTGCACAAAAGAGTGGTTCAAGATAGGCGTTCACGTTGGTGTGAACATGCATGAGATAACCCGGGTCCCAGGCAGTTGGGCTAGACGCCTCATAAAAAACACCGGTACCACCGTAGACTGGCTTCCCTACTTCGGTAATAACATACCCTTCTTCCTCCTCTTCCTCCTCTTCTTCCTCAACTTCGGTAACCTTACCGACAACGGTTTTTCCTTCCTCCTCTTCCTCTTCTGCCGCCGGACCGCAGGACGCCAGCACCAGGGACAGTGCTATTAAGCAAGTCAGCACCAACCACACAATTTTTTTGCTCATTTTCGGCTTCTCCTTTGTGATGAGTAACAATTTCTACAGATCTGGTTTAGTTTCACATCGAGGCACCTCCTCTTAACTAACGTATTTTATCATACACGAACTTCGGAATCTACTACATAGTTTTCTCATTTCTGAGCCTGCTGTTTCTCAATTCTGGCTTTCATCTTTGCAGCCATCTTTTCGACCTTATCCAGTCGGTAGGTCCCGAGACCACCCCTCAGCCTGGGGTCGAGCAAGTCCCTGAGAGCATCACCAAACATGTTGATACCGAAAACGACCAGACTGAGCACAGCACCAGGCCAGAGCATCATCCAGGGAGCGAGCAACATATTCGAGCGACCCTCGCCACTAATCATACCACCCCAGCTGGGGTATGGAGGTGGAAGTCCCAATCCAAGAAAGCTGAGACTCGCCTCGGTCAGAATCATACCACCCATATTGATGGAAAACAAGACGATAACCATTGGCATGATATTAGGCAAAAGGTGTCGCAGCATCACGCGTCCTGCCCTAGCACCAATCGCCTCAGAAGCGTAAACATACTGGTTTTCCTTTATCGCGAAGACCAGGCTGCGGCTGAAGCGGGAGGCAGCGATGCCGCCGGATATACCGAGGACCAGCAGAATCTGCAACAGACCGGGACCGATGATAGCCATAAGTGTTATCAGAATAACCAGACCGGGGAAACAAATCCAGGCATCAACAAACCTCTGCACGAGGATATCAAACTTCCCGCCGAAGTAAGCACACGCCATACCGATGGCCGTGGAGATGACGGTGTGGATGGCGGTTGCCACCACGCCCACAATCATTGACAACCGTGCTCCATAAATAATGCGGCTGAGAATATCACGCCCGAGCTGGTCAGTACCCAGGGGATACTCAGCCGAAGGGGGATGTAAACGGTCTGCCAGATGAATAACATTATAGCCCGGTGAATCGGCGGTACCCTTTTCCGGCGCAATGAAATTGGCAAAGATACCAACTATAAATAGAATGCTTACTATGACCAATCCGACAACACCGAGGGGCTTCTCTCTGAATAATCTTATGAAAACTTCAGCAAAGAGACCGTGCCGCCTGTACGCAGGTGCAGCCTTCAATTCAATAGTCGTTTCTTCGACACTCATTTCAACACCCTTCGGTCTTATCTATAACGAATCCGGGGGTCAACATAGGCATAAGCGAGGTCAGTTAATACAATTATTATCATTACAAAGGCAGACATGATCAGGTTCCACCCGGCGACAATGAGGAAATCCCTCTGGATCACCGCGCTCAGGAGGTAACGACCCATTCCGGGAAGAGCAAATATCTGCTCTATAATGACCGAACCTCCCAGCAGAGTGGGTATCATACCGCCAGCGATGGTAATTACCGGGATGAGGGTATTCTTTACGGCGTGCCGTAAAATAACCAGCCTCTCCCTGAGCCCCTTCGACCAGGCGGTGCGAATATAGTCCTGCCTCAGCACTTCCAACATCATGGTGCGGGTGACTCTCATCAAGCCACCGGAAGTAAACATACCCAAGATAAGTGCCGGTATAAGAAACTGACCAATGTTCCCCCAAAAGTCTTCAGCCAGGGGGATATATTCCACTGGTGGTGACCATTCCCACCACAGGGCAGGATAAACCATGACCAGTGTCGCCACCCAGAAAGCGGGAATAGCCAGAAATAAAATAGATAAACTGCGACCTATATAATCCCCTATGGTATCCTGACGGATTGCGGCATAGATGCCGATGGGGACACTACAAAGAATACTCAGTATTAATGAAAAGAGGCTCAGTTCAAATGTTACCGGAATCCTTGTCTTGAGGTCCTCCAGAAGCGGCCGGTCATGATACATCGACCTCCCGAAGTCACCGCGGAAGATACCACCCATCCATCTTATGTACTGTATGTGGACAGGCACATCAAGCCCAAGCGCCTCACGAACGGCTTCGGGGCTCACCTCGCTCTCAGTACCAACCTCCTGCTGCCATGTCTGGCGCGCCACGATTAAGTCGACAACATCACCGGGAATTATCTGAAACAGGAGGAAAAGGATTGCGGTAATAATAAACAGAGTAGGTATGATTAGTAGAAACCGTCTGATTGCATATGCACGCATAAATACTTCCTAGGACTCGGTACTCCTGCTCGGAATTTGCATGAAAAACCAGAGCGGATTTTCAATTTGATTGTAATTCATACGTAATGACGTGTCAAGTTCATGTGCAGAAGTCTGTCCCATTTTGATAGTACCACTTTGCAGGTCTTCAATCTGGTGATTCACTCACTCCTGACAGCTTTCGACAATTACCTTTACGTTGAGGCACATATCGACATTTTAGTTACTCACATCAGAGACCACCATCTTCCGATTCCAGGTACCGAAATTACCTCGAACGGAATCTCCTGCATAAGTACTATAATTTCATATAACAGGATATACATCCGCATAAATACCTACCAGCTTTGCACATAATGCGTAAATCCCATATGCACTAAAGGGCAGTCATTCGTTTTAAAATTCTCTTCACAGTATATAGTGCCAGTGTTTCCAGCAATGTCTCATTGTCACCCAAACCTTGACAGATGATTCCAATTAAAGAAAAATGTAATTAAATTAGAATAAATCAGCTTACCGATAAATTCGTATTCACGGTTGAAAAACGTTATACTCCCAAAAATCCACCGACAGACGTTAGATATGATAAAGTAGTACCCGACAGAGTCCACAAAAGGAGGTAAAGAGTGACAGAGAACCAAGAGGGCATGCTGACCCCGTACCGGGTCCTGGATGTGACCGATGAAAAAGGGCTAATGTGTGGCAAGTTAATGGGAGACATGGGCGCCGATGTTGTTAAGATTGAACAACCCGGTGGTGACCCCGCCCGAAATATCGGACCTTATTACCACGACGAGACCGAGCCTGAGAAGAGCCTTTTCTGGTGGGGTCTCAATACCAGCAAGCGGGGAATAACCCTCGATATCGAGAAGCCGGAAGGACAGGAGATTTTCAGGAAACTGGTGAAAACTGCGGACTTCGTTCTGGAGTCGTTCCCACCGGGATATATGGCTAAGCTCGGTCTAGGATATCCGGACCTGGAAAAGATTAATCCCGGGGTAATTATAGTATCAATTACTCCCTTCGGGCAGAGAGGGCCTTACAAGGACTTCAAGGGGCCAGATATGGTGATGTGGGCGATGGGGTCGGGTATCTATATGCGTACTATGGGTGATGTTGACCGGCCAATGTTCCGAATCAGCCACCACCCCCAGACATACTATCATGCCGGAACTGAAGCGGTGGTGGGGGCACTGGTAGCCCTCTATTACCGTGGGACGACAGGCGAAGGCCAGCACGTAGATGTTTCGATTCAGGACTGTATGAATTTTATGCCACCGGGCACATGGGACCTGAATAAAACCAAGGGGGTACGAGGCCGAGCGCTAATTCCATTCCGTGTTACTCATATATGGCCTTGCAAGGACGGTCATGTTATGTGGCGATACACCGGCGGTCCCAATGCCAAACGCCACAGCATACCACTAGTCAACTGGATGGCCGAAGAAGGCATGGCCGACGACTGGCTCAAGAACTTCGACTGGGACACCTTCAGCCACTACGAAACTACCCAAGAGATAATCGACCGCATGGAGAAACAGACAGTCGATTTTTTCATGGCTCACACCAAAGCCGAGTTATGGGAAGGGGCGGTCAGGCACCGCATTATGCTCTACCCGGCATCTTCGGTGAAGGACCTTAGGG
>Ga0209427_10009774_pt1 | contig 10673 bp, 10 predicted proteins | sample DeeMarSWOR136_30_FD_187465 | JGI IMG/M metagenome (GOLD analysis project Ga0209427, IMG submission 187465) | Marine sediment microbial communities from White Oak River estuary, North Carolina - WOR-1-36_30 (SPAdes) (version 2) | ecosystem: Environmental > Aquatic > Marine > Intertidal zone >...
ATGATGTGGATGAAGAAGATGACTATCCACCAGAATTGAAAGAATTTTATCATGCTGCTACAACAGGACAAATTGCTGTTGAAGAAAATGAAGAGCAATTTGCTACTAGAGATTATCTAGTAAGTCTAGGCTATGAGGAAGGAGAGCTAGAAGATTTTGATGATGATGAATGTAATGAAGTTCTTCTAGAACTCTACAAGGAAGAGGAAGAACTTTCTGATGAAGCTGTAGAGTTCTTGAAGGAGACTTTTCCAGAAGTCTTCGAGCCGAAAAAAAAAGAATCCCCGAAGAAGGTGAGAAGGAGAAGAAAAAAATAATCCCACCCCCCAGGAAGTATAATACTCCTTGGGGGAAGAGCTTGAAAGACGTTGTACTAGAACTACATATTCAATATAGAGGCAATGAGCGAAGGATAATACGGGAGATGATGGGAATAATTGGTAAACAGAAGGAAGAATATCCAAAGCTCAAAAACTGGTTAAAGGATGGATAGGTGAATAAGAATAATGGAGAATATAAAATTAACTACCGATAAATTAACAGGACCACAGAAGGCGGCCATTTTTTTGCTGACTATGGGAGAAGAATTTGCAACAAGATTTTTCAAAAAATTAGATGAAAAAAATATAAAAAAGATCGGGCAATATATGTCTGAAATAAATCATATTCCTTCTGATGTTTTAAACTCGGTCATGCAAGAGTTTTTAACAAATATCCAAGGCGACGGTGGCATAATGGTTTCCGGAGAGGATTTTCTTAAGCAGGTTGTGAATAAAACTTTGGATAAAGCGACTGCAAGAGAGGTTTTCAAGGTTGTCGGGGAAGAGGGCACCGGCGTTCCTTTTAGTGACCTTGCCTACATGTCGCCTGAAAACCTTGTCGGTATAATTCAAGGGGAGCATCCTCAAACAATAGCCCTGGTTCTGAGTTACCTTCCACATGAAATGGCTTCGGAAGTCCTAACGCTACTTTCTGATGAACTCCAGGCAGACATTGCTTTAAGGATAGTAAAAATCGGACAAGTTGATATGGATGTTGTTAATGAGCTGGACAACGTGATTAAAAAAGAGATTTCAAAAATTGGAGGATCAACCCAAAAAATTGACGGTATAGAGATTCTGGCTAATATTTTGAACGGTGTTGATGGAAATACAGAAGAGTCCGTACTGTCCCATATAGCAGAAGAGGACGATAAACTGGCAGAAATGGTAAGACAAAAAATGTTTGTTTTTGAAGATCTTTTGCAGGTTGAGGATCGAAATTTCAGAGATATTCTGCAGAATGTGGATAACCAGCTGTTGATAAAGGCTTTAAAAACCTCCTCTGAAGAGATGAAAAATAAGATATTTGGTAATTTATCAGAAAGAGCTTCGGAAATACTAAAGGAAGATATGGATGTCATGGGCCCGATTAAGTTGAGTGAGGTTGAAGAAGCTCAGCAAGAGATTATCAAAACAGCAAAGAGTCTTGAGTCGGAAGGAAAGATAGTTCTGGCCAAGGGTGGTGATGATGTCTTTGTATAAAAATTCGGAAAATGAATCAGAACCTATGGAATCCTGGACAAATCACGATAAGAAGTCTTTTGAAGAGAATGAACTTATTAATAATAAAAACGATTATGGCTTTATATCCCTTCAAGAAGGAGAGCTAAAGAGGGCGGAATTTATTCCTCTTGAAGAATACCAAAACAGTCAAAACAAAAGAAAAGCAGGGAAAGATGCCATGAGCGAGGCACAGAGGAATGTGTCTCTGATAGAGCAAGAAGCATATGAAAAAGGCTTTGTCCAGGGGGAAAAAGACGGCCTTGAGTTAGGAGAAAAAAAGGCAAACAAGGTAATTGAAAATATAGAGAGACTTTTTGATGAGATAAGCAGTTTCAAACAAGAGATATTAAAGCAGCATGAAAAGGAAATATTAGATTTAACTTTTGCTATTGCTGAAAAGATTGTTCATCATTTGACAAAATTTGATGAAAGCGGAGTAAAAGAGGCTGTTTTTAATGCACTGAATCTCGCGATTGAAAAGAGTAAAATTATTCTCAATGTCAACCCGGAAGATTACGATTACATTGAAAAATTAAGACCGGAGCTTTTTAAGGAATATAAAGAACTTAAATCAATAACAGTGACTTCCGACCCTTCCGTTACAAGAGGGGGGTGTTATCTGAAAACGCCATATGGTGATATTGATGCCGGGATTGAAACCCAGCTTGAAAAGATATATCAATGTTTGCAAGACGCCTTCTGCGAAAAAGAAAATGTATGATATGAAAGCAGATATCAGATGGGACAAATATATAGATGCTGTAAGTTCATGCAGTCCTATAAAAATGTGTGGCAAGATAGTAAAAGTTGCGGGAATTGTTGCCGAAGCCAATGGGCCGGGACTGAGTGTTGGAAGTCTTTGTGATATACAAAATTCAGAAGGCCGAAATGTACAGGCTGAAGTGATAGGATTTAATGACAAAAGAGTCATTGTGATGCCTATTGGTGAAATCAGGGGAGTTGAGCCCGGAAGCCGAATTGTCGATGTAAGTAAAAAACCCTCCGTTAAAGTTGGAAAGGAATATTTAGGGAGAATCATAGACGGCCTTGGTCGACCAATAGATAAGAAGGGGCCGATAACGTCGGAAGTAGAATATCCGATATATGGAAATGTTCTCAATCCGTTAAAAAGGGAGATTATTCATGAAGAGATCGATGTGGGTATCTGTGCCATTAATGCTTTGCAAACCCTGGGAAAGGGCCAGCGAATAGCTATAATGGCAGGATCAGGCGTGGGAAAGAGTGTTTTGATGGGCATGATATCCAGGAATACCGCCGCGGATGTAATCGTAATCGCTCTTATCGGAGAACGTGGCAGGGAGGTGAGAGAATTCATAGAAAGGAGTCTTGGTGAAGAAGGGCTTAAAAAATCGGTTGTTGTGGTTGCAACATCTGATTCTCCGGCCCTTGTCAGGATAAGAGGGGCCCATCTGGCCACCACAATCGCTGAATTTTTCAGGGATAAGGGACAAGATGTTATCCTTATTATGGATTCTATTACCAGATTTGCAATGTCATTGAGGGAGGTTGGATTGGCTGCAGGTGAACCCCCTTCAGCAAAAGGTTATACTCCGAGTGTTTTTATCCAGATACCCAAGCTTTTAGAACGTGCCGGAACCGTCGAAAAAAAAGGTAGTATCACCGGGGTGTATAATGTTTTGGTTGAAGGAGATGACATGAACGAACCCATAGCGGATGCGGTTCGTTCCACCGTAGATGGTCATATCGTGCTATCGCGTAATCTTGCCCAAAAGGGGCATTATCCTGCTATAGATGTTCTGGCCAGTATTAGCAGGGTAATGGGAGATATCGTTGATCACGAACATCTTGATAGTGCTAAAAAGCTGATCAATGTACTTGCAACCTACAGGGAAGCCGAGGATTTGATTAATATCGGCGCTTATGTTGACGGAAGCGATCCCCAAATAGATTATGCCAAGAAGATAATTGGCCGGATTAACACATTTCTTCAGCAGGATATTAATCAAAAGGTAACTTATAAAGACGGTGTTGAACGCTTGAAAGCTTTGTTTGCAGAATGATTAAAAGATGAAACCATTTACATTTCGGCTCGATAAGATACTTGATTATAGAAAATACTTAACTAAAGTTGCACAGATAGATCTATTTAATGCAAGAACTGAGTGTATCAGAAGGGAAAAAAAAGTTAAAAGGTTATCCGAAAAAAGAAAAGAGATTGCAAAAAGCTGCATTGATGAAGGAGTTAAAGGGATAGATGTTCCCAGATATAAAATATACCTGGCATATTTGTCTAAGATAGAGCATGACCTTGAATCGGCCCATACTCTCCTAAAACAAGAAAAGGAGAATGTCATAACCAAAGAAACTATTTTAACAAATGAATCGATTAAGAAAAAGACCTTAGAGACTCTGAAAGATTTGAAGCATAACAAGTATATAGAATTATCACAAAGAGAGGATCAAAAAATCCTGGATGAGATGGTTATAACCGGAAAGGGGCAAAGAACATGAGGTTGCGAACACAGATTCTTATAGCATTTTTGATTGTCATAAAGCTATCATTGGGCTCTGTTTTTATGTACCGGATTGGCCTGGATCCCTTTTTTATCCATGCAGATGCTATAGCGGCGGAACAAGCGAAAGATATTGAAGTAACCGAAAAAAAAGATGAAAAAAAAGCCAAAGAAGAGACCATCGACCTGAAATATCTTATTTCAAAGAAGCTTGAGATAGAAAAAGAAGAAAAGAGGATTGCAGCAAAAAAGTCGGAACTTTTATCCATTCAGGATGAGATAAATAAGAAAATTGCAAAACTTACTCAATTAAGGGATGAAATCAGATCTGAAGTTGCCAAAAAGAAAATGGCCGAAGAGCAAAAGTTCAAGCATCTTATAAAAGTATATTCCACTATGAAACCACAGAATGCAGCAGAGTTGATTGAAAAACTTGACATAAAACTGGCCATAGAACTTATGTCCAAGATGAAGGGAGACGCCGTAGGAAAGATAATGTCATTTGTCAAAATAGAAAAGGCGGCAGAAATAAGTGAAGGGCTGGTAAAAAAAGAATAAAATAAGGGTGGAATCAAATATAAATATCAATTAACGCTCCCTTTTCCCGGAAGGTATCAGAGTTGCGTTCTGTTTCGATGTCCATGATTATCGGTTTCTGGCGATTTTGAGAGAGGAAATGTGGAGAAGCTTCTTTTTGAAGGGCGTTATCACCGGCCGGAGGAATCACCATTAATGGCCAATTATTGATAATATCAACCGTCATTCTTACTCCTTGATCCAATCTATTTCTAATTTCTATATATTATTAAATATAAAAAATCAAGTTTTTGTTCAAAATAGGCAAAATTTTCCTTTCTGCACAGTTTCATCAGGCAAAATATTTCCTTTTGAAAACTCATTTTCCAATGAATTAATTCCTTCTAATTTATAACCTTCTGAAATTAAAGATTAAATAAAAATAACTGGTTTTTGGTACACCCTTTGCTAATAAATTATGAAAAATATTTTCAAAGGTAAGGGTTAAAAATTTCGCAACAGAATTTTTACAAGTTTATCAAGGTAAAAAAAAGTTATGAACCCAATGATTTTAAAAACAGCTTCATTACTTAATGACTGTAAAACAGTCCATAATAAGAATCATGAGAAATTAAAAGGCAAGGGTGATTTTTTATCCAATGTCCTGACCAGCCTGAACCGGGTTCAAAAAAGTCCTTTTAACGGGCAAAATCAGCATTCCCTGAACGGAATGTCCGCAGATAAAAAAGGACCCCGCTTTTACCTTGAATCGTTTCGAAAAGGGCTTTTAGCAAAGGGAAAAGCGTTGGATAAAATTTCTTTAAATAAAGAGGACCTTTTTTTATTGAAAAAATTTCTTTTGCAATGCGGTTTTTCAGAACAAAAAACGGAAAGGTTTTTAAATGAACTAAAAAATAATAACACGGATGGTAAAATAAATCTTGCGAACTTCTTTCAAAACATAGCAGAGCTTGATCCGGCGGAAAGATCAGAAAAAAATGACAAAAAGACGCATATGATAGAATCTTCTACCATCCCCCATCTTGAATCGGTATTGAGAAACTTCGGATTGACCCCCAAAGAGCTTGATAATGTCTTGAGTGCCGCAAAGGTTGAAGGCGGGGGGGTTGATCCGAAAATATTTGCAATAAAATTAAAACAGATCACTAGCCGGTTATCGGATAAAATCCAGACGATTAAAGATCATGATACGGTCAAACAGATCTCAAATAAAATGGAGGTAATGGGTCTGAATCTACCGGATAAGGCCAAAGCCGGTAAAGTCTCCATAGAAGATTTCATCACATCACTGGAACAGATGACAAAAGGGCAGGGCAAAGAAAATAATCCGCCGTCTGAATTGAAATCCACCATGGGCCGGTTGCTCGAGCGGGTGGTTATATCAGGAGAAAAACAAAAATTCGTATTTTCCCCACAGGCAGTTGCTAATTTTAAACTTCATGATCCTATTGCAAAAGAAAAGATGAACGATAACGTCGGATCTTTGGATAACGAGAGCTTATGGACCAATTTAAATGATAAAAGTGAAAAAATCAATAATATTGGGCGGCAAAATATTGAATATGCGCATCATGAAAAGAAAGTCGACCTGTTTTCAAATTCAGCCGGTGGCAAGGGGTTTCAAAACATGGCCGGCAAAGAAGGCCATGATATTAAATCAGGAATCAGGATCATGGAACCCCCTAAACAGACGGCCGTTTCTACCTTTTCAGAGACGATAAATGCAGTTGAGAGCAATGATAAGTCTTTCAGGAGCTCCCTGCCGGCTTATCTTGTTAACCAGATAGGGAAGCAGATATCCAGATCTATTCTAAGGGGTGACAGGATCGTAAGATTGCAATTAAAGCCCCCTGACCTAGGAAGATTAAAAATCAATATTGATATTAAAGACAATGTGTTAAAGCTGGCGATGATCGCCGAGCATAGCTCGGTAAAAGAACTTTTATTGTCCAATGTACACGAACTCAGAGGCGCCCTGGTTTCACAGGGGATAAAGCTCGAAAACATCGATATCCAGATCAACACCGGCTTTGGACAATCCCTGGCAGGTTCAAAAGAATGGATGAATGAGGGGAAAAGAAGGAATCAGGATTTCGGAGGGGGAGCGTTCCTGTCTGAGAATACGGCAGAAGTCTTACCATCAGAGCTCCTCAAAATGGGTGCCGGAAACCATTTATTAAATTTAGTGGCATAATAAAATGGAATAATTGTGAACGAAGCGAAATAAATTAAAAGGAGGGAGTGATTCATGTTCATACAAGGAATTAATACAGATTACGGAGGAACATCTATTGCGGATGCAAAAACATCTTCCGAAACCTCTTCCGAAGAGCTTGGAATAGATAAATTTCTCACACTATTTATCGCCCAGGTTAAGAATCAGGACCCGCTGAGTCCGCTGGACAGTGCGGAATTTACCGCTCAACTGGCTCAGTTTACAAGCGTTGAGCAGCTATACGGAATGAATAAGAGCCTATCCGATATTCAGGAGATACTTAACGACCAGGGTGAACAAAAGGATTTGATTGGGTTGATCGGCAAAACGGTTAAGGCTGATGAAAATACGATTTCAGTTGAAGATGGTATGGTTCTATCAGGTTTTTTCAACCTGGATGAAAGCGCAGACACTACGGTGAGTGTTTATGACAGCAATGGGTTGAAAATCAGAACCCTTTATCCGGGATGGAAGGATAAGGGGGAGTACAATATCAATTGGGATGGCAGAGATGAAAGTGGAGAGATCGTGCCAGACGGCACCTATACCTTTGAAGTTACGGCCAGAGATGAAAATGGTTATTATGTTGCAGCAAACACCTATATCTCCGGAGAGGTCACCGGTGTGACATATAAATACGATAATCCTTATCTAACGATCGGTGATAGATTGATAAATAAGGATAACATTATTGAAGTAAACAAAACAACGACAGAAAACTAAGGAGGGAAATAAAATGTCTTTATCAAGTTCACTTTTCTCAGGAATCAGCGGACTGAGCACCCTGGGTAATGCCATGCAGATTATAGGAGACAACATTGCCAACGTCAACACCGTGGGGTTTAAGGGGAGTTCGTTTACATTTCAGGATCTTTTGAGCCAGTCGGTTGCCACTCTTTCCGGGACCTCTCAGGTGGGGGGGGGAACCGCTCTGGGAGATATTACCGCCTCTTTCCAGCAGGGCTCCTTTGAATCCACAGGAAATAACACGGATCTGGGTATAGGCGGTCAAGGATTTTTTGTGTTAAAAGAAGCCGGCACCTTAAATAATTTTTATTCCAGAGCCGGTAATTTCAGTTTTGATCAGAACGGCTACCTGACAAACCCCGAAGGTTATATTGTACAAGGATGGACACTGGATAGTAGCGGAAATGATGCGGGTTCAATAACCGATATCGTTATGAACTCTTTTACTTCACCTCCTTTAGCCACCGATAATATTCAGATTATTGTGAACGTGGATTCCGACGGATCTGACAATTCATCAGGATCTGACAATTCCCTGGCCGCTCAATGGGATGCCACACAAACGGCACCCATAGCTGAAACTGCTTATGAATACCTGACCTCACTGCGTGTATATGATTCTCTGGGAGAAACCCATGATGTTACCATATATTTTGACAAGGCCGCGACCCCTTCGTCCTATGAATTTATCGTTACGAGCAACCCGGATGAAGACTTTCGGACTTTCGCTGATACTAATCAAACAAGTACAGTTACTTGTGGGGCGGCCGCCACGTTGACTACGGGTGACTATTTTAATATTAGTTCACCGACTACCGATTATTATGTATGGTATAACGTAGATGCAGCTGGTGGTGATCCTGCTCCTTCAGGTAAAACGGGTATCGAGGTTGCAGTACTTGGGACAGATACCGCTTCTCAGGTTGCAACAAAAACTGCGGCTGCTATTGACGCATTAGGAGCTTTTAGTGCGCCAGTACCGGCCGCTGCGGTCGTGACGATTACTAATTCTACGGCGGGTTCTGTGACAAATAGCGCCGATACGAACACGGGTTTCACAATGGCAACAACCGTACATGGAGATCTTGCTGCGAATCCGAGCCGGAAAGGGCTGCTGGCCAGGGGGTTGATCAATTTTGACGTTTCCGGATCAATGACCGATATAGATGTGTGGAAAACAAGCCCTATCGATGGTACTGAACCTCTACAGACGGAAACATCTGATTTGTCAAACGGTTATTTTACTTTTGATACGATCTTTTTCTCAGGAGCAGCCACCCAGAGCATTGAGCTTGATTTTGGGACGCGATATAATGGTTCCACCTGGGCCAACAGCTCTCTTTCCACTTCACAGTATGCCACCTCATCGACAACTACTTTTCAGTCAGCCAACGGTTATGGCGCCGGTGACTTTGAAGGGGTGAATGTGGATGTGGACGGCGTGATCACAGGGAGCTATTCCAACGGGCAGCTTATTCCCCTTTACCGGGTGGGTCTGGCAAAATTTCAGAATGATCAAGGACTGTTTAAAGAGGGTAGAAATCTGTTTAGCGAGACAAGGGAAAGCGGCAATGCAATTACCAATAGGCCGGGAACCAATGGGCTGGGAAGCATCGCCCCGAATGCGTTGGAGCAATCAAATGTAGACATCGCCACCGAGCTGGTCAAAATGATTACCACCCAGCGTGGCTTCCAGGCGAATTCAAAAATTATTATGGTGACGGACCAGATGCTTTCAGAAATCATTAATATAAAGAGATAGGTGATCGCCTTTAAAGAGGCAGATGTCAAAATATTGACATCTGCCTCAATACTTGACGCCCCGTAACAGGCAAGTCTTTTTTAAATAAAGATAAAGTCTTCATATCTTCCTGTAATATCTATCTTATCTTCTTCTTATAAAAAATAATCCTTTCAAAAAGAAGAATGGCACAAAGGTTGCTGTATATCCAGGCAACGCTCTTTATTTTGTAAGAGATCGTCAGATAATTACGACATCAAGGAGATGTTATGGATATTGCAACTATATTGGGTATTCTCTCTGCAACCGGCCTTGTGCTTGGCGCCATTTTTATGGGCTCGGGGCTGAATTTATTTATAAACATACCTTCTTTATGTATTGTTGTGGGCGGTACCTTCGGTGTGACATTGATTGCTTTTCCCTTAAAAGATTTTCTCAGTGTTATCAAGGTGGTGCAAAAAGCACTTTTTACGAAAAATATATCCGCTAACGAACTCATATCCAAGTTTACGAATTTTGCCAATAAAACCCGTAAAGAAGGTATTCTGGCTTTAGAGAGCGAAATAAAGGAAGTTAAGGATGAATTTTTAAAAAAAGGGGTTCAGCTTTCTATCGATGGATTGGAGCCCCAACAGATCCAGAACATTCTGGATACGGAAATCGATTTTGTTAGAGACAGACACAAGCTGGGTGCCGATATTTTTACCTCCATGGGGACGTTTGCTCCTGCCATGGGTATGATCGGCACACTTATAGGATTGGTTCAGATGCTGCAGAGCATGGATGATCCGAGTACGATCGGGCCGGCAATGGCCGTGGCATTGCTCACAACCTTCTATGGCTCGCTTATGGCCAATATCTGTTTTATGCCGATCGCAGGAAAGCTTAAAACCCGCAGCAAAGAAGAGATGTTGACCAAAGAGATGACGATTCAGGGGATAATATCTCTTTCCAATGGCGACAACCCAAGGATCCTTGAACAGAAACTCCTGGCATTTCTACCCCCTGCCAAGGAGAAGGGTTGATAAAGAATGGATAAAAAAAAGAAGAAAAAAATGGATGATGACGGGGCTGATATCGGAATGGTGATGACCGTTTCCCTTTTCCTCATACTTTTAACCTTCTTTATTTTGCTCAATTCTATCGCAGTATTAGACGAAAACCGGTCACGCGTGGCCATAGGATCGCTAATCGGTGCTTTTGGCGGATTACCCGGAGGATTATCACCTCTGGAGACAGGAAAGGAGATTATTCCCCCTTCGGCGCCCATGGTTAAAGAAGAATTAACCCTTGAACAACTTTTATCATACCTCAATAAAGAAACAACCCCTTGGTCGGGAGACATTATAGTAAAAAAAGCGGAAAAAAAGGTGATAATTACCATAAATGAAAAG
>Ga0209427_10009777_pt1 | contig 10672 bp, 8 predicted proteins | sample DeeMarSWOR136_30_FD_187465 | JGI IMG/M metagenome (GOLD analysis project Ga0209427, IMG submission 187465) | Marine sediment microbial communities from White Oak River estuary, North Carolina - WOR-1-36_30 (SPAdes) (version 2) | ecosystem: Environmental > Aquatic > Marine > Intertidal zone >...
TTTTAGAAAGTCTTTTTTCGTCATAAATGGCATTTTTTTAAGATCATCCAATGTCTGGATATCTTCAGGTGTTAGCCCATTGTTTTTCATTTTAGTTTTATAATAGGGTACTTTCCAGCCCTTTAAAACGACTTCTTTTAGCCTTTTTAATTGAAGTTGCTTTAATTCTCGTTTTGGTAAGGTTTCTTCTTTATGACGAATCAAAGTATGTTTTCCTCCGTTATCTACGGTGCTTTACTGCATTTAATATCTATGAATTTCTTAAAGTCATCGCTGAGCGATGCATCTAGAAATATTCAGTTAATAAACTTTTATAGAAAATTACAGATTTAAAAAAATCAGTCAACATGGTGTAGCCATTTTCCATATTGTACGAGTCCCCACATTGCAAAAGCTGCACGTTCAGGAATTGAATAAACGGGTATATCGAACTTCTCAAGCTTGCGCGAGAAAACAGCTGCAAGTTCTCCCCCAACACACGCTACAACAATAGGTTTTTTGAATCTTTGTGCGTTCTGTACAACTTCTACTGCTTCAATTTCTAGAGAAGGGGTTTGAAACAGGAGAATTACTAAAGCTGCATCAACTTCATCAGACTTAAGTCCCAGCTCCAAGGCAATACGATATCTCTCTGCGTCAGTATCCCCAGTTAGATCAACAGGATTACGAGCAACACAATAAGGAGGATAATGTTGCATCATCTGATTTTGTAAATCTTCAGAAAGTATCGGAACCTCCAAACCAAGTTGTTCTAGTTTATCTACAGACATAACGCCAGCACCGCCTCCGTTTGTGACAATCAGGATTCTATCACCTTTTGCGTGTGGTTGAAAGGCTAATGCATTTGCTAAATCGAGCATCTGTTCCGAATTTTCGACACGGAGAATTCCTAATTGCCTGAGCACCGCATCAATTACTTCATCGGAACCCGCTAACGCACCAGTATGCGAGGCCGCGGCAGAAGCACCTCCTTTTGTCCTACCAGCTTTCATAAGAATTATAGGTTTCTGTTTCGTCACTTTCTTTGCAACGCGAATAAATGTATTACCATTCTCAATGCTCTCTAAATAAGCAGTAATAACCTTAGTGAAAGGATCGTTTGCTAGATATTCAAGAAGATCACTTTCATCTACATCAGCTTTATTACCTATACTGATTGCTTTTGACAGTCCTAAACCTTCTGCAGCAGTCCAGTCAAGTAATGAACTCATAAACGCTCCACTCTGACTCACAATTGCTATCGGGCCTGAATTTGGTCTTGACATCCTTACGATCGGAAGAAAGATTGTGTCAACATAAGTATTAGAATCAAACACTCCAATACAGTTTGGACCAAGTAGCCTCATATGAAACTTCTTGGCAGTGTGTATTATCTCTTGTTCAAGCTTTGTCCCCTCGCCCCCGATCTCAGCAAATCCTGCGGATACGACAATGACGCACTTAACACCTTTTTCGCCACATTCTTGCATTACTTGGGGTACAAATTTAGCAGGAATTGCAATAATAGCTAAATCTATTTCTTCTGGAATATCTTTGACACTCGCATAGCATTTTATACCAATAATTTCATCTAAACGAGGATTTATAGGGTATACTTTTCCTTTAAAATGCCCCATCACAAAATTCTGAAAAATTACATTGCCAATTTTGCCTATTGTAGAAGACGCTCCAATTACTGCAACGCTTTTTGGCTCAAAGAAGCATTCTAATGAACTCTTATCGTGAAATATATCAATCATCGCCAAACCTCATATAAACAGACATACATGCTTTTTATTTTGATTTAGTTGGTAAACTTAAGAATAATTAACTCATACAAAATTATCGATCATGTGAAGTGACCTAAACAGCTTCACAAAAGTAGTATTCTAATATATCTTAAAAAAGATATGGGAGATTCACTAAATAAAAAATAGATCTAAAAGAGTCCCAGAGAATTACAATGAGAACTTATATAAATTCTTGGACATTTAGAAACGTCCAGAGGTGGGAATCACTCTTTGAAAAGAGCAAAAGAACTTGACACGGGCAATGTCGAATATAAACTCACTCTAACGAACCTTCTCACAAATCAGCAGAAGTTAGATAGTTTAGCTACACAGATGCACTTTCGACTAGGCGAAGGTGGCGGCGAGGCAATCTATTTAATAGGTGTAGAAGATGACGGTAGGCTTATCGGAATCTCAGACACCGAACTTGAAGAATCAGAAAAGACTCTAAAGGAAATTGCGGCATTAATCAACGCAAGTATTTCTCAAATTCGTATAAGAGATGGTGAAGAGGGTAAAGTTGGTGAATATCTCATACGTAGAATCGTTGGTGCAGAAGATCTGCCAATTGACATCACAATTGATACTGTCGGTAATGTAGATTCTGGAAAAAGTACAATAATCGGCTATCTTATCTCTAATGAGTTAGATGACGGACGAGGATCTGCCAGATTAAAGGTGCTTCGTCATCTGCATGAAATAGAAAGTGGTAGAACAAGTTCAGTTTCTCATCAAGTGTTAGGATTTGATGCAAAGGGGCGAACTGTTAATTATTCACCTTCTGCTTTAGTTTCTCCATTAACGATGAGCGAAGTGGTTGAAAATAGCTCAAAAATCATTTCATTTGTGGATTTAGCTGGGCATGAACGTTATCTTAAAACCACAATTTTTGGACTTGCAGGGTATGCACCAGATTACAGTCTTCTTGTAATTGGTGCCAATGCAGGCGTTCTTCGAATGACTAAGGAACATCTAGGTGTTTCCGCAGCTCTGAAAATTCCAATGATCGTGGTAATAAACAAAATTGATTTAGTTAGCCCAGAAATAACAAAAAGAACCCAGGATCAAGTAAAATCAGTTTTAAAATTACCTGGTGTTGATAAAATTCCTATGATCATCAAAAATTATGATGATATGGTTGTTGCTTCAAAACACATCGCATCTGGCCGTGTTGCACCTATATTCAAGATTTCTTGTGTGACTGGAGAAGGATTTGACTTATTACGCAATTTTCTTAACCTGGTTCCTGCTCGGTTGAAATGGGATGAATACGTAGGTGATGAGTTTCTGCTTTATATTGACGAGGTTTTTAGTGTTTCAGGCGTTGGCACTGTTGTAAGTGGTACTATAAATCGAGGAACAATTCATGTAAATGATAGTGTAAAACTTGGACCCTTTTCAGGAGGAAGTCCATTCAAAGAAACAAGGATTCGTTCAATTCATTACAAGAGAGTACCCGTAAAGCATTTACACGCTGGACAAAGCGGCACATATGCCTTGCATGGCATAAGTTATGATGAAGTTAGGAAGGGTATGATCCTAACACAAATGGAAGATCCTCCGACAGCAAGATCATTTTCAGCAAATGTTTTTGTGTTATATCATCCAACAACGATACGAATGGGATATGAAGCGGTAATACATGTTAATACAGTTCGACAAACCGCAAAAATTATTGAAATGTCTGAAGCTCCATTAAGGACTGGTCAAAGAGCAAATGTCACATTTCGCTTCAAATATAAGCCAGAATACATTATGGAAGGTCAAAAAATTCTATTTCGTGAAGGAAGAACAAAAGGGATTGGAATAATCACATCCATTGAGAATTAATCTCTGAAAATGCTGATGATGCACACATATCCTTTCAATAATGCGCGCACATATCGCTTCAATGAACACATATTGTTTCAATGAATGCAAGTATGGTTATTTTCTCATATATACGCGGAAAAAAACACGATGCATGAAAATATAAAAAAAAGAACGACTATTATTCTCGCTAGCCATCTATTCATATTTTTACCCCACATTCGTTTGCTTTTGTAAGAGAATACTTAACACATAGTGGTCCAATCAATTCCATTACAAGTACCGAGCCTGTAATCACATTAAATATAAGCAATCCAAACATTGGTTCACCAATCAACGTCAATTGTCTATTCGCAAGATATGCCAAACCTAATGCCGCACCAGCTTGTGATAAAAGTGATATTCCAAGATAATTTTTGACACTCTGACATTGATTCGCTAATTTGGCTCCTCCATACGCTCCAAATACTTTACCCACAGTTCTTATACCAACGAAAATGGCTACGAGAATAGCTACATTGATTAAAAGCAATAAATTTAAATGTGCTCCTGTTAATACAAAGAATCCTATAAAAAGAGGTAGCAAAATAACTTCAAATCGTTCTTCAAATGTTTTAATGTTAATAGAGTACATATTCGACATGGTTAGTCCAAATGTCATTGCTGATAAAATACTTGAAAGATGCAATATGTTAGCTAGACTCGTACATAAAAGTACACCAGCAAACGTCACAATAGTCCATTCAGTTTCGTCTTTAAATAACCCAAGTGCTTTTGCAAAGATTATACCCAATACGCAACCTAGCGATAATGAAAAAGCAATTTCTAACAAAGGTGCAATTAATGTTGATAATTGCCAGATAGCAGTTGGAGCAGCATAAGTAATTACAAAACTGAATAATATCAGCGCTAGAATATCATCTAAAGCTATTATTTGTAAAATCATCTGTGTCAGTTCGCCTTCCGCTCCGCTTTCTCTAATTACTTCTAATGTAGCTGCTGGCGCGGTTGTAGTAGCAATCGCTCCAAAAATTAAAGCAATATAAAGATTTCCAAAAAAGATATTCATAAATAACGTGACAAGAATAAATGCACCCATAGCTTGAAGTATAAGTATTACAAAGAGTTTTTTAGAGTTTTCTATTACTTCTTTAATATTTAATTCGCTGCCAATAGCAAAACCAATAAATCCCAGTGCAATTTCGACAATCGGTTGCAATTTTTCAAGTAGAATTGGAGATATAACTCCAGCACTGCCAAGAAATAATCCTACGAGCACAAAAGCTAATACTCGCGGGATTTTAAGTTTTTGGAAGAGTTTGCCTGCCATAAATCCGATACTAATAATGAGTCCAATGATAAATATCACAAAATATACAGAATCTAACATCTAGTTAAGCCATCCTCTACCTTTTGCCACTTTATAGTTCTTCCGAATGTCTTCACGGTCATATAACTCAGGGCAACTTTTTCTGCTTCTTTAAGCGTTCCTTCCACGATTTTTAGGACTCTGAATTCTATATCATCCCTTCCAAATCGACCGGATGAGATAGGACCGCTAAAGTCAATCATGTAAATTGCCCAATATTCTTTATTCATCATTTTCACATCCGTCTGATTGAATCACTAATCAGAATGCTGTAGAAAAAACCATATATGCGATTTAATCTAACAAAAGAGATTTTCCAACACGTATATTATTAATCCTATCAAGAGCGTTACTTTTATTATCCATCCTTTTTTAGATAAAGCAAATTTATTCAAATACGACCAAAGCTAGTTTTTTCTGGCTGAATCACACCATATAACGTGGGAAACTAAAAATAGTAGCCTTATAACGTATTTAGAACGCGCTTAAAGTGACTACATCGTCGTTCTTGCTGTTAGAAACAGGGACTCGATAAATTTATTTCCTTTTGAAATTGGCAATGCCCAATTTTAAAAAGGATAACATATTAATGTTTGTTGAAGAATCTGTTAAAAGTTCAAAATTATAAGTCCAATAATTCCCTATTACATCGATTCAACAATTCTACGCGTCCCACATTAGAAGTAGACACCTTAATATTCTCTAAACTGTCTCACCTCCTATGGTGTGATTGTTTGTGAATGTTGGGCTATGCATTCTTTTTTGGAGGCGCCTAATATTTGTTTCCTAATGATAACAAAACATTAAACAATTTTCCTCCAAATTTTTCAACTTTTATATAGTTAACGTCTTTAAAGAATAAAAACTTTTTGATTAAAAGAACCGCTAATTGGTTAAAATCTAATATGAACTATACGTATCAAAGATTATTGTTATAAATCAACTTTTGTGGTTTTTAGTATATCAGTAATTAGTTTCAAAAAATAACTAAAGAAGGATAAGGAAAAACGGATTATTCTGAGTCGTTCTTATCATTCATTTTTGGCTGAAAAAGTCATAAGGGAGCTCAATATATTGCCTAAAGGTCAATAACTCCCTTGAAAACGGGTAACCACTAATAAATTCAGACTTTGAAAGTTAGTATTTCAAAGAAGTATATGTTAGAATTTCATATTGAACTAATGGTATCAAAAACATGATATTGAAAAGATTAGTGTTCTATTGAAAAAATTGGGGGCGAAAAAATAAACTCTGATTAATTCTTTTTTGAAAAGAGAAGACTTCCTTGAAAAAATATGAGTACATCATCAGAAAAATGCTGGAGTGATTTATTCTGCTTTTTCTACTCGGATTTTGCTACCGGCACGAACCTTTTTGAAAACTTTTGGGTCGACTGGAATATTACCGAAAACATTAACTTCACTTGCAGGTCTTATTTCATCTCCTCGACTCATAGGCGTTGGACCAAAGAAAATGCACATTGCATTACCTGGAGGCCAATAAGCTAGATCACCCATATCAACTATTTCTTGAGCATTTTCCTCACCTGTTTCTACGGGGATACTAAAATAGATCTCATCGCCCCAGGTATTTGCACTAGCCTCAAAAGGAAGTGCTTTCCAAATTGCTTCAGCTGTTTTAGGGTTTTTCTCAGATAATTCTGCAATCACTATACTAGTAGCCTCAGTAATAATTTTGATTTTCCTTACCATCTAAACTAACCACCCACATTTTATGTCAAGTAAATTTATTCGTTTTGATCTTCTTCTTCATAAATCTCGGCTAATCAAGATCATCGTCTTCTAAATCTTCTTCGGCTCCTAGTGCTTCTAGTTCTGCTTCCAAGTCAGTTAAGTCAATTTCTTCTTCATCGTCTTCTTCTTTCTCTTCTTCTGCTTCTTGGTCTAGGTACTTTTGTGCATTCTTAATCCATTTTCTCAATGATTTAGTGGAAACATCTGCTGTTTCTGGTATCACATCTACTTCAAGCGTTGCTAACTCTTCAATTGAGGTTACACCTAAGCTAATTATTTTTTCAGCAGTTTTCTTGCCAATTCCATCTAATTGCATAAGCTCTTGCGATATTTCTGCTTTTTCTGCCTCTGAAAGTCTTTCTTCTGGGACTTCTTCAAATTCTTCCTTCACTAAATCTTCTAATTCTGCTTCTATCTCTTCCTCTCCTAGTGCTTCTAGTTCTGCTTCTAAATCTTCTAGTTCTTCTAGTTCCTCCAATTCCTCTAATTCTTCTTCAACAGCTTTCTTACGTGCTTTCTTACGAGCTTTTCTAGTCTTCTCTTTGATCTTTCTTTTTAGAGGCTCTGCACGCAAAGCCCAATAGTTTTTGCTGTAATGATAATCTCTATTCCCTATACCCCAGTTTCCTTCACACTTCGGACAAGTTGCAGGAAATTTATCGAGTTTATTATACCCAGGTTGGTTGAATCGTAAAATCTCACCACAATGATGGCAAATGACTTTGGTTTGAAATGTAAATCGATCATCAATCGTCCATTCACTACTCAAAAGAAATCACCGTATTATTCAGTTGAATTTTGTATTAAAAGAATTTCTTTTTAAACATATCTTTTCCGTTTATGGGCTTAGGTTGAGCAAACTTAACCGTAAAAACCTATTTATTTAACAACAAGGAAAAATAATCATATTTGCTGTGAACCTGAGAAATCAGATTCTCGTCTCTACAAACACTATATTTGAGATTTGCGCAATTCATCCCCCTTGTGCTTGGGGTCATGCGAAACTAAGATAAAAAATTCATTCGAGGATTATACAATACTTAAAAAAGACAGGCATTAAATACCTCGACTATAATTGTTCCAGACTTCTTTATGCAATCGTTCGGGGACGCCACCACCTTCAGCAGCTACATCTAAGTCAAAGCCATGTCCAACTCGGCTGCCATTTTTTAAAGCAAAGCCGATCTTTGCTATACCTCTAGCCTGTCTTTCAGCTGTTCTGCGTTCAACAAAGCCTGACTGCGGGGAGACTTGAAGAACAAGTTTTTTGTTTGCCTCATCAATAAGCAATGTTATTGTGCTATCCGTGGAGTTTCCCTCAATGAAGTCTGTGCCTACAAATGATAGAATAACTTCATTAACCATATCAATCACCTAAAGAATCCACTCGAAACTTTTTAATAAATATTATGATAGTAGTCTCCGCAAAACTAAAAGCACTTTTAAACTTATTAGTAAAATCTTCCTCAATTAAGTCTGATCGAGAGAGAGAAAATGATTCCAATTTATAATTTAGATGAAATAAGTGGAGAAGATCGACAGAAGCTAACTGAAAGATCTAGAGTACTCGAACACTCAATAATAGAAAACGTTAAAGAAATAATTACTTTTGTAAAAACATTTGGAGACAAAGTTCTTATTGATTTAACTGCAAAATTTGACAAAGTTACAATTCAGAACGTTGAAATAAATGAAATTGACATAACTAAGGCATATAATGAAAACCCTGAGAATCAGATACACGCGTTAGAAAGATTATTCAAGCTGCTTTTTGAATATAACACAAAATTCTTTGATCGGTTTCCAAGACACTTCGAGATTTCATTAAGCAATGAAGTAAAGATTACTAATAGATGGATTCCTCTCGATAGAATCGGCATTTATGTTCCAGGTGGAAAAGCTAGATATCCATCGACCGTGCTCATGGCAACCGTTCCAGCAATAGTCGCAGGCGTTGAAGAAATTGTTATATGCTCACCACCAGCACTCTCTGGATCGATAGACAAAGGAACTCTTGCAGCAATTCAAATTATTAAGAATCTTTCAGAATGCAAAGTTAGGGTTTTTTCTGTGGGTGGCTCGCAAGCGATTGCCGCGATGGCTTATGGCACCGAATGTATACCAGTTGTCTCAAAAATCATAGGTCCAGGAGGCCTTTACCCAACGGTAGCAAAATACATAGTAAGTGGTGATGTTGGAATAGATATGCTAGCTGGTCCTAGCGAAGCTATAATATTTGCCACAGACGAGACTATAAATCCAAAAGCTATTGCTTGTGAACTTTTTGCACAATCTGAACACGGAAATGATTCTGCAGCGATTTGTCTTACAACTAGTAGAGATTTAGCTGAACAGGTAAAAGCTTTTGTAGAGGAGTCAATCAAAGATTCACCCAGGAAGCAATATATAGAAGAAAGTCTAGGACGTTATGGTGCAATCATAGTTGCTAAAAATATTAACCAAGCTGTTGAATTTATCAATGAATACGCTCCTGAGCACTTGCTTATTCTCTCTAATGATCCAAAACCTATTAGCAAATTGATAAAAAATGCAGGAACAATTCTTCTCAATACTCCAATACCATTTGAAGATTATGGTGGCGCTGGCTCAAATCATATTCTGCCAACAACAAAAGTCGCAAAATGGAGAACTGGATTGTCTGTACTTGATTGTGGTAAGTTTATTCCTATAGTTGAAGCACCGAGTTCTGCAATTAAAAATTACAGTCCTATTGCGAAGATTTTGTCTGAAATGGAAAACCTACCTGCTCATTATAAGTGCTTTGAATATCAACTTTGAAACTTATCGCTTCTTGAGAAAGAGTTATATATTCTTAAAAAAAATGCAATTGCGCGGGAATTGTTAGGTGAAGCTGATGTGGAGGAATCGTTTCCATCTATTTAACCAAGTTTCTTTCTAATTTTCACTCCATTAACGTGATCTTTGACCCCGCAAATAAGTTTTCTCAAGTTATATCGTTAGACACGCTCATAGAGTGTTTAGTTTTTACTCATATTATGTAAAGGTGTTGATAAAATGCAACAGTTGAAATTAGTAATTCCCAAAGGATCACTAGGGGAACGAACATTAAAATTATTTTCAGAGGCAAATTATGCCATCAAAGGCGATGACAGGACATACAGACCATACATAAATGATCCTGAGTTAAGTGTAAAAATCCTTAGACCACAAGAGATTCCCTCTTTGGTTGAACAAGGTGCACATGATATTGGGATAAGTGGAGAAGATTGGATTAGAGAATCTCAATCAGACGTAGAGATTTTAACAAAACTAGAATATGGACATGTAAAGATCGTATTAGCTGTTCCAGAGATATGGGAAGACGTAAAAAGTTTTTCTGATCTTCTAAGAAAATTCTTTATAGAAGGAAACTCATTAAGAATTAGTACAGAATATATTAATACGGTTACAGAATATATACTCAAAAATGAAGAATATAAGGAACGTTTTGGTGACAAAAAACCATTAGTTATTACCCCATGGGGTAAAAGTGGTGAAAATCCATCAGTAACACTGCAACTATCATTTGGTGCAACAGAATCTAAACCCCCAGAAGATGCAGATGCGATCATTGATAACACAGAAACTGGTACAACCATCAGAGCAAACAATTTGAAAATCATAGAACAAATAGGTGACTCTCAGGCCGTATTATTGGCAAATATGGAGAGCCTGAAAGATCCTTGGAAACGAGAGAAAATGTCTGATGTGCTTACCTTATTGCAAGGCGTCGTTGATGCACGGAAACGGCTTCATATATTTATGAATGTCAAGGAAGAAAATGTAGACACCCTCCTTGCCACATTACCTGCATTAAAACGTCCTACAATCTCTCCTCTTGCTGAAGAAGGATGGGTTGCGCTCAATACTGTAATTCCTCGAGATTTATTTATTGAACTGATTCCTAAACTTAGAAAGCTTGCTCAAGGTCTTGTTGTACACACACCAAG
>Ga0209427_10009780_pt1 | contig 10672 bp, 8 predicted proteins | sample DeeMarSWOR136_30_FD_187465 | JGI IMG/M metagenome (GOLD analysis project Ga0209427, IMG submission 187465) | Marine sediment microbial communities from White Oak River estuary, North Carolina - WOR-1-36_30 (SPAdes) (version 2) | ecosystem: Environmental > Aquatic > Marine > Intertidal zone >...
AGTGTCTTCTCAAAGCGGACAGTATCAATCGACACATTAGAGATGACTCTTCCTGCAATCGGAAATAAATAAAAACGTACATTTTCGAGATTGATAATATTGCGCCAATTGGGTTCACGAAATTGAAAATCCGAGACAATAAATAATTCACGGTTAAAATTGGGATGTTCAGAAAAAACTTCATTTGCCCGAGCAAATACACCCGGCCAATCGGCAGCAGCATAGGAACATTCTAAGCTTTGTAAATCGATTATTTCTTGCCGTGGTGCATGGCTGGACAGAAAAAAAACCTGATCCTCAGTGTGGAATTGTTCCAAGATTTGCTGTGCTTTTTTTTGTGCTCGATAAAAACGGTTCCCATTCTCATCATATCTGCGCATATAAACAGCGTCGTCAAGAACAATAATTGCGGTTGTCCGAGCACCTCCGCCGATAAGATTCCGGCCCGTGAAAGTTGGGCGGGCAAAGGCAAGAACCAGGAATAGGATTATCAATGTCCGTATCAAAAGTAAAAGATACTGGTAAAGTTTTATCCTTTTTAAACGTTGCTTTTCGAGAATTTTTAAAAAGCGGATTGTACTGAAACGAACATGCTTTTTGCGTTGTCGGTTGAGCAAGTGGATCACAAAAGGAATCACTATAGCGACCAGAGATAAAAGGATTGTCGTGTTTAAAAATGTAAACATATTATAAACTTAAATGTTAACTTCTTGTGAATCAACGATACCTTTTGTAACGATTGATGTGCTTAAAAGATTCGGCTTACCAAAAGAAGATATTTTCTCAGGCCATTTAAACCGCGACGTCTCTGTGCCTGTCAATCCAGTATCCCCAGACGATGAGAATCCACTGGGCAAGACCGACGTATCCAATTGGCTCAACAGAAGGGGGCGGTGGGCCAAATAAATTATTAATATAAATTATCACCAGAAAAGCTACCAGGCCCCAGAATGCAAAAATGCCTATTTTGTCTCGTGTTCTGGTTGTTCGTACATATAAATAAACACCTGCGGAAAAAATCAGACCTTCGAGAACAATTGTTGCTGCCAAAGAAGACCACAGCTCCATACCGAGCTTGACTGAGTCGGAGGTTGGCATCAATGGTAAATCAGGACGATGTGTAATCAAGTCCAGCACCCAGTGGCTGATAACAAGCAGACCAAGCCACAGGATCGATTTTATGTCTTTGCGAATCGCGTAATAGACGCCCGAGAAGACAGCCGCCCAGATAATTACAGCGAACAGGCTGTGCGAAATAGGATAATTTTCAAAGTCAAGTGGTGTAACAACTGTATTTCCAACGTCAATACGAACGGTTTCCCATCCCAGAATAAGAAAAACAGGCCAGAGCAGATCAATAAACTGACTGGCGAATAATAAGGTGCCCAGTGAGGGTTTGGGAGCAACTTTTTTCGCTGCAAAACCAAGTCCAAAATGACCAATAAACATTTTTATTCTCCTAAAATTCCTTCATTTATTCATTCAAATGAGATTATTTTAAAAAAAACCGCAGAAACCACAGAGAACACTAAAAAAAGATCCAAGAATTAAGGGAATCATAATAACAAAGTATATAAAATTTAGGATTCTGGGATGTTATCGCGGACTTGATCCGCAATCTGTTAGTATCCATTAAGTTATCTGGATTCCGGCCTCCGTCCGTGGCACAGGGCAGGAATAATCCTATAGTGAATATTCCCTTACTTCCATGTCCAATGGAGGAAACTTGATGGAAATGCAGTAATTTTTAAGGAACCATACAAAATATAAAAGACCTTGTTTTACCCTTTCATTTTGTATTTTGTTTTAATAATTCTCATTGGGATTGGTGATTTATAAATATCTTTTCCAAAATTCAAGCATTGTTTTATAAAGATGTCGCCGGGCCGGTAAGTCACGGATACCATGCTTTCGCATGGGATAAAACATCATATCAAACATTTTACCTGCTTTTATCAGCTCATCGATGAAATGCCATGAATTCTGTGGATGTACATTATCATCATATGTTCCATGGACGAGTAACAACCTACCGTGGAGATTCTTTGCACTCAGAACTGTTGAAGTCACTTTATAACCTTCAGGATTATCATCCGGTTTCTTCATTCCAAATTCGGCCCATTTGGTATCGTAATAATGCCAGTCAGTGACAGGAGCGACTGAAATACCGGCTTTAAAGTCATCAGAATTTGTCATCGCATTCAAAGTAAAACTTCCACCACCGCTCCAGCCCCATATTCCAACACGGTTTTCGTCAATAAATGGTTGTGACTTAAACCAACGGACAGCATCAAGTAAATCCTTTAATTCCAGTGGTCCGGACATTATTCTGGAAATGCGGTTTTCGAGAGTTTTGCTGATTGCTGTGGCAGAACGCGGATCTGTCCGGGCGACAAGATAACCATTTTGTAAGAGTATTTGTTCATAGTAAATATCAGAACGCCATGCGTTAGAAACCGTTGGTGCAGAAGGACCGCCATAAACATAAAGTATAAGTGGATATTTTTTTCCCGGATCGAAGTCAGTGGGTTTGAGCAGTTGTGCAGGTAACGGGAATGCATCTGATGTATTAATTGCGAATGTTTCCGGAAATTGAATATTGAATTTCAGAAGATCATCACCCTTTGATTTTATAATTTCCCGACCTTTTTTGTCGCCTGTCTTATAACAGAGCAGAGCAGGTGGTGTTGTGCTGTTCGAATAGGTATCCATGTAATACCCGAAATTAGGTGACATACTGATACGGTGAGTTCCTGAATCTATGGTCAACCGTGTCATTTCGGTTCCATCCGGCTTGATCCGGTACAGATGGCGTTCTAAAGAGGATTTTTCCTGGGCAACAAAATAGATATAGTCAGTTTTTTTATCATGACCAAGCACACTCTGACGCAGCCAGTAGCGACCCCCGGATGAACGCAAGCTCCACTCCCCATCAGTGATGCGATTTATCATGCTTCCGTCCATGTCATAGAGATAGATATGGGCATACCCATCACTTTCTGACGTCCAGAGAAATTGTTTTTCATCGGCTAAAAATGTTAGATCGTCATGGATATTGACCCATGCGGTATCTCTTTCGGTAAGAATGTGTTTTATTGAACCGCCATTTTTATCAAAGAAAAATAAATTCAATCTTGATGATTTTAAAACGATCCAATCCGATCAATATTCAGCGCATGCCCAATTTTTAATGCCGATTATTCTTGAAGTTTTACCTAAATTTAAGCAAGACACAAAATCAAAAACATATTTTTGTCGTGCATTACAAACCTGGGATTACGATTTAGACGCTGAAGCTGTGGCAGCAACTATTTTTGAAGTCTTTTTGACAAGGTTATTTAAGAACATTTTTCTTGACGAACTGGGTGATTCTTTGTTTAATAATTTTGTAGAATTGCCAAATATTCCAATCCGCATTACAGATAATCTGTTAACAAAGGGCACTTCTGAATGGTTCGATAATATCCATACACCAGGTATTAAGGAAACGATGACAGACATTCTCCTGATTTCGCTTGAAGAGACGTTTAATTATCTGGAGACGAATTTTGGTGAAACGGTTCATCATTGGCGCTGGGGTATGATTCACTCACTAACTCTTGAACATCCTTTAGGAACAAAGAAACCTTTAGATTTACTTTGCAATATCGGTTCTTTTCCTTTTGGCGGATCCTGTACGTCTGTTAACAACGCAAGCTATAGTCTTAATAAAAACGATTTTCGAACCGTTGTAGGCTCCTCAATGCGACAAATAGTAGACCTTTCAAACATGCACAACTCATCAATTGTTATTACTACTGGACAATCAGGACATCCTCTTAGTAAACATTTTAAGGATCAGACTTCGCTCTGGCTAAATGGTGAATATCACAAAGCGATTACGGATAGCCTTGAAATTATTGATTCTGATTGTGATTTATTGATTCTTAAGCCAGTACCTAGCAACTAGTATTTGAGGAAAATTAAATGGAACAAAAATTAATTAACGAACTTGTTCCAGGCGATGCAATTCTCTCCTTTTTTATTGTTCGCAAAAAAGAAGTAAAACAGAAAAAATCCACGGACGAAATTTATCTTTCCTTTGATTTAGGGGATCGGTCGGGCAGAATTCGTGGTTCATTATGGAAAGAAGTTCCAGCAGCAAACAGGAATATTCAGGTTAGTGATGTTGTCAAAGTTAAAGGAAAAGTGATTACCTTCCTTGATCAAAACCACATATCTATCGATCAGATCCGAAAAGCCACATCAAAGGATAAAGTTAATCCTGAACAGTTTCTTCCATCAACTCCTCAAAACATCCCGGATATGTACACTAATTTGAAGGCGCACTTATCACAAATTGAAAATCCATTCCTTCAACAATTATTAAAATCATTTTTAGCTGATAAGGATTTTATTGAACAATTTGTTAAAGCACCTGGTGGAAAATTATGGCATCACGCGTATTTGGGCGGATTATTGGAACACACCTTATCTGTCATTATAATTTCAAAATTTTTCAATCAGCATTATCAGAATTCCCTGAATGCTGATCTACTTTTAACTGCTGCCTTTCTTCATGATGTAGGAAAAGTCGCTGAATTTAGCACCCAGGGATTTATTGATTATTCTACCCCAGGACGCTTATTAGGACATATCACGATGGGGGCTAATATGGTGATGGAAAAAATTTCACAAATACCCGACTTTCCAGTGTCTTTGAAACAACAACTTATCCATTGTATGCTAAGCCATCATGGACAAAAGGACAAAGGATCGCCAGTTGTTCCAATGACGCTTGAGGCACTCATCTTGAATTTTGCGGATGATCTTGATTCTTCGGTTGCTGCTTTTCAACGGATTATGGCTAAAGAGAAAGAACCAGGCAAGGTCTGGAGCAACTATGTCAATTTGATTGATCGGTTTATTTATTTTGGGGAAGAGGAGAATCAAAAAAAGTAAGATCAAAGTTAAAATATAAGTAATAATTACTGCAATTAAAGCTTCTCCAAGGTATTCACGAAACTTAAAGCAAAACAAAATATAAAAACATTCTTACCCTAAATGTAATTGTAACCATTTTAGATTTAAAATATTTTTTTGTCTTGCTTCAGTTGGAGCTGAACATTGTTTCAAAAAGGGATTTAACTGTTTCATTTTTGTTTTCTATAAAGTTATGTAGAAAATTTTAATACTGAGGCATTACGTATTTTATAAGCATAGATGTCTACAATAATATTAATGGCACGTTATTTGTACCTTTACATATTGGGATACTCCAGTTAAAGGAAATTTGGGCGTATTTAGTTACAAAACATTCGACTAATAATAAGTTCAGGAATAAACAACATGGAACGGATCGTCTCCATAAAATTTAATATCTTTTACCTCTTGCTATCTGTGTCGATTGGATTTTGTCAAGATGTCTATTTCGTAGCAATGAATGGTAATAATTTGAATTCAGGTGTTTTTGAACAACCCTGGCAAAGCATCCAATACGCGGTTGATCAAGTACAGGCGGGCGATACGCTAAACATAAGAGCTGGAATTTACACAGAAAAAATTCTTATCACAACTTCAGGTACTAAACACAATCCAATTGTAATTAAAAGTTTTGACAATGAGGTGGTTAAAATTGATGCTCGTAATGAATCGTTTGGAATTATCCTTGATGAATGTCACTGTGTTACTATTAGTGGTTTGACAATATTTGGAGCTACAAAATCTCATTCTAGCGGTGAACAAAGCAATCTATATCTAATAAAAAATTCTTCCCATATTATTATTCAACAATGTGAATTGTATGACGGTAAATATGGAATATACTCTCAACCAGAACCCACCTATATAACTATTATTGATTGTAAAATACATGATAATGAATCTGAAGGTATTGGGATACGAGGAAGAGTAAGTGGAAATAATATAATAATTTCTGGAAATTATATTTATTCCAATGGAAAACAGGGAATTTTTATGAAATGTGATAGCTCCATAATCGAAAAAAATAATATTTATGATAATGGAGAAGAAGGGATATATATGAAGCAGGGTTCGTCAAAAGTAAGAACTCATAACATTATCAGAAAAAATCAAATATTTAACAATTACAAACATGGGATCGTTTTAACCAGTCAATATACTCTCATTTATGAAAATGATATACATGATAATGGTTCGCATCCTTCAGGAAATCGCCATGCTCATGGTATTTATATGGCTCAGTCTAGCTATAACATTATTTATAATAACGAAATGCATGATAATCATCATGGTTCTGCTGTTCGGTTGGAAGGAAATTATAATGTAGTCACGGGTAATCTTTTCTACAACAATGGTACAGGAATGTATTCGACAGATAATTATGGGCCAGAATGCTATTGTAATATAATTAGAAATAACTACATATATGGGAACAGGGCAAGTGAAATCGGGCCTACGGCGGGAAGCGGATTAGAATCAGATGGAACTGAAGAACTCCGTTTGTATAATAATGTATTTTTCGATAATGACGGCTACGGTACCGCGTTTGTGACTGGAATTTATAATTTAAGTTCAGGAATAAAAATCAAGAATAACATTATAATGAATAATGGCTGGGAACACATAATGGTAAAAAAGGAAAATGAGGAAGGATATGAAGAAAGCCATAATAATATCTTTCCTGATAAAGCTGATGCTATTAATTTTACAGGAAATATCTATTGGTTAGCTGATTATAAAAAGACAACAAGCCAGGGAGTAAACACTATCTCACAGGATCCTTTGTTTGTTGCCTATAACGATTTTCATCTCACCTCTAATTCACCCTGTATAGATGCTGGCGTATTTCTCACCACTACTTCTAGTTCAGGTGACGGAACCAGAATTCCTGTTCACGATGTCATGTACTTTTGTGATGGGCATGGTTTGACTCAAGGGGATTTAATCCAGTTAGAAGGAGGGACTCAGAAAGCGAGGATAACCATAATTGATTATGAAAATAAAATACTTACCATAGATCAATCTCTTAGCTGGACAACTGGACAGGGCGTAAGTTTACCATATAATGGATTAGCTCCTGATATTGGTGTCGATGAGAATTTTACTTCTGTAGATATCGATCCACCTCTGCCCCCACAAAATGTGACAATTGAATTAGCTAAATAAAAACATACTATTTACTTTTCTGACTTAGATAATTGATTTTTATGTGGTCGGCTAATAATTCACCAACAAATCGATGCCCTTCAATATTCCAATGACCATCTTTAATAAAATACAATCTGTTACCTTCTTTGTTAAGCTTAGCAGCTTTAATTTTAAACATTACAGTAGGATTGATGAAATCGATCTGATTTTTTTTGCAAATAGATTCCAATCTAACTGCAATTTTTTCTAAATCCCAACTTTCATCTAAAATTCCGTATGCTTTTTTTGTAGCTTCCCATTCATCTGAATAAATGCTTGCTTTTACAGGAACATAAAATATAATTAATTTACTTCCTATTTTATTTGTTTCCTCTTTTAATTTTATTATTAATTGTTCAGTAATTCGCCATGCTGTTACTATTGTAGAATTATGTGATTTTTCCCAAACTTTAAATTCATCCGGAATGATTTCATGATTTTCAATGATGCCAATTCTCATTGCTAATTTTTTAAGTAAAATTGTGTTTTTAACTCTTATTTTAATTAAATTGTACAAATAAGAATTTCTGGTAAACCATTGTTTTATTCCTCTATAAAGTATACTGCTTTTATTCATGTTCTGATATATCTCAGAATTTATTTTTGCCACAGGCACTGGTACATTTGTCAAGCAAAGAGTATCATTTTTTAGTTTGAATAGTGGTTTATAGCCACGATCAAAATATTGTGATTGGTTATTATACCAAATATCATTATAATAAAACATCAATATTGTTAAATCTGGATTGTATTTTTTCCCTTCACTTAAAAAAAATAAAAATTCCTGATCAGTACTATATCCCCCGGTGCCTGCATTGATAACTTCACAATATTTAATATTATTATTCTTTAATTTCTTTTTTAATATTTCAGAAAATAAATCACCAAATTCAACTGTATATCCTTCAGTAAATGAATCACCGAGCATGAGAATTCTATACTCATTGGCACTTTTGCTATAAGAATATTCTGTGCCACGAATACCCTTGGAATTAAAACTTTCAAATGTTTGATATTCATACGTCACATGATTTTTTTTCCCATCAGGAATTTTTCTCCATCCAAGTAATGAATCATGTTCACATAATAATTTGTGATGGTTATAACCTTTATCAACTAAAGGTTTATTGGAAAAAATCCTAATAGATATTTCTAAAATAGAACATGAAATCAATATTGATAAAAATAATACAACAAAATTAATTATCAATGATTTAATTCTTCTAAACATAGAGAGAAAACACCTAAATTTATTGGCCAGAGACAAGGGAAAAATTATTTATTTAAGAATCCTATATATTGCAAGTACTGAGTCTGATTTTATCCTGCGAAATAATTTTTGCGGGCACACCACAAACTGTAGTATAAGGTTTGACACTTTTCGTCACAACTGCTCCTGCTCCCACCACTGCATTTTTTCCAATTTCTACACCAGGTAAAATAGTTGCATTCGTTCCGATGTATGCATTGTTATGGATTAATACAGGCGAAACTTTTGTTAATCCACGGGTTCCTTTTTCGCCATGAACTGCAATTGTAACGCGAAAAGAGATAGTCACATTGTCCTCTATAGAAATAAGCTCAGGGAAAGTATCATCAAAATAACAATCAGAACCGATAAATACATTTTTTCCAATATGAATTCCCATTAACTGATAAGCGAGATATCTAATTTGTGGAAAAACTGTTAATCGGGCAATTCTATTAAGCCTTTTACGGTAAAATTTAATAAATATTGAAGGTTTTACTTTTTCAACATATTCATCATAGGACCAAATTTTAGTCATAACCACAATTCCTTTTCGTTAGCTTTGTGATTATTTTGTAGTGAAATTTTATAAGCTATTTAAAATTGTCTGTATTTTCCCAGCATTTTCATTCCATGAATATTGATTTACTACTAATGCTCTACCATTTCTTCCAAATCTATTAAGCTTTTCTTTCTCATTATAGGCATAAATTATTCTATTTACCAGGTCATTTGTATCATCCGGATTGAATATATATCCACAATTGTTTTTTTGTATAATTTCGCTTATTTCATTTATTTTACTTATAATAACTGGTTTTCCACATGATAGATATTCAAATACTTTTAGAGGCGACAGACCAATTGAATTATTTCTTACGGAAGTAAATGGAGCAACACATATATCAAAACTATTAATATATATCGGAACTTTTGAATATTCAATCTCACCTGCAAAAATAAAAAATTCTTCTACTGCCATTTTCTTAATTAGATGGATTAGTCGCTGCTTATCTGTTAAATTGCCATTACCAACTAAAAGGAATTTTATTCTTTTATAGCCAGATTGCTTCAAAAAACTGGCAGCAAAAATCAATTTGTCAATGCCATGCCATGGTTGAAATGATCCAACAAATCCAACATAAAAATCATTAGTAAGATTTAACATTTTTCTACAATAGTTTTTATCCAATGGTTGAAACATGTTAATATTAGCACCATTGTTGACTACAAATATTTTATTTTTATTAATATTAAAATCGGCTATCAATCGCTTTTTTAAACCACCAGTTACTACAATTATCCGGTCTGCAAGGCGGCAGTTCATTTTATTTATAGACTTAACCAAGGATATAATATATTTGTTATAATTTCTCTCTTTAAGTTCATCTTCTATGATTCCATTTATTTCGATAACAACTTTAAAATTTAATAACTTACAAATCGGTATTATAGCTGTGCGCGATACTCCCCGACAATAAATAATATCTGCTTTAAAAGTAAGTTTATAATATACCAATAAAAAAGGGCTAATTAATGCATAAACCATGTCTGATATTAAATTCTGTCTTATAAGGTAAAGTTGCCTTAAGTTAAAATTATATTTGTTTTTCCTGTTTCTTTGGTAGGTTGGACCAATCATTAAAACTTCATTACCGATTTTTTTAAAATTTTCTGAAAATTCAATCATGTGAATTCTACTACTTTTTTCTATATCTAATGCTATTTGGGTCATAAATAATAGTCGCATTGGTTTTTTTAATTTTATGGTTGATAGGTTTTATTGTGATTATTTAGTCACATGAAGTTGGAGCCCACATCAGTATTTTACAGAAATAAAGTGGTTATAATCCTCAAAAACTTTATGAAAAAAAATCACATAAATTATGCTTTTTAACCTGAAAAATTCACTCACCACTAAGACACGAAGACACAACTTAATAAAAATAGAAGGTTAAGTTTAGTTATAACAGTTTAATTATCCAAAACTGAGTTTCTAATTTAGCCTTGGTTTACTTTATTGATTATTTTTTACTTCGTGTCTTCGTGGTGAAAATTCATGAATAATTCAGGTTAAAGTAAAAATAGAATACCATTGAACGGATTTGATGGATTAAAACGGATCTTCTTAAAAAATTATTATCTGTTTAAATCCGTTCAATCACTAATTAAAATTCATTAATCCCAACTTCCAAAATCATATATCTAAAATCATCAAAAAAATATCATTCTCCTGCATAACGAATATTATATGCTTTTTGAAAACGAAGTAAC
>Ga0209427_10009782_pt1 | contig 10671 bp, 9 predicted proteins | sample DeeMarSWOR136_30_FD_187465 | JGI IMG/M metagenome (GOLD analysis project Ga0209427, IMG submission 187465) | Marine sediment microbial communities from White Oak River estuary, North Carolina - WOR-1-36_30 (SPAdes) (version 2) | ecosystem: Environmental > Aquatic > Marine > Intertidal zone >...
ATGATTTATTTTGGAAGCGGGGATGGTTATCTTTATGCCCTGTATCCTGATGGAACGTTAAATTGGAAATATGAAACAGGAGGTAGTGTAAGTACACCGGTAATCTCTGATGACGGTATGATTTATTTTGGAAGCGGGGATGGTTATCTTGGTGGTAACGATTTTCTTCTTTACGCTTTGCATCCTAATGGAACGTTAAATTGGAAATATAAGACAAACGGTGATGTCGGTACCCCGGCAATTGCTGAGAATGGGACAATTTATTTTGGAAGCAGGCGTGGTCGTCTTTACGCCCTATATCCCGAGGGCACGTTGAGTTGGGAATATGAATTAAATGAGATAGGGCAGCCTGCAATTTTATACAAAGATAAATATATCTTTATATACAAAGATAAATATATTTTTATTCCATATAACGATAGGTGGTTCTGTTCTTTTGATATCAAAATTGCTGAGGAATACTGCTCATCCTGCACAAGCAGTTGCACTGATTCGTGCACCGGATGCACTGATAGCTGTACAGGGATTTGTACTAGTTGTACTACTGGTTGCACAAATTGTACAACATGTGTTAATTGTACTACGAGTTGTATAACTGGATGTACCTCAGGATGTACATCTGTTTGTATTGATTGTACTATTAGTTGCACTAGTGGTTGCACAGTAGTTTGTACTAGCGGATGTACAAGCACGTGTATTGTCTGTACATCTTGTACTGGTTGTACTTATTGTACATCTTGTACTGGTTGTACTACTTGTGTGTCTTGTATTGGTGTTTGTACTGGTTGTACTATTTGTACTACTGGCTGCACTGGTGTTACATTTTAGAAAAATAGCAAAGAAATCGTTTGAATTCGATTATCCGCTCCCACAGAGCGGGGCATTACGCCGAATTCGTGGCTAAAAAGCCACCACGATTTCTAAAAAATGCATTTTAATAGCAATTCATCCCCGTGCACAGCACGGAGTATTCTGGTAAAGTTTCATAAAATATCTTACTAGCTAATCAATGAAACTTTCAAAATATCTAATTAAATATGAAAAAAACAACTCCCTTTTGTTACTAAACGGAGCAACAGTTAAACCGATTCTTGTGAATAAAGGGAAGAATGTAATATTGGAAAGCCTTAATGACGTCAACAAAATAAAAGTCAAAGATGAAAGATTGTTTAATTTTCTATTACATCATAATATCATTGTAGATGATGAGGAAGAAGAAAATTATAAGAGGGGAAATAATGAATGCAAGAAAATAAAATTAGTTTTGCAAGACAGTTTTTATGAAAAACATTTAATGAGTAGAAACGGAATGTCTTTATATTTACTCCTATCACAAGGATGCAATTTGGGTTGTGTTTATTGTTTTAATGGTGAAATAACTTATCAAAAATCAAAAAATTTAATGATGAGAGACGAAGTGGCATATAAAGGTATCGATAAACTATCTAGAACAATTGCACCAAACGGAAAACTCGAAATAGTATTTTTTGGAGGAGAACCGTTATTAAATTGGAATTTGGCAAAAAAGGTCATATTGTTCTGTGAAGAAAAAATTAAAAAGCAATCAAAAATAAATATAAACTATCACTTAACATCAAATCTTACAATCTTGCCCTTTGATTTGATCGATTGGGCAACAAAATATAAGATGACATTTTTATGCGACATTGATGGAGATGAGGATTTACATAATATAACGAGACCTTACAAGAGCGGAAAAGGTTCTTATAAAACTACAACAAAGAATATTCGCAAACTAAGTGACGCAGGATTACAGGTGGCACTCAGGGCAACAGTCACTTCATTCAACATGAATCACATTAATGAAGTATCTAAAGTTCATAAAGAATTAGGCGGTTCTGGCTCTGCATTTGTAGCTGTTAATGCAATTAATTCAGATGAGAATATTTTAGGACGATCATTATTACCAGACCCAGATACTGTTGCCCATGGACTAAAAGAATTAGTGCAAAACAACATTTGGGATAAAGAAAAAATTTTCCCTCTGAATGAATTCATAAAGAAGATAAAACCTTATGAAAGAAATATCTGGAGTTGTGGAGCACCACTTGGCAATACTCCTGTTCTAGACATAAATGGTGATATCTATGCATGTATCTATCTTGTGGGAATTAAAAAATACAAATTAGGTAATATTTTTTCCAATCAAGAATATCCGAACAGAGAGGTTATAAAAAACATGATGGAGATAATTGATATAGATAATTCCCAGGCGTGCAAGAATTGCATCTTGAGATATATATGTGGGGGTGGATGTCCTGTAGGAAGACTTACAATAAAAGGTAATCCACAAGCAGATGAGGAAGTAGTTAAATATACATATGATATTGCTTGTAAGGTTAATAAGGCAATGATAGAAGAAAGTTTATGGTATTATGCTGAAAAGGGATTAAGTTTTGTAGATTCTAGAAAAAATGCTTTTAGCTGCCCTTAAATTTGTGAAGTGTCTGAGGAGTATCTCGATTTGCCTTGATTCGCCTATCTTTATCCCAAATATACCATCAACCTCTATATCTTGTTTCTACTATCTGCCCACTAAAATTCAACATAACTACCATCAAGGGCATCAATCAGAAAGCCGAAATTTTTAACACTTCGTTGTGCAGGGTAACTATACTAATATTCAATTATGAACATCTAGGGAATCATAGGGCCTTATTTTTTACCAAATATTGCTTTCATAATAGCAATCTCTATTTCTTGATTAGGTGTCCACTGAAACTCATGTTTGTAACGCTTTTTGGCAAAGCGACTTTGTGCATCAAGAACCTTTTTAGGACTTTGTTCATCGAAAATAGGTGGTACAATTTCTAAAGAGAGTCTTATTCGCTTTTCTAGTTCTGTCCCATCAATTCGTCCCTGGTTATCAAAAGGAAGGTAATAGTATTCAGTCCGGACAACGGATAGGGGTTTTTTATTTTCCACCTCAAGGAATATCATGGCACATCGCATCCTCTTTCCTGCATACTGGGTAAAACGCTCATCAGAATCGGGGTTTCTCATCCTATTATAGCGTGATATAGAAATGCGATGGAGGGAATCATTCTCATCGATTAGGAATATTCGTGTACCTATACCCATTATTCTCCTCAGTATTAAAATTCTGAAACCGAGGCAAATCCTATCATGAATTTACCTCGGCTTCAATTTTATTAATCATAAAGATTTTCTATCCATCTTACAGCTTCACTATCACTGACTTTCCCCAGATAACGTTGAGTAGTAGAAAGATTTGCATGTCTCAGGATTACTTTGCTCACAATCTCAATCGGCGTACCGGACCGTGAAGCATATGTTGCAGCATACCTTCTGAGGTCATGAGGCTTAAGGTCGACTCCTGCTGCCTTACCAGCCTTCCTTACAACTTCTCTGGCACCTCCATAGGTTAACGGGAAAATCCGTTGATTCTGGTCGATATTATTAACCCTGATATACTCCTTGAGCCGGTCTGCTATTTTTTGAGGTATATAAACCACCTCCGTCTCTTTTCCACTTTTAGGATCATGTAAGATAATCTTTCGGTTGTCAACATCCATTGGCCTAATTTTAAGAACTTCACCGATTCGCATTCCACCTCTGGCCATCAGCTCAAGCAAAAGACGATTACGGAGGGTTACCGCTTTAAATATTATCTCGTCAATTATTTCCTTTTCGAAAATTTTACATTGAACACCTCTAATGCTTTTGAAGATCTTCTTCAACATTACTGTATCACAAGGATTAGAGATTTTATCATCCTGGGTGTTCTTGATTAAATTGAAGAAAGCATTGAGGAGAGCATAGCGGAGGCGTTTGGTTGTTTTTTTTGCCCTTCCATTGATCTGTGTTAGGAAGGTCAATATTTCATCTGATGTGATTGACTCCAGTTCACGATCACCATACTGGACACAGAATTTTGAGAAAATGTCCTGATAATTATTGACCGTATTTTTTTTGGAACTTTGTTTGTGGTGCTCTAGACAGTACTGTACAGCTTTTGATACTTTCATGGCAATACTCCTTTCTTTAAGGGGTTATTAATAATTTTGCACTAAGCCCCAAAACAGGGCAGATCAACCTTACCATAGAAACCGACCAAAAAGGAAGTGACCGAATACGGAAGGTTTATGTGACAATAATTTGATAAGGAGAAAAAACTCAATACTTCGTTGAGTAGGTTACATAAAAATCCAGTATAAACGCACTGTTATCTTGCAAGTAGTATGGGTTTTTCAACTGCTGATTCCCTCCACAAGATATTGATTTTATCTCCTAAGTTGCCCTGCTGGGAGGTTTTTACTTGACACTATCCCTATCCTAATATAAGAGTGTTCTATAGTTCATTTTCTAGCATATCTATTGATATTTACAATCCTTGTTGATTTGGAAATTTCTTCAATCCTATAGTTACCGTTGATAGCCCCTACTGAAGTTGATCTCATTTGAATAACATTTAAAACCCAGGTACTCATGGAGGTATCTATGAGTGAATAGCCCCACTTTTTCTTAGATGTAGATTTGGAAAGTGGGATTTTTTATTTATCCTTTAATCATAGAGAGGAGGGATATTATGGGAGTAACTGAAAAAGGTACTAAAGGAAAAACATTTGGAAGAAGAACATTTTTAAAGTTAGGTAGTGCATCTTTATTATTTTCTTATCTCTTTGCTAATGTGAAGCATGCCTTTGCTTACTGGCCACCCAAATATAAAATAACAGGACCTAAGAATTACTGGCAGGGACCGGAGGACGATAAAGATCAGCAATATTTTGTTCAGGATACGGTCAACACCAACCAGGTGGATCAAAGATATATTTGGGCGCGAATAGAGGGATGGTGGCAGAGATATCAAATTCAAGAAGCAGATGAAAAGTTTATAAACTGGTTTATTAAGGATGCAACACTTCCACAAGAACCTGGACAGCTCCCAAGATTAGGTGGTGCGTTTATGCCTATTTATGGCACTTATGGAAATCGAAGAGGTCGTAGAGATAGCCAATTTCATTTAAACCTTGCCTGTAAAGGCGGAGGTATTCCTCCCAATAAGGCCAATATAAAACAGATAAATCAGGAGATGATAGATCGTATCGTGCAACCAACACAAGAGAAAATTGCATGGCTGCACGAAATCATAAAAGATACAAGTCTTTGGGATTACAGTAAGATTGTTTCAACGGAAATATATGTAAGTCCAGAGTTTGAAACTCACACCTTTTTAAACCTGATGGAAAATCCCATTTCAAATATAAGTTTCATGAACAGACAGGGTGGGTTTGAACATTTTGAGTTGAGATGTATCTGTAAACTTCTCTGTGCAAATGACCCTAATATTACCGAGGATGAACAAGACCTAATATTGTTCACCAATTTATTCCACATTTTTTGGACAACAATAACATCATTAGATCAATATCCCATTGATCTAATCACTCCTGTTCACTACATTGTTGAGCAATTCGACAATTATCCATACACAGCAAATGGAATAAGGACGGTACCACCATTTCCCTATGTTTCCTCGTCAAGGAGAAGTGGAAAAGTGCAAAGGTTAATAGAGCTTCGTTTTGGTCAGAAAGGTTAGTTTTGAAAAATAAAGGAGGGATAGATTATGAAAAAATATATAAGATTTGGAAGTATGGTATGTCTCTTATTCTTGGTTGTGGGTTGCAGTAGTGCGAGTGCTGAAATGTCATCCGCACAATTGGTAGAGGGAAAGAGGCTTCTAATCTTTCCACTATTTATTGCACCAGATATTAATCCTGCCTGTACCAGTGCAATAAGTATTTTTCAGATTATCACGCTTAATTTTGAGGCAGAGAGTGAACTAACTATTGTCTGTAATAATATTAGTGATTGCCAAGAGGGGTGGTACTTAGAAGTAGATACATCAACCATTCATGCAAATGTTAAGGAGTGTTCTGGTCCTAGTGATGCTGACATCATGAGTTATAACTTTACTATTACCTTAATTGCTGATGTATGGGTAACAGGACGCTATAGTGTTGAGTCGTTTGTCAATGACTCGAACTGCGTAGAGGAAGGAGAGTTCATTGGTTTGAAGCTGCAATAGTAATATAGTAGCTGGCAAAGAAAGTCACTTTCTGGAAATTATTAAAAAACTGCTTTGGCCTCCTTTCTAACAACTGAAAACCTAAATAAACTCCTGTTGAAGATACTGGGAAGCTTAAATTTTTGTTATTGCATTAAATACTCCCTTAAATACCATACATACTATATCTAGTATGTCTAGTTTACTCACAAAAATTGATATTACTACCATGCTCCTCAAATATTGAACGGCCAAAAAATTTACTATTAGCAAATGTATGTCTAAGTACAAATGTAGCCGCTCGCACCAATAGAATGATTATGATCATGCTGTATAATGTAAGGAGGATAGGCAGGTTCTAAAGGTCGTGTCTTAGGTCGGCAGTTAGCTTGCCGGGTGGAAATAACTTTGTATACATAGCAGAGCTTATTGTTACCATTACAACCTTCGAGCGGTCTCCCGGATGGGCAAGATCCTCTAATGCAGCTTGCTCAGTGGCATACAAGTGATTAGCGTTATTTGCCTGGGCAGCATTTGACACGTGTCTCCCCCGACCTGAACGTCGATATACGACAATACTTTGACCGGGAGGAAGTGAACAACCAAAAAGCGCCATTAATCCTATTGATGCAGCTACACTCAAAAACGCTCGCCGTGTCATTTTCCATGCGCTCATCGTATACACCTTACGCTGTTTACCATGCAGCGAAATTTTTAAAGGGGCGAAGGAGGCCCAGCTCCTCCCGTCGGTTCCTCAGTCTCCCGAGAGCCCGTCCTCAAGGGCGACATGCGCTGGGGATCAGTGAGTTCTCGCTGCTCTCCACAGATCGGGTCCTCACCTTTCGACTCAACAGACTCCCCCATTACTATGAGTTGCCCCTTCGCAATAGGTTCACCTGCCTCGACGTGCCGCCGAACTCCCTCTATCGCAATGTTATCTTTATCAGAAATAGATCTTTCTGTAAAGATTTTTCCTAAGAGTCATATATTACAAAGTGTATGTCAAACTAAAAGTGCTCTGGAGGAAGCTGCGTGGAGTTGCAAGTATACTAATCTTTTATCCCCCACTTAAACATCCCCAGATATTGTGTCTTGAAACTCTTCGGGCAATATTTTTCTGATAAACTAATTCTAAATAATTCCACGAAAAAAAATAATTTGATGTCAAAACCAATTTAATATAATATTCCAAATATTGAATTATCCATATATTGGAACAAAGGAAAATGAGATGCAAAAAAAGGAAAATAATAATAAGAAGACATATGATTTTGATGATCAATTAATCATAATTAAGAATTTTATTGATGAGTTATTCACCAAAACAATGTTTCAAAATTCACAAGACTTGCTTGACACCGATTTATCACCCTCACAAATAAAGATACTCTTTGCGTTTAAAGATGATGAAAAGGCGTACCCAATTGGAGAACTAGGAAAAAATACACGCGTTAAGAAATCAACCATAACCTATATAATAGATCGTTTAGAAAAAGACGGCATTGTCGAACGAGTAAGAGATAATAAAGATCGACGGGTTGTTAAGGTACGTCTCACTAGCAAAGCTAAAGAGAATAAAAGGAAGTTTTATGTAAGGGGAAGAAAAGAGATGAGAGCACTCTTTTCAAAATTGAATGATGATGAAAAATATAAACTTCTTCGTTCGTTAGAAGGTGCCTATAAAATACTGAGTAAGATCTAAGCCTTTTATCATTAGACCATGTATCCCTTTTTAAGATAAAAACACCTAAAATGCATTAGGGGGGAATAGTAATGGCTCAAGAAGATTTTGATTGCATCATTATTGGAGGAGGAGTTGCCGGTCTTACAAGCGCAGCCTATCTTTCAAGAGCGGGATTAAGAACCATTCTTTTCGAAAAAAATGAAAATCTGGGAGGTGTAGCTGGATCCTTTTCCTTTGATGATTATACATTTGATGTGGGTGGGACCCCGCAGTATGACCAGCTCCAGCTGCTTAAAGAGTTTGAAGTTGATAACCTCGTGGAATATAGACCCATGGGGAAGCCTTCCATTGCTATGCATTTCCCCGGTCTTTCAATCTATGGCCCCAATGATATAGAGGACTTTCTAACACAATACGTAGAGGTCTGTAAACCGGAAGAGTTAAGAGAGCTTAAAGAGATATTGATAGCCTGTAGTGAAATCGATATGAGTAAATATCTGAAACTGAATCAGGCAATTAGCGAATCAAAGGTGCGGTTTTTGATTGGTCTGCTCAAAAGCAATCCCATTGAACTGATGAAGGTATTTAAACTAATAACCCAAAATGCGGGGAGTTGGCTGAAAAAAAGGACTGCAAACAGAGATATCTTAAACACGCTTTATTATTACAACGGATTAACTATGCTGAGCCCCACAGACCGCACCCCTGCACTCATTTTTGTATTGATCATGTGCGGTTTGGTGGGAAAACTGGGGGGGAGATGGCAAGTTGTCAAAGGAGGTAACGGCACATTTTTCTCAGCCCTGCGTACAGCCATAGAGCAAAAAGGAGGCGTGGTAAAAACTGTAAGCAGGGTCAAAAAGATACTGATTGCAAATGGAGAGGGCCGAGGTGTCATCCTGCATGGGGGCGAGGTATTTAAAGCAAAACATATCATCAGCAATACCGGGATTAAGGGAACCGTAAAAGAACTTGTCGGTCGGGAGCTGTTTAAACAGAACTATCTGCAAAGAATTGAAGCCCTAAAGCCCAGTCCTTCACTTTTCAAGGTCCACCTGGGGGTCAACAGAAAGCCGGAGATTAGTGCGGTCCTTAATTTTGTCGCAGGCGAGATGGAAGAAACTTCATGGTGGAACGTAATCGAACAGGGATATATCCCAGAGAAAACACCTCTAATGTTCTGGTGTAAATTTTTGGTTGATTCGAGCAGGGCACCTGAAGGCAGGTATGATATTGAGATTCTCACTGCTGCACCCTACCGACACAGAGACGGAGATTGGGACACAGTCAAAAAAAAAGAAAGAGATAATGTTATCTCGGTAGTGGAAAAGGTCATCCCTGGTCTATCCAACCAGATTGAATTTGAACATGTGTTTACACCTAAAGACTTTGAAAAATATTGCGGTCATGAGGGGGCCGGGATACTGCCGGTTGAACCCTCTGTAGAACAGCTTATGAAATTTCCAGAGATCAACCTGCCCGTAAAAAACCTATATTGTGTGGGTGCCACCGTAAAGGGCGGGGCCGGTGTAAATGGTGCAGTCTTTACCGGAAAGCTTTGTGCAAATAAGATTATTAAAATACTAAAAATCTAAAAACTAACCTGACTTTGCACATATTAGCTGGGAGAGGAGCCGCCCTATGAAGAACAAGACTGATTTTAACTATCCAAATGAAGACTATGTTACACTCGTCAAAGACTTTTACAGTGACATAAACGGAACTGAATCGTTTACTCCTGTTAGGGAGTGGGAGTCTGATAACTGGTCATGCAGCTCTACCTGCTCCAGAGGAACAGTACTTGAAAAGGCAGGTTTCGGCATCATCCACATTGCTGGTGGTACAGTCTATCAGAAACCTGGTAGTCTTAAACTCTTTGAGACGCTTGCCTATCCGGCTAATCCCAAGATACCAGGATTTATTTTCGTGGTAAATCTGAATGAAACTGAAGATTTGGGAAGAATGGTGGTATACCTGATTGACCTCATTATCCAGAATGGAAAGCCTCACGATGAGGAGAAAAACATTATTTCTGCTGCGGTAAAACGAGTCTGTGATAAGCATGGACGAAGCTTCGAGGGGCGCTATGCACTTGAGCCCGGGCGACTTCTCGCTGGGAATGGAGCAGAATGTGGGATAATGAACTTTTTTAAGGAGCAAGATATACCCTTACTCGATGACCTTATTAAAGCATCACTGCCTGCCTACAGGGAAATTCTAGAGATCAAAAAGAATGAACAGCCACAAGAAGAGGACTATCAAGAGATGTACCGATCACGGGCACGCATAATTGAATGGATAACTGTTGAAGATATTGGTGTCAAGATCGCAAAGGATAATGGAATACCTTTAGAGATTATCGAATCTTATGGCTTTCCTCCTGTTGTAAAATACTAAGCACAATATACACGCCTGAAGTGAGAATATTTTTTAGTACAAAAAAGAAAGAATATGATTCTGCAATAATTTTTGCGGTACTTACAACGAATAGAAGCTTTACTACTAACCATAAAAAACACCGATCAGACGAGCGAAATATTTAACATTTGCAGATGTATGTTAAAGTAAAAGTACTCTGCAAATGACTGTTTTTTCTTGCAAGAAAGGTTAACAAAATGACTGTATAGACCTGCCCCAATATGTTGTGCCAATTCAGGATATTATTGACACACTGAAAGAATTCTTTTAGATTGTAAAATGATTTTATAGATATAGTTCATTCTATTTTGGGCAGTGATATGTCGAAGCGTTCTAAAAAAACACCTACCACTACATCCTTCACACCGAGCAAGGAATCTCACCTTCCTTCTCTGCGGAATTCTCACTGGCGTTTTCTACTGCTGATTTTTCTCATCACCTTTGTGGCCTACTATCCAGCTATGCAGGGTGGGTTTATCTGGGATGACGATTGCTATGTGACCGAGAACCACCTGCTCAC
>Ga0209427_10009785_pt1 | contig 10669 bp, 6 predicted proteins | sample DeeMarSWOR136_30_FD_187465 | JGI IMG/M metagenome (GOLD analysis project Ga0209427, IMG submission 187465) | Marine sediment microbial communities from White Oak River estuary, North Carolina - WOR-1-36_30 (SPAdes) (version 2) | ecosystem: Environmental > Aquatic > Marine > Intertidal zone >...
GTTGACGTCGGTGTCGGTGCTAACCGTGACGAATTCCCCGGCAGGGGTTTCGTTCTTCACGTCCAGGACCAGTCCGGCTATGACGTTTTGAAACTTGTTGGTTTCGCTGACAATGGTGATGGGCGAACCGGATCCGCCGATCGAACCGTAAGCGATCTCAGCGTTGGAAGCCTGCTGCAGGAGGGGCGCAAACGTCTGGACCTGGAAGGTGTCTCCGGCGTTGAGTTCACCCGATGAAAACGACAGTTTCAGCCCGTCGGCACCCGCCCCGACCAGTTCGACCTCGACATCAGCCTGGGTCACGACAATCGAGCCGGAGTCGGTGCCGTCGGTCCAATCAATCGTGATGTTATCGCTGCCCACCACCTGTGAGCCGGTTCCCTGCACGGTGAAAGTATAGGTTTTGTTGACACTGGAGGTAAAAGCGGCCGTCGCACCCAGAGAAATCTGAGAGTTGGAGCCGGTGTCCATGGTCACCGCTTCGGGGGCATCGAAAGAGGCGGTTGAGAAATTCAGGTTCGGACCGCCGGTGAGACTGGAGGTAACCGAGATGGTGTTGGACAGTCCCGTCTTGTCGGCGCTCATGACAAGCCGATAGGGATTCGACGAGGAGCCATCATTGATGACCGTGGCCGTTATCCCGAGTTGGGCATCATTGATGGCGTCCTTGATGGCGGTCAGACTGTTGTTGCTGGCGTCGACGGTGATCGTCTGCGGCGACGCCGAACCGAGAGCGATCTGGATCGTGCCCGTTCCGAAGGCGGTGATGTCCTCGGCCGAGAATCCCTGAGAGGCGATCTGATGATTCCGGGCCACCGATCTCACCTGGAAGTCGTACGAACCGGTGGCAACCCGGCCGTTGGCGATAGCGGTCAGATACGACTCGTCACTAACCGAAATGCCGGCCTTCTCAAAAGTGGCTTTGTAGCTGAGTTGCCGGGCTCTCGACTGGACCGCAAAGACCTTGGCCTGAAGGGCCTTCAGGGTAGTAATGATAGCGGTCTTGTCGGACTGGTCGGCCTCCATAAGGATAGCCGGACGCCGTTCGTACTCCATGATGGCGTCGACGATTTCGGTCGTATTGAGGCCGGAGAAGATACCGTCGATGGAACTGAAGCCTGGCATGTTTATCCTATCAACCGGTTGACTTCACTGTCTGCGCTACCCGCTTTCTTCGCTTTTGAGGAGCCGGGGGAGTTCGGGTCTCCCCCGGCTCTCATCTATAGATATGGTTCGATTAGAAGAGTGACAGAACCACCTGCGGGACCTGGTTGGCCTGAGCCAGCATGGCAACGCCAGCCTGCATCAGGATCTGGTCCTTCGTGAAGTTCGACATCTCCATCGCCATATCGGTATCACGGATCTGCGACTCGGAAGCCGAGAGGTTCTGAGAAGCGATCCGGAGGTTTCTGAGGTTGGATTCCAGCGTGTTCTTCTGGAAGCTACCCAGACGACCACGGGTCGTGGTCACCTCGTTAATGGACGCGTCGATGATCTCCTGGGCGTCCTGGGCACCCTGGACCGTGGTCACGTCAATCTGAGAGAGTGACGCGAACATGTTGCCGGTCAGGTTCTGACCCAGGGTCGTGGAGGACATGTTGCGCAGCGAAATGCTCTCGGTCTGACCGACGTTGGCGCCAATCTGGAAGACCAGCGACTGGTCGGTGTTGTTAATGGTCTCAGTGCCGCCGATGGAGGTCAGCCCGATCCTCAACCGCATTGAGCCGCTCCGGTCGGAGTTATAGGCCGTACCGAAGTCGCCACCCGAGAATTGAGTCGCCGGCCCACCATCCAGGCGCACATTGTACTGGGGGGCGACGACGGAAAGCAGCATGCTTCCGGCCTGGACACCACCGTTAATACCGCTGCCGACCGACATGGTCACGGTGCCACGGTCAGAATCGGTCAAATCAGCATTGACCAGGGTGGCCGTAGTGGTAGCCTGCGCCCAGTCGACCCGGTTGATGGTGTTCGCGTAGCCATCGAATGTAATGACCGCGTCAGTGCCAGTATTGGTAGCCGTATCGGCGACCAGACTCAGCGCTGAACGGAGGTTGTCAGCAGCCTCCGTGCCGGTGCCCGCGTTCAAGGTCATAGTATAGAGGGAACCCTGGTCGCGAGTACCAAACCGGATCCGATTGTTGTCGTAGACTTCAGCAAAGATCTCATAATCGGTAGCGGAACCGACCGCCAGAGAAGCGGTAGCCGCAAACTGCACGTTGATCTCATCGACAAGGTCCTGCAGGGTGGCGTAGGTACCATTGGTCAGCGTGATGTCAACGCCCACGTCGGCGCCCGCCGAAGTGTTCCAGTCGAAGTTCAGGATACTGTTGGAAATGCCGCGGCTCGAAGTTGCAGCGAAGCTGGAGTTCGCAACCGGCGAGGTGGCTGTGGTGGTCGTGGCCAGCGTCTGAACCGAATACTGGGTACCTTCATTAACGGCCGCCAGGGTCAGGCCAACGCCCGCGCCACCGTCGGTCGCCGAGACTTTTCCGGCCAACTCGGAGTTGGCGGCTATCGCAGCGCTCAACTTGGTGACAAAATCGGCCGTCACATCACCGATTTCGACGTCGATGGCCAGCGCCTGTACGCCGGTCGGGCTTCCACCGTGCTCCTGGTAGTTCACATAGTACGTGTAGGTGCCTTCTTCGCCCGCCACGACTGCCGCGATGGCACCACCGGTGCTGATAGAGGCGGCCGTCGGAACGGCGTTGATCTCGAAAGCATTCCCGAACGCATCCTCGGTTACAGTCGTAATGACGCCGGACGTCTTGGTGGCGCCGGCCGATGACTGAACCACGTCAATGTTGTGCACGCCGGTGGTGAGGTTATACGGATCACCATCGACGTTCGTCAGCGTCAGACCGAGGTTCTGGACGTTCAGGGTTGAGGTGGAATCGGCCGTCTTGGTGACCGTCACATAGTGCGTGCCGCTCGCCAGGTTGGTTTCCTTGATCGTCAGATCGGTGTAGTTGTTCGAGGTGATACTGGCGACGTTCTCCTTGGAGCCGTCGAGCAGCTTCTTGGTACCGAACTGAGTGTTGGCCGCGATCCGGTCGATCGTCGTGACCGCCTGTTCGATTTCGGCCTGGTCGGCAGCGAGCTGATCGCTGTCATTGAAACCTTCGTTGGCGGCGTGAATGGCCAGTTCTCTCATCGAGATCAACAGATTGTTGATTTCGGTCAGAGCGCCCTCCGCCGTCTGGATCATGCTGATCGATCCCTCCGAGTTCTGGATCGCGCGGTTCAGACCGGCAATCTGAGCACGGAACTGCTCCGAGATCACCAGACCGGCCGGGTCGTCAGCGGCGACGTTGATACGGAAGCCGGACGACAACTTCTGCATGGATTTCTCCATGCTGTAAGTCGTCTGACCGAGATTCCGGTTGGCGTTCAACGACGCGATGTTGTGGTTAATACGAAGTGCCATGAGTCAATCTCCTCCGTGACTGTTTATTAAGGTTTCCTTACCCTTTTCTTTTCACTTTAAGGATGACCTGCACTTCCCATGTTGGTTGGTCTACCATCGGTGTGTCGGTTCCAATGACACCACGAGATCTGTGATACGCTTCCGTCCCTCCTTTGATTTCTCAGTTCGTCGAGCAAGGTTTCGCCTGTTTAGAACTCACATAGTCTTATATGTTCTTTGTCGGCACCTGCTTGGCCGACTTGACGGGTTGGGCGGAGGTTTTTTTGAGGGGATCGGGGGCCGGGCGAATCACGGCCTCTCGGCCGTCTCTGCGAGTGCTTCCAGACGCTCGCGGATGATCGGGCTGTCGGGTTCGATCTGACTGAGGCGACGGTACCCGATCAGGGCTGCATCCTTATGTCCCAGAATAAGATAACTGTCAGAAAGACCGAGGAGCGCAGCAATATCATGGGGGTCGGCCTGCAGGGCGCGCTCGTAATAATGGAGGGCCGACTGAGCGTCACCGAGCTGTCGCGACAGGTCTCCGGCCAGCCGATAGGCATCCGAATCATTCGGAACGACCTCCAGATAGTGCTTCAGGTCAGCCAGTGCTTCCTGGTATCGCTCCTGCCGAACTCTGGCCAGGGCCAGGTTTCGGTGGGCCAGCGGCTCAACCGGAGCCAGCCTCACCGCACTGAGATATCGTTCTTCGGCCTCGTCGAAGCGGCCCTGTTTGTACAGGCAGTTGCCGAGATCATTCTCCAGGGCGGAACTGACCCCATCCTGCTCAATCGCCTGCCGGTACAAGGCCTCGGCTTCAGGGTAGTCACCCCGTTGAAATGTGATTGTCGCCAGACCGGTCCGGGCCTCAAGAGTAGGCCGGTAGGACAGCTGGTGTCGGAACCACCGCTCGGCCTCACCTGACTTGCCTTGAACCAGATACAGCCTCCCCAGCCGAGCCGCGGTTTCCCGATAGTCAGGATTGATTTCGAGGGCCTGGTGATAACATCGTTCCGCCCGCTCGGAACGGCCGGTCAGTTCGTACAGGGCACCAAGATGGTTGCAGGCCAGATCGCGAGCATCAGGATAGGTGAGGATAATCGGAGTGGTCTCGGCGGCGGCAGCGAATTTCTCCTGCGCTTTCAGGTAGGCTTCGAACTGGAGGATCGCCGCCTCAAAATCATCCTTGCCGTAATAGACCAATCCAAGGTGAATCATCGCGTCGAGATAGTCCGGCCGCACCTGGAGCGCCTCGAGGCAGCACTGTTCCGCCCGGCTGTAGTCCTTTTGCGAGATATAGACGGCCGCCAGTTGGTTAAGGCACATGAGACGAAGGTGCCGGCGCTCGGGGTCGTCCACGTCGACGAGTTCGACCACGCGGCCGGCCGCCCGGACGATCTCCCCCGCGTTCTCCGAACTGATGTTCGGCTCCACGCCGCGCAGCAATTCGGCGTAGTTGAAGAGCGCGAAAACGTCGTCGGGGTCGTCCTCCAGCTGCTTGAGCAACAACCGCCGGGTGCGCTGGAACTTGGCCGTCATCTGCTCAGGCGTCAGATCATATCCGAGGTGTTTCAACCGGGCACCGGTTCTCAGAACCGGCACATCCGAGGGTAATTCGAGCACATTGTGGACAATGCCGCGGTAGTGCGGATTGAGATCACGCCTGAAGAATCGTACCGAGTTGGCGAACGTGATTCGGTCCTCGTCTTCACCGTACACATTATACACGCTCACCGAAATCGCGGCAAACCGGCCTTCGCGCATGGCGTCGATGACGAGGGGTATATCCTCAGGAACATAACGCTCATCGGCGTCTATGATGAAAATCCAGTCTCCGGTCGCCTGCTCGATGGAGAAATTGCGATGGAGGGAGAAATCGTCGGCCCAGGGCTGCTCGAATACCCGCGCGCCATACTGCCGGGCTATTTCGATGGTGTGATCCGTTGAGCCGGTATCCACCAGCACGATCTCATCCACCCAGTCGCGGATTGACTCGAGGCAATCCGGAAGCAGCCTTTCCTCGTTCCTGACAATCATGCAGGCGGATAGGGTGGGTCGCTCAAGCAGGTAATCGCGGAGCATCTCCAACTCGTTCTTCTGGTCGCAGTGCGACAGCCCTTCTCGTACTATCCTCCCGGCTTCCTCGCCCCGGTTCAGCCGGGCCAGCAGGCGGACGGCTCCCAGATACGCTGGAGCCAAGCTGCGGTCGAGGACGATTCCGCGTTGAAAGGCGCTAAGGGCTTCTTCATCGCGGCCCAGCTCCGAGTAAGACTCGCCCAGCCATGTATACATTTGTGCACGGTGGCGATCCGAGACGAACAACTCGGCCCCCGAAGCATCAGGAGAAGTTGCCTCAACGCTCTGAAGGTACTCTCCGACGACCCGGGCCGCCTGATCCCACTCGCGCATGGCATGCTTGACACGAGCCAGCAGATACTGCGCATCGGCGGTCAGATAATATAAAGCGGGCAGTCGAGCGAGCGCCTCTTCGGCTTCCGCATGTTTCCCGGCCGCAAGGTACCCGTACGCCAGCAAGCAGCAGTATCGCGAGCGGATGGGTGGGGCCGAGAGTGCCTTATGGTTGGCGAGCGGCGCCAGAAGGTCAAGGACGTCCTGGGCGAGGCCCTGATGCACGCAGGCCTCGGCGGCGGCGAGAGTCTTCAGGCACTCGGCTTTCGTAGGGGTTTTGCGGCGAGGCATCCTTTTCCTATTCCTCAATGTCAGCGCCCATCCCGGCGCTGCCAACCGGACGTCGTCGGGTAAAACCGGCTGACCTCAGGCGGGAACAAGTTCTTCGGCCTGGGTTCGTTCGGCCCCCGCGATCAGCTCTTCGGCTGCCCGGGTAAGCGAATGCTGAACCTGGTACTGGGAATTCACCAGGACGAGCTGCTTGGCCTTGTTGTTAACAGTGTTGATCAGGATCGGTCCCTGCAGATTGGCCGTCAAATCCCCGGACTTTCGAGCCACCGTGAGGATCACGTAGGTCTCCACCGAGGCCGGGTCGGTCACCTCCAGCTCGGCGATTTCCTGGGAATTAATCTCGATTCGATAGTCCGGAAAGAAAATCAGCGGGTTCATGACGAGAAATCCGACCTCGGCATCCTCAGTCGACTGCATTAGCAGGAACGGCGAGAGTTCTTCGATTTCTATCAGACAGAAAGACTTGAGCCGCTCGAATCCGAGGACAGGACGCGCCATCGTGATGATCTTCTCATCGGGAACCTGGAGCGAACCGAAGCGCTGGCTGTTTATGACCATTTGCATTACCTCTTGGGTTGTGTTCATCGCATGAAATCGAGCAGGCTCGGTTGGATGATTTTCCCGGCCGAAAGGAGCGCGGCCTGGTAAGCGTTCTCATGAGTAGCCAGCTCGGTAATAAGTTTCGTCATATCGGCGTCCTCCTCCTCCGACAGCAGCTTGGTGAAGCCGAGCTCCATGTCAAGCAGGTGGCTCAGGGTGTTCTCGAGCCGCATGGCGCTGGTGCCCACCCTGGCACGGGTCTCCAGCGACAATGTCATAGCATCGTCGAAGTTCTGAATCAGCCGGTTGATGCCTTCCTGATCGTTATCCCGCAGCGCAGTGGCCAACACCAGGAGTGAACCCATCATATCGCTGGAACCGAAAAGGTCCATCTGTTTGGTGACCCGACCACCGCCGACATCTTCGACCGTAAGGGAACGGTAGGGGTCATCATTGACAATCTGGATGCCGCGCCCTTCAACGTTCACGGAAGCGGTGACGCTCAAAGCCGAATTGTTGATGTCGTCCAGCAGGTCCTGCACCGACACGATGGTGGGATCGGACAGGTCGACAGTGTGAGTGAATTCGCCCTGCCACATCACAAACCGGTCACCGTCGAACCCGAGGCCGTTGCGAAGATCGGCCAGGTTGGTCGTCAAGGTGAGGCGGGGGTCCACGTCGTTACCTGCGGAGCTATGCAGGTAGGTGCCGGTCAGACCCAGATCGGCCGCCGTCGTGCCGCCGTTTTCGGCGAACGTGAAGGACGCCCCGGCGTTCAGGCTGGTACCTACCAACTGGGCACCGACATAGCCGGTGAGGCCGAGCTGAGCAGCGGTCAGGTCGGTTTCAGTCGCGTTCTCAATCGTTAATCCGACGGGAGGCAGCGAGGCATCATTGACCACCAGACCGGTGCCGGCCGCGTTGACGTCCATGGTCACATCAGCCAGGCCCTCCGAGGCCATCCTGGTATTGAACAGGTTTATAATGTCACCTATGTTAGTCGCGGTGGATACATCAACATACACGTCCACGGTCGAGCCGTCGGTGACATGGATATGTCCTTTGCTCAGGTCGACACCCGCTCCGTCATTGAGTCGATTGATTTTGGTCGCGGTCGAAATCTGACCGCTGGGAGTAGTGGTGACCATGAGGCGGTTGCCGTCAGGGCTCAAACCGACCGATACGGTTCCGCCCATCCCGGCGGCGGCCAGATCGGCGTTGATCTGTGCCAGGGCATCACCGACCGTCGTGGCGGCGGTTATATCGATAGTCGCCGACACGCCGATCAGATTGTCATCGGTGATTGTAAAACTCCCGGTGACCAGGTCTACCCCATCGCCGTTGTTGAGGTCGGCCAGCAGCGTGCCAGCGGTCACGGCCACGTTCAGGTCGGCCGTTTCGCCCAGCACCGAGGTCGGCTTGAGAAACGTCTCGGCCCCGGTGAAGTTTACGGTCTGGCGGACCTGGGACTGGATTTCGAACTCTATATGCCCGTCGTCGCCCAGGTAGGTGACGCCGTTCGCGCCCACCCGAAACGGCTGCAGCTTGGTGCGGAACCCGGAGAACATCTGGCGTCCGCCGATACGGGTATCGCTCAATTGGATGAGCCGGTCAAAGATCGCCTCAATCTCGTTGGCGCCGGCCCGACGCTGGGCAGCGTCATAGGTGTCGTTGGACATGGCCAGGGCAACATCTTTGGCCTCGGACAAAAGCTCCTTCATGTCGGCCAGGATGCCGTCGTACGTATTCAGCCAGTTCTGACCCTGGCTGACGTTCTCCTGGAATTGTCCGATCTTCGACAACTCGGTGCGATAGTCCAGATCGCGCAAGGTCCCGACCGGGTCATCGGACGGTTTGTTGATCCGCCGTCCGGACGACATCGTGGTCTGCAGCGTCATGAAGCGTCTCAAGGAGCGCTGGACGTTGAAGACCACCTGGCTGGTCACCATGTTGTTGGTTACGCGCATGGCTTTCATTCTCCGGCTGCGAAACTGATCACTTTCAGAGAGCGCCTACCCGGCCCGAGGGCTACTGTTTGGGGGGGCGATCCTTGAAATCGATCACCGAGCCTTTTTTCTTCTCGGAATCGCCGGCGATCTTGCCCTTGATCATCTTGACCATGCCGAGCAGATCGGACTTCACGTTACCGACCGCCTTGCGATTCTCTTCCTGGATTTTGACGTATATCTCCTCGCGATGCACAACCACATCGCTGGGAGCGTCTATCCCTAAACGCACCTGGCGACCTCGGATCCCCAGCACCGACACTCTGATGCTGTCGCCGATGGTGATCGATTCGCCCAACTTCCTTGTTAGAATAAGCAAACCACCCTCCGTGGCGTCCGGCGCCCCGACCGACGGGGCGTCATACTGTTTATCCCACAATGCCCATCTTGCTGATCACGGTATCCAGCGCCGAATCCATCACCGTAATGACTCTGGCGGCGGCATCGTAGGCGTGCTGGGTCTTGATCAGATTGGCCATCTCCTCATCCAGTGACACTCCCTGCACCGACTGTCGCTGGTTGTCCACCTGCTGGAGTATCATCTCAAAGTTCTGGTTAAATGAAGTCGCTTCGCGGGCCTCGACGCCCAGATTGCCGACCAGACCGTTATAGAACTGATTGATCGTCGAGGTCTCATTGGCCAGGATCAGCGCGTGGCGAAGATCGGCCAGTTGCGTCGCGATCCGGCCGTTACTCCGATCATCGGTGTTGGCCGAGTCCGAGGCGGCGATTTTGTCCTTGTTCAGAATGATATCAGCGGTGATGCGCAGATTCCCGGCATCGGTGAAAGCGGGATCAAAAAACGTCAGACCGGTGGAGCCGTCCAGACCGTAGCCGGTGCTATGGATGGCATTGACCTGCTCCACGATGGTCCGGGCCAGGCGGTTGAGCTGATCGACATATTTCGGGATCAGTTCGTCACGGGTCTCGACTAATCCGGCGATTCGGCCGTTGACGTTTTTCAGCCGGTATTCGGAACCCTGCCAGACCAGGAAGTGGGTCACCTTTTCGCCGTCACGGTCGGCGTCGACACCGATATTAAATGAGTCGCTGCCGTCGACCAGCAGCATGCTCCCCATGTACACCGTGCTGGTGCCGTCGCTCTGTTCGGCCGTGTTGACGTCGACGATGGCGGCCAGGTCGTCAATGAGCCGATCGCGCATATCGCGGAGATCGTTGGCCTTGTAGTCGTCCAATTCCTGACGTTTTATCTGTTGATTCAGCCGGGCTATCTCCGTCGTCATCCGGTTGACCTCGTCGGTCATGGAACCCAGATCACGGTCGGTTGAGCGCTGCAGTTCTTCCAGGCCGACAGCCAGTTTCTGAAAACAGTTGATAAGCTGACTGGCGCTGGCAATGATGCTGCTGCGATGGCCGGCGTTTTCCGCGTCGGTCGCCAAGGCCGACCAGTCGTTCCAGAACTGGTTGAGGATATCGTTGAGCGACTGATCCTGCGGTTCCGAAAAGATCGATTCGATCTGCCGCAGTGACTTGTCCTTGTACGACCAGCGCCCGAGGTCTTTCTGAGCCTCGCGGAACTGCCGGCCGAGGAAGAGGTCGCGCACGTGATAGACCTCATCCACCGTCAGGCCGGTTCCCACCGGACCGTTCGCGGTGAATTCAGGATACGAGGTCGAGATGCGCACCCGCTGGCGGGTGAACCCCGGGGTGTTGACGTTGGCTATGTTATGCCCGACCGTCTGCAGATTGACCTGGTGCCCGAGCAGGGCCCGTTTGCCGATCTCCAGTCCCTGGAATAGTCCCGGCATCAGATCCTCCTGTCCACGGCCACCGCCGCGCCCTCGGACGGTGCCCCGCAGCGACCGTACGTCCGGTTCGGACCGTGAAGCCGCGAGAGCATAGTCATGGTCCGCGAGATAAACTCGCGCGAACGGTTGAGGAGCATGGCGTTGGTGTTGCGGGCTTCGTTGATTCGATCGTTGAGCGCGAGGATAGCGTCACGCAGACGGGACAGGCGCTGGGACTGGTCCTCGTCCGCATACTCCAGCAGACG
>Ga0209427_10009786_pt1 | contig 10668 bp, 10 predicted proteins | sample DeeMarSWOR136_30_FD_187465 | JGI IMG/M metagenome (GOLD analysis project Ga0209427, IMG submission 187465) | Marine sediment microbial communities from White Oak River estuary, North Carolina - WOR-1-36_30 (SPAdes) (version 2) | ecosystem: Environmental > Aquatic > Marine > Intertidal zone >...
GCCGCAGCCCTGCCCAACACGTGGCAAGAGGCTTCGCTGAGACCGCCTGGGCGCAGAGGAGCCCGAAGCGCTTCCTCCCACCCATGGGTCTTCGGTGCTTGCTGCACCTACCTCACGGGCAGCACATGCTGACATGTGACAACATGCATGACTTATTGAGGAAGCTGCAGGGCGGTGACCGGCGCTCCATTGGCAGAGCCAACGAGGTTGTGGAGGACGTGCTGAACGACACCGCACTGTTTCAGGTCGTCTTTCGTGGCATGCTGAGTAGTGATCCCGTGCTGCGCATGCGATGTGCAGATGTGATGGAGAAGGTCACCGCCCAGCGTCCAGAGTACCTGTGGCCGTACAGGGAGGAACTGCTTAGACAAGTGGCACCGATCGACCAGCAGGAGGTCCGCTGGCACGTAGCGCAGATGATCCCCCGTCTGGAATGGAACGGCGAGGAACGCGCCATTGTCGTGGAGATCCTGCTGGAGTATCTCCACGATCAGAACAAGACTGTCAGAACCTTCACCCTGCAGGCGCTGGCAGACTTGGCGGAGCAGCACAGCGAGTTGCGTCCACAAGTCATCCGCCTGCTGAAAGAGCATGCCACGAACGGGAGCCCATCGATCAGAAGTCGGGGGAGTAAGCTGCTGCGCAAGCTGAACCAGCAACGAGCCATTGAGTGAGTGGGCACGGGGATGAAAGGCAAGCCGCTCTTGCTCTTGCTGAGTGGCAGCGCGGCGTTTGGCGCAGCTGCTCAGGTATTCGTGCCGGCGGCAGGCGGCAGCGAGGCAAGGATTGCCTTGCTGCTGCAAGGCGGGCACGACTGGCGGCGGTACGTGCCGCAGTACGTGGAACCCTGGATAGAGGCCGGGATTGCGGGCTGCTATCCGATTGTTCCACAGGAGAATGGCAGCTTGCAGTTTGAGGGGGTGCGTGCCAGACTCCTCGATGCAACGGGCATCTTCGTTGGCGGCGGGCACACGCCAACCTACCAGCGCCTGTACGCCACCGACCCCATCAGGAGTGTCATCCGTGAGCGTATTCTTCACGGCGTGCCCTATGCCGGCGTGTCCGCTGGAGCCCTCATCGCTCCGCAGGTCTGCGCCATTCCTCCAGAAGATACAGGTGACCCCTCGGTCCGCATCGTAGCCGGCCTGGGACTGATGCAGGACTGTGTCATCGGCGTTCACTTTAGCGAATGGAACGCCTTGCCACACGTGCTTGAGGCCATGGCCATCACGAGGACGGCCACCGCCTGGGGCATTGACGAAGATGCTTGCGCCCTGTTCGAGGGCGGCCGGTTCGCGCGCGCTTTGGGTGGGACCGTCCACGAGATCTCGATGATGGATTTTGCCACGCTCGCCAACGAGATCACGGAACACATCTCATCATCGTGAATCCGTTCGACCTATAGAGTGCCCAAGGGCCCGCTGAAGCCGCTGCTTCGACTGTCCTGCGCAGCGCACTGGATCCGCCTCGCCCCCTGTCTTTGGCCCTTCATCCACCCTCTGACACTCATCTTCTCCAGTCACAGTCTCTGCTGGCTGTGGTGTATAATAGAACCACCACTAGCTCACTATCGGAGGCGCAATGCCGAGAAAGGGCACCGCTGATCTGCCTCTCCACTATGGGAAGGTGCCGCGCTGGCTATTCCAGCGCATGTCGCTGCTGGCTCGCGAGGTGTCATTGGCCATCGCCACCGAGTTCGGGGCACAGGAACTGCTGCGTCGCCTGTCCGATTCGGTCTGGTTCCAAGCGTTTGGCTGCGTATTAGGCTTTGACTGGCATTCCAGCGGCCTGACCACTACTGTCTGTGGTGCACTGAAGGTTGGCCTGAAGGATGCACAGCATGATCTTGGGCTGTATGTGGCCGGGGGCAAGGGCAGCACGTCACGTCGCACGCCCCAGGAGATCCAAGCTCAAGGGCAGCATCTGAGTGTGGATCCTGCCCAACTGGAGTACGCCAGCCGTATGTCGGCGAAAGTGGACAGCTCCGCACTTCAGGACGGATATCAAATCTATCACCACTCCTTCTTCTTCGACCGCTCTGGGCACTGGTGCGTTGTGCAACAGGGCATCAATCTGGAGGAGCGTTATGCGCGTCGCTACCACTGGCTCGGCGAGGGCCTGCGCGATTTCGTCGTGGAGCCGCACAGTGCCATCTGCTGCGACCACCGTGGCCAAGTGCTCAACATGGTGGCACAGGAAAGCGGCGATGCCCGATCGGCCAGCGCGGTGCTGGCGCGAGAGATGCCAGGCAAGCTGGTAGCAGAACTGCAGCGGCTCCAGGAACTGGAACTGCCCAGCCGCCACCAAGTTTGGCTGGCCGACGTCGAGCCCAGACGTCTGGGGAGGATCTTACTTTCCACATATGAACGGCAGCCGCAGGACTTTCAGACCTTGCTGGGCATGAAGGGAGTAGGGGCCAAGACCATCCGCGCTCTGAGCCTCCTGTCCGAGATTGTGTACGGCGCTCAAGTCAGCACACGTGACCCGGCCCGCTTCACCTTTGCCCACGGCGGAAAGGACGGCCACCCGTATCCAGTGGACCGGGAGACGTACGACCGCTCCATCGAGACATTGCGCCATGCCGTCCGCCAGGCCAAGCTAGGCCGGCGCGATAGACTGGAGGCGTTCAAGCGGCTGTCCGCATGGGAGAGCGAAGCAGACGATGGCGGGCCGGTGGCAGCGCACAGTCAGTAGGTGGTCGGCGATAGTGGCCCCCAACCTTTGGAAACGGGCAGCTGGGAAGTGATCCATGCCACGGTGGGATGAGCTGTTTCAGGACGAACGCTTCCGCTGGCGGGAGCCGAAGGAGCAGGTCATCCACTTTGCGCAGCATCTGAAGCGACGTGGGGCGCAACGTGTGCTTGACCTGGGCTGTGGGACAGGGCGGCACGTGGTCTACCTGGCGCGGCAAGGCTTTGAGGTATGCGGCACAGACATATCTCCGCGTGGGCTCGAGCACACCAAGGCCTGGCTGAAAGAAGAAGGCCTGCAGGCTGATCTTCGCCTCAGCGACATGACCACCATCCCCTATCCCGATGTGCACTTTGATGCCATCATCAGCACCTACGTCATCCATCACAACACCCTGGACAACATCCGACGCTGCGTGGCCGAGATGCACCGCGTGCTGGTCCCCGGTGGCAAGGCGCTGCTGATTGTGAGCTCGCAGCGCGGGCACCGTTATGGCAAGGGGCAGCAGTTGGAGCGTGACACCTTTGTCCATGATTCCGGCCCCGAAGTCGGTATTCCGCACCACTTTTTCGATGAGCCTGGCCTGCGCGCGCTGTTCGCTGACTTTCGCATCGTGGCGCTCACCTTGGACGAATTGGACGAGGTCGAGAACGGCGCGCACTACCTGCACAGCCACTGGGTCATCACAGTGGAGCGCGTGGCCAGCGCCGGCTAAAGCGATGTGCGGCACACGAGACAGCGTGGAATCGGCAGGTCGGGAAAACCTTTGCACTGCATCTCGGGTCATTTGTCCTACTGTTCGAGGTTGGGCCAACCCGGGTCAGGTGCGCTCCCCACGCGCCGTTCAGTTTGACATGTTCCACTCACGGCCACTATAATGCCCGCTAAGAGTTCTCCATAAGGTTGGTCCTCGCTCCCATCCTCTGGGGGCTCGCAGAGCTGCCACGGCTCTACAGTCGGCAGCCACAGGAGGTGGAGGATGACTCAGTACATCATCGCTCACGACGTTGGGACCGGCGGCAACAAGGCAGTCCTCGTAGACACGTCTGGCGACGTGCGTGCCACGGCCTTTGCGCCCTACCCCGTGCAGTACCCCTGTCCTGATTGGGCCGAACAGCAGCCAGAGGACTGGTGGCGAGCGGTCAGCACAACCACGCGTGAGGTTATGGAACGGGCCGGCATCCGGCCCTCCGATGTGCTCTGCATGGTGTATCACACGCAGATGCTGGGTATCGTTCCCATGGCGAGCGACGGCCAGCCGCTGCGCCCGGCCATTATCTGGCTTGACGCGCGTGCCCCTGAGCAGGCGGAGCGCATCATGCGCAAATTCCTGCATCGCAGGCTTTTTGCGGCGATCGCTGGCACAGAGATCACCGGCAAAGATGGCCTGCCGAAACTCTTGTGGCTCAAGGAGAACGAACCGGAGATATACAACGCGATGACCTGCTTCCTGGACGTGAACGGCTATCTCACCTACCGTTCCACGGGCAAGATGGTTTTTGAATGGTCCTGTGCCTCGGCGTTTGCCCTTGACCTGCAGAAGAAGGACTGGCTGCGGACGATCATACGCTACATCGGCGTCGACCTGGCCAAGTTCCCTCCATTGGTGCGATCTACCGACCAGGTTGGGACCCTGACCCCGCAGGCGGCGACCGAGTGCGGACTGCTAGAAGGTACGCCCATCTTTGGTGGTGGAGGCGACGCCCCGGGCGCAGCAGTCGGCGCAGGCGCTACCAGGGAGGGTGACGGCCACATCTACCTTGGCACTTCCGGATGGGTGGGCGTGGTGACGCACAAGACCCCCACCGGTCGCCATGGCGTTGTCTGCATTCACTCTGCGGATCCTGAGAAGGCCCTACTGTTTGCGGAGATGGAGACCGCCGGAGCGTGCTTGAAGTGGATCGCCGATGAGTTCTACCGGACGGAGCAGGCCGACCCGAATGTCCCCAATGTCTACGCGTTGATGGACCAGGATGTGCAGAAGCTGCCACCGGGCTCTGATTTCTTGATCTGCACACCATGGCTGTATGGAGAGCGTGCGCCGGTTGCTGACACCTGGGTCCGCACGACCTTCTTCAATCTGAGCGCTGATCACACCCGTGAGCACCTGCTGCGCGCTGTCTATGAGGGGGTGGCCTACAACTTGCGCTGGATGATCGAGATCGTGGAAGATACCTTTGGCTTCCCGATGCCGACGCTGCGGGTGATCGGCGGTGGCGCCAGGGGTCTGCCGTGGATGCAAATCATTGCCGATGTCACCGGCCGTCGGGTGGAGACAGTGGTTAATCCACAAGAAGCAGGCGCCGTGGGAGCGGCCCTCACTGCCGGCGTAGGGCTAGGACTGTACAGCAGTTTTGAGGAACTGCGGAAGGTGGTGCGCGTCGAGCACGAGTTCGCGCCGCGGGCCGCTCACGCAGAGACCTACGGCATGCTCTACCAGGCCTACAAGCGTCTCTACAGCTCCCTGCGCAGCCTCTACCGCGAGGTAAATGAGGTCCGCTTCCGTGTATGCGGGCCACCACAGAAGCCGACGTAGGAGCTTGCCTGCCTTCGGCGCCCTGCCAGTCAGCGCTTTGTGTGGCAAGTGTGCGTTGTGAGTGATCATCATGAGGAGGATCACGATGTCAAAGATGGACCTGGAGTCACTGCCGATTGCACTGCCCGATGGAGTGGACTATGATGAGTACGTCATCGGCACTTACCTCGTCTCCTACCCTAAGGCAATCCCAGTGCCCAAACTGGCCCCCGCTCTGGCCATAGAGCAGTCCACCGGCACCTGGATTCCTGTGCCAGGGGAGACGCCTGAGGTACGCCGCCGTCACGTGGCCAAGGTCATTGGTGTCTATGAGATGCCGGACTATGAGTGGATGGTGCCCCCTGAGGTAGAGGAGCGCCAGTACTTCATTCAGGTCGCTTTCCCGGCAATCAACTTTGGTCCACAGATTCCGATGCTCCTGACCACCGTGGTCGGCAACATCTCAATGGCGGGGAAGCTGAAGGTACTGGATCTCCGCTTTCCCGAGAAGTTCGTCAACGGCTTTCAAGGGCCCAAGTTCGGCATCGCTGGAATACGGAAGCTGCTTGGGGTGCCGGGGCGGCCTCTGCTCAACAACATGATCAAGCCCTGTACCGGCTACCCACCGGAGGTGGGCGTGGAGCTATTCCGGCAGGCTGCCTTGGGGGGGTGCGACATCATCAAGGATGACGAACTGTTGGCTAACGCATCCTTCTGCGAGGTCGAGGCGCGCGTGTCACTGTACATGGAGGCAGAACGTCAGGTCTACGAGGAGACCGGGGAGCGCACCCTGTACACGGTCAACGTATCCGACGAAATCCCAAAGGTGTTTGAAAACGCACATCGGGCCGTGGAACTGGGCTGCAACGCCATCATGGTCAACTACCTGGCAACTGGCTTCCCTGTGCTACGCGCACTTGCGGAGGATCCAGCCATCAACGTCCCCATCTTGGGGCACATGGACGTTGCGGGAGCCCTGTACGCTTCGGAGTGGCATGGTATCAGCTCGCACCTGGTGCTGGCCAAGCTGCCTCGCCTGGCCGGCGCGGACATTGCCGTGTTTCCCGCGCCCTACGGTAAGGCCCCTGTGCTCATGGACAAGTTCCAGAACGTTGCGCGCACCCTGAGTTTCCCCTTCTACGGCATCCGACCGACGTTCCCAATGCCCAGCGGCGGCATCACACCCAGAATGGTCCCAGATGTCATCCGGGACCTGGGCCCGCACATCATCATCGGCTCTGGCGGCGGCATCCACGCCCACCCGCAGGGGCCAGTAGCGGGGGCCAAAGCCTTCCGCCAAGCTATCGATGCCGCGATGCAGGGCCAGCCGTTGGAGGAGGCAGCGAAGGAGCACCGAGAACTCCAGGTTGCAATGGAGACCTGGGTGGATCCGTTTGGCAAGGGGATCGGAGTCTAGGTAGCCCCCTTTGGGGGAGACAGGCCGATCACCTCACGAATAGCTGCCTGTCAAATCGCGGGCAGTGCTCTCTGCTTCTGCGACCAGGGAGTCCTTGTCTTTGCCAAGGCCCAGGTTGTTCGCTGATCACTTGCCCCGAGTACAGGATTGGCTCACTCTGCCAATCTGCCACTGCTTGTGTGGTCGTCTGCACACGACCCATGGAGGATCTAGGGAATCACATGCCAAAGTCGACCTGGAGCGGAGAGGAACGGGCCGTACTAGACCAGCTGAATTCGCCCTGGAAGGTGCAGCAGTACCTCGACAGCCTCTCCTACAGCACAGACAATCAGACACGCTCGCCACGGCGGGTGATTCGTGACCGCTGCGCTCATTGTACCGAAGGCGCAATCTTCGGCTCGGCCGCGCTCCGTTTCCATGGGCATCCGCCACTCATCCTCGACCTGCGCGCGGTGAACGACGATGACCACGTGATCGCAATCTACGGTGTGGGCAAGTTCGTAGGAGCCGTGGCCAAATCCAACTTCTCCGGGCTGAGGTTCCGTGAACCTATCTACAGGAACTACCGCGAACTCGCTCTCTCCTACTTCGAGCAGTACTTTAACGTCCTCGGCGAAAAGACTCTGCGTTCCTACTCCCGCCCCCTCAACTTGAGTGCCTTCGACGAACGAGCCTGGATGACCACCGAAGAAGACCTGGAATGGATCGGCGAGCAGCTCGACGCGTTGCCACACTATCCATTGGTCGATGAGCGCATGGCACGACAGCTGCATCCCGTGGACAAACGCCTGTATGAAGCTGGCTTGCTAGGAGCGGACCCGGCCGGCCTCTTTGAGCCCAAGGCGTCAGACGAGCGATAAGGGTGGGGAGCCGCACAGCCCATGCCGGCTGCGATGCGGCTTCACCACCAGCAGAGGCTTCGCCTGTCCGGTGGATTGCAGCGCGCTGACATCATTTAGGTCTTTACAGGCGCCCACTGCACCTGGATCTCGACTACGCCCTTTACTTGAACATCGCTCGGGAAGTCGGGCATCACCACACTGAAGCCGCCCTTGTTGCGGAACGAGACGATGCAGTCCTGGCATGCCTGCACGTCAGCCCTATGCGCCTCGGCGCTGGATCCGTCATCGGCTGCAAAGACCACTGTGCTCGCCTCTGCCTGAACGCCAGCCATCTCCAGCAGCACTGAAATGGACACTCCTGTGTACATGGACGTCTGACCCTGCTTGTTCCTGGACTGAACGTCCATCGTCGGCATGGCCCGCACTGGCTCTTCGGTCGAGGCCATCTCCTTGCCTACCCTACCCGTAATCTTGAGGGCCGCCGGCACCTCAGGCGGCAGCGGCGTCGCAGTGGGTGCGGGTGCGGCACAGCCTGCCAGAACAGCGAACCCTATCACTTGTGTTGGGTTGAAGAAAGCAGAGCAGCGCTTTCCAGGGGGGCCATTGTGGTCCAGGGCGACCCACAGTGACTGCATCTCTGTCGAGGAGGCACCGCATCGGACAGAATGCAGCAGCCCGGACCCTCTCCAGACACGACAGGCGTAGCCGTCTCGACATGCACCCTAGCGGCTTTGTGCGATCAACCTCTGATGCCGAAGCCACGGGGCTCGGGTATGCTGTACAATGAGCTGGTCGGAGGTCGAGGGATCTGTGTGGGTTCTGGCGCCTGTCTGGCGCCTGCCACCACCTGACACAATCGCTCAGTCAAGCTTCACGGGAAGCCAGTGGTCCTCTGCCCACTCCACCACAAGGACAGGACGCCCACCACGCCGCGCTGGGCGCAGCTTGTCACTGTGCACCAGACCCTCGGTCACTGGCTGGCCATCGATCGTCTGCACGGCGGAGATGCCCGCCGCCAGCAGCTCAGAGACCGACCTTAGGCCCAACAACTCACGGGACCGCCCCACAAGAGGATACCGTCCGTCATCTCCACCCGCAGCAAGGCCCACGGCAGCCAACGCGCCGATTACCCCACTCTCATCCCCACCCAGACCCAGTAGCAGAATGCTATGGGCCGCGGCCAACGACCGGGCCTCTTCCTGCTTGACGAGCTGGCGCTTAGCCCGGTAGCCAAAAGAGGTCACATCCGCGGGCACCTTGTGGGCCACACATAGGCCAGGGTCACTGCCTGGCTGATATGCCTCCATCATCAAGGCACGCACTCGCCCTAGCAGGAGCTCTGGCTCCACATCTCCATTCACACCTAGCAGGATAGCAGCGCTGCTGTTGTTCTTGGTACAGGGCACACGCGGATCTTTGAGCAGCTGGTGGCGAGTTACGCCCATCACTGGACAGTCCACAGCCAGCGCCGCCGCAATCTCCCGGGCCACATGACCTGTGCCGCGCGATTCGAAACTATCTGTATCGTCCAGACCGATAAAGAACACTTGACCAACCTCAATGATCACTGCATAATGATTCTGGGTGCACAGCCACCCCAGAAACTGGAACAAATCCCAATCAAGTCTCTGCTGCTTCTAGGCTACAGAAAGGAGCCCTGTGATGGCAAAGATCTTTGTACGGGAGCGGCGGCATGTCGGAGAAGGCGCAGGCCAGCCGCGTTTCGCCGTCGTTGCAGTTCACGGATCCGAGCTAACAATGCACAGAAGCTTCCTCCGCCGGGCGGAACTTGAAGAGATCGCACAGGAGACCGGCGCAAATATCATTTACCTGCCGCGCGGCGATCATGCGGGCGAGAAAGAGCCCAGGACTGGGAGGAGACGCCATCGTCGTGTTCAGCCAGAGCACTGATCGCCGTCTCGAACGCGCGCTTCCCAACTCCGAGATCGCACAGACCGCCCGACGGTAGGCACGACGAGCTGAACACTAGTCGTGGCGGTAGATGCGCGTGCCGGGATTCTCTCCGGCCAATACGCGGGTCAGGTTGCCCGTTTCTCGCCCATTGACAATCCATACCTCCCGCACCGTTCGTCCGTGGGCCAACTCGCGGAGCATCGCCCGCTCCACCGCCAAGTCAGGCAGGTCCCTTGCCAAGAGATCATTGACTTCGATCTCGCCAAAAAAGTCCGCGGTGGGATCCTTCTTTGGGTCGGCGCTGAACAGCCCCCTCTCATCCTTCACCAGAATACAGCGCTTGGCCCCCAGCACCTCCGCCGTAAGATAGGCTCCGCTATCGGTGCGATGAGGCGGTATACGGCCACGCTCCGCTGGCTCCTCCCACAGACCGTAGGGCGGCATGGCGTGCATCACCGGAATCACGCCTAGCGCCAGATAGGCCGGTAACTGCAACAGATCATCGTGCCCAATCTTGACGCCGCCGTGGGGCGCCAGCAGGATGGAGATCATGAGGGCGTTCTGCTCGCTGATGCTCGAACCCAGCTTGGCCAACACCCCCGTGGGCATCCCCAGGTCCAACGCAACGGCATAAGCATGGCGGCTCCGCGTTCCCCCACCAGTGACAATCAGCATCTGGTGTTGCTGCTGAGCAGCGATGATCTCATTGAGGAGGGGCAGCACCACCTTGCTTCCGCGGTCAATGATGCTCTGCCCACCCAACTTGATCACGTTGAGCTCTGGTAGCGGGCGGAAGACCTGCTCAATCTCAGTGCCTTCCAACAGCGACCTGTCCATCAAAGACTCGCCCATGAGGTCGGTATCGATGTGCAGCCGACCGCTTTCGTCGCGCACCAATCGCATCATAAACCCCCTTTATCGCTCGGTTGACCGTCGACGGAGGTCATGGTTTGTACTCGTGTCGCCTATCGGCTCCGTGCACGCCTTTGAGAATCTCGATCCCATGGGGGAGAGCCGGCAGTATGACCTCCAGCCCTTCCCGCACGGCCTTGGGGCTGCCTGGCAGGTTGACGATCAGCGTCTGTCCCCGGATACCGGCTGTCGCTCGCGAGAGCATCGCATGGGGCGTCTTCTTGGTCCCCTCCAGCCGCATGGCCTCCGCCAGACCTGGCACTTCCCTCTCGATGATTGCGCGCGTCGCTTCAGGGGTCACGTCACGTGGGGCAAATCCGGTCCCCCCGGTCGTGAGGATCAAATCTAGCTCGTCCTCATCACTCCACGAGATAAGA
>Ga0209427_10009787_pt1 | contig 10667 bp, 8 predicted proteins | sample DeeMarSWOR136_30_FD_187465 | JGI IMG/M metagenome (GOLD analysis project Ga0209427, IMG submission 187465) | Marine sediment microbial communities from White Oak River estuary, North Carolina - WOR-1-36_30 (SPAdes) (version 2) | ecosystem: Environmental > Aquatic > Marine > Intertidal zone >...
CTATCAGTCTGGGATTTATTTCTTTTGCTTTTCGAAGAAACTCTTCTGGTGGAACATCTGATCCTAAATCAACAATTTCAAAACCTTGTCCTTGTAATAATGAGATTACCAAACTCTTGCCTATATCATGGATATCACCTTCCACTGTACCAATTAATATAGTACCTTTAGATTCTATTACAGATTTTTCTTTTAATGAATTCTTCAATGTTTCAGTAGCGGCATTAATTGCATCACCAGTCATAAGTAAATCAGGAAGAAAGTATTCATCATTTTCATATAAATTCCCAGCTTCTTCAGCACCTTTAAGAATTGCTTTATTCAAAATCTCCTTGACCTGTATCCCCACTTTAATAGATTCATTAACTAATTCAATTGATTTATTTGGATCTCCTTTTAAAATTGCGCTTTTTAATTTTTCTAACAATTTTTCTTCATTCATAATTAATGTTCAGTCCTTTAATTTAAAAATATTATGTTGTTTTATAGGTTGTATTAAAGACACGGAAATTCCCTTATGATAAACTAGTCAGTTAGTGTGGCTCAAATGGCGATTGAACTGATTAAGTTTCTATTAGTCTCTAGTTTTAATATTCATATTTCATGTTTTAAAAAATTAAATACTCTTTTTATAACATTTATTTAAGGCTTCTACTCTCATAAGTATTTTTTATTATTAATCAAATTCATTAACAATTTCGTAATCTTGTGAGATTTCATCGGGTTTTAAAAGAAAATCTTTTGCTTTTTGAGGAACGTAGGATTTTTCATACTCTTCTCCAGCAAATCCCTTTACAGCAGTTAAATTATCAAATATAATATAGTAATAAATTAAACTTCATTTTCCAAGGAACATCTTAAAAGACTTATTTTTATATATCTTTCTATATTTCTATTTTCAATGGATGGAAATATTTCATTTTTAAGTAAATTCTCATAAAAATTAGCATTTTTAAATGAAGTCCATCCATGCCAGATTCATGCTATCATTTCTAGAAACTTTATAAGAATTCATATTTTTTTAATTCTTTTTGTAATTGAATTAATTTTAGACTAGTTTAAAATATTTTAGATTGTTAACTTATTTTATATTTAAGGTAAAATTGAAATGTTAGAAAACGGAGCGATAACAAAAGATGAGAATACTAATACATTTTATCGCAATCAGATACTTTTTTACTTGATAATTAAGATTCCATTTACCTTAATGCCGGGAATTTTTAACATAGTGTATATATATTTCTTTTGGGATTATTTGGGGATGAAACAGTTTTATTTTATTATTGGGATGACCATATATGGAATCTTCAATGCTTTAAATGACCCGTTATTAGGTCAGTAGAGCGATCGTGTTGATGTAAACAAATGGGGTAGTCGTCGTCTAATCTTTATTAAATACGGTGGTCTTATTTGGGCGATGGTGTTTTTTCTTATTTGGCTACCTTGGAGTTATGATAATCAAATTATCATTTTTCTTCATTTTATCATAATGATGGTTCTCTATGATAATATGTTGACGATGGTTATCTTGGTATGGGATGCACTATTACCAGAAATTGCTGAAAGCATTGAAGACCGAAACAAAATTTTCTTCTTAGGAGGTGTTGTAGGTGCTATTGGAGGAATACCTGTTATATTCACCTTAACAATTATGAATGCCGGATTAATCGCTTTTCAGTTATTTTCAGGAATTATAGCCATAATAAGTGCTATTATCTTGGTAATGGCAGCTATTAAATTACGTGAACGTCCCGAATTACATCAAGAAATGAATTTACCGGGTTGGTTTAAAGCTCTTAAACAATGTCTTCGGTCAAGATCCTTTGTTTTTTTCACTCTTTATAGATTTTTTCGAGTTATCAATGAGACGATAACTTTTTCGTTCATGTTTGTGTATGCTCTTCTTTTTATTGAAGGATTTGAAACAATTCTTATCATCATTTTTGGATTAGGGGGAATTATTGGTCAATGGATCTATCTCCGATTATCCGAAAAAAAAGAGATGCAAGTATTAATATTGCAAGGAAGGACAATAGAGATTTCCATTGCTGTTATTGCATTTCTCATTAGCATGCTAAAAGGCACTGAAATTATATGGTTTGGGTTATTAATAGTTAAAATCATTTTGGGAGGGTATTCAGTCTTTGTTAATCCATATTTATTATTAATTACCGATGAAGATGAAATGAAATATAACACGCGTCGAGAAGGGATGTATCTTGGAACAAATGCTATTTTTAATAAAATTGCAGAAAGTATTGGACCAATCCTCGCTGTTACCGTTTTACTTCTTTTTGGATTTATGCAAAATGCACCTAAAGGATACATTCAATCCGATAGTGCCATTATCGGTATTAAATTTTTATTATTTATCGTTCCTTCAATAATAGATGTTATTGGAATGATTGCTCTAAGATTCTACCCAATTAAGGGAAATTATATAAAAGAACTAAAAAGATATATTGAAGAAACCCATAAAGAAAAATTAATTGAATATGAAAAAACTAAAGAGTTAAAAAAAAGAAAATATAATCCTGACTAAAAATTAGATTTAGAAATTTAAGAAGAATTTAAGTTAAAAAAATGAATACTCAGGGAAGTATAACTATATTTGTGGGTTGATATTCATATAATATTATCAAAAAATATAATACAAACCCCAAATTAAATATAATAATAATTTAAAGGACATTAATTGGATTCCTATCTGTCTATGAAGGAAAAGTAACATAATCCAAATTTTCTTTCATTTTTATCTTTTTTTTAGATTGTAATGAACTATTCATAAATATTATATAAGAATAAAAATCCTAAATTGAGGGTTTTCAATTAAATCGTAAAATTAATTTAGGTATAAGTTTTTTCAATTGTAGCTAATTTAGTAATAATTAGGTGGTTATCATAGTAAATGCAATATTAATTATACTTGATACGCTGAGGCAAGACCATGTTGGAGCATATGGAAATACATGGATAAAGACTCCGAATTTAGACTTGTTTGCTGAAGAATCCGTAAAATTTACTCGAATGTATCCCGAATCATTACCAACACTTCCAGCTCGGAAAGCTATATATACTGGAAAACGGGTATTTCCTTTTAATGATGATAAAATTGGAGAAACTAAAACTGGGAGAGGAGACTTTATTGCAGATGCTCTTGGAGCTCCTGGATGGAGTTCTATTTCAAACTCTCAGGACACTTTGGCAGAGAGATTTAATCGTAAGAAGTATAGATCAGCTTTATTTTCTGATGTTTATCATCAATTTAAACCAGGTTATAATTTCACTCGTGGATTTCATCAATGGAAGTGGATTCGTGGACAAGAAGAAGATGCTTTCTTATCTGGTCCACGGATATCTGATGATATTCTTAATGATTACCTGACTACTAAAGATGATGGAATAACCGCAGGGACAATATTCGCTCAACACATGATGCGTTGCTTCCTCCAAAATGTGCGTTGGTGTCGATCCGAAGCTGATACTTTTCCTGCTCAGGTATTTCGTTCAGCTGGAGAATGGTTAGATATGAACTATGATTCCCTTTTAAAAGGAAAGGGATTTATGACCGTTGAATCATTCGATCCACATGAACCTTGGTATCCACCACCTCATTATATTCGATTATACGAAAAAGATCCTGATTGGGAAAAAGGATGTAGAAAGATAGCCCACTCATTATATGGACCAGCGAGTTTAATCTCTGAAAAAGAACTTAAAAATTTAAGAACAAAGTATGCTGCAGAAGTATCACTTGTTGACACTTGGTTTGGATATTTTATAGATTATCTTAAAAGGATCGATATTTGGAATAATTCTATCATTGTGGTGGTTTCTGATCATGGCCATATGCTAGGAGAACACGGACTTATAGCAAAAGCGGCTAATCCTCTTAGACGTGAAGTGGCTGATCTTGTAGCAATGATCAGATTCCCGGAGGGAGAAGGGAGTGGTAAGACTTGTGACAAATTTTGTTATCATCATGACATCGCTGCAACAATAAGTAAAGTCTGTAGTATTTCTGATAAAAATATGGATGGTAAGAACCTATTGGAAATAGTACGAGATGAAGAATTGACATATTATGATCACATTTCAATAGCATGGGGTGGTTCTATAGCTGTTTACGATGGAAATTTCTGGTATAATGGATATGTTTGGGATACAAAAGAAGGAAGTCTTTTTGATGTTGGGAAAGATCCTAAATTGATAAATAATATTATTTCAGATGCTCCTGAGAAGGCAAAAGAACTATTAAAGCTTGCGTGGGGAGATGCTAGAGAACCTATTGATATGGATTACTTACGAAAATTTAAGGATTTATTAGGTTGTACTCCAGTTGCCAAAAAACTCATTTCTGATTAGTTTTTTGATTATTTTCTATTAAAATATATGTTTTAAGTTTCATAATTGAAGTTCTCCCTCGTAAATTATCGTATAATTGATCTATTTTAAGAATTTTTTTTTATGAGTTTTTTTTCTAATCCTATAATTGCCTAAAAATCTGCTGCTAATTCTAAATTGATCCGCAAATCAGAGAATAAACGAAAAATGAAGTTATAAAAAGGAACTTCTTTACCCGATCAGAGAATTTCAGAAAAGTGATTTTGATATTTAAAGGAAATCTTCATTAAACTTGAAAAGCACTTTGGTCAAAATATTCATGGACTTCTTTTACCTTATTTTCTTGGAGTTTAACTACCATACATGAAGGTACACGAATAACTTGCTCATTTGGTCCTTTATAAGTCCCAGAGACAATTCCTTCTACGCATAACCAGTTATCTTGACCAAATGCATTTGTAATTTCAAAATGTGCATAAGGTAACAATGGAATAAACTCTTCATTATCTTTTCGGATTGCATCACGACCTTTGAGTGGTCCTTTCCGAGATGGTACATTCAAGAGCATTTTACCTTCAACTTGATTTTGATAAGAATACTCAAGAATTAATTGATTATAACCAAATATATGACCATATATAATAGTTCATTCCCAAAATACTATCAAAAATTATTATTACAAACATACCCTTTCTCAAAAACAGAAGGTATAGATTGGTAATCTAATTTAAATTAATGATAATTTTTTTCCCTTTTTTTTATATTATATAAGAGAATTAAGGATCCTATAAGCAGATTACAGAGAATAAATATTGGATAAAGAGGAATTTCATTAGTAACTATTCCTGTAGTTATTATTCGTACTCCACCACCTAAAGTAGCTAAGTAGAAATTTTCATTTATAACTGCAACTCTCAGTGTTCTCCATTGGTGGCTGTAAGATCCAATCTTGAATGGATTTTTAGGATCAGAACAATTTATGATCTTTAAACCTTAGTAATCATCAGCCAAAAATGCAATTTCATTATTAATAAGTTTCACATCATTAATAGATCCTCCATCGAAATAGATACCTAACATAGTAATATTAAATGGATCAGAGAAGTTCAACATTTTCAGTCCATTATTATAATCATTAAAGTAAACCAAATCTAGATTATGAGCTTTCGGAGCACCACCATCATATCCTTCACCAGTATCAATAGTACTTATAAATGTAATATTTTTAGAATCACTTATATCTAATAATTTTAAATCAATAGGAGTAGGTGGTCCATTAATATTGGGAATTCTTATACCAACAAAAGCAAAATTATCTAAAATATAAACAGGACCAACGTGTCCAGCACCATCAACCCATTTATCTAACATAGTTGGATTATTTGGATCAGTCACATTAACAATTTGTAAACCTTGATCCTCAGCACCAACAAATAATAAGTCTCCTTCCAATTCAATGAATGTGGAACTAGTATAGTTTAAATAAACTGAAAGTAATTCCAAATGATTTGGATTACTATAATTAAATATATTCACTCCATTTAAAGCAGTTATATATACCAATTTTCTTTCAAGATCAAGTTCAATATCATGTACAAAAGAAAGAGGATAATAATCCAATTCAAAACAGTTGTTAGGATTTGTTATATTGTATATTGCCAAACCTCGATTAATTTCCACGAGAAAAGCTAATTCATTATCTATAAATCTCATATTAATAATGTCAGTTTCAGGTGCTATATAACCTATTTCGGTAAAAGTGGAAGTATATTCTAGGCCCTTTATTGAGATAGGATTAATAAATAGTGAAATATAAAGAATTAAAACAGATATTTTTGCTATTTTCTTTCGCAAAAGTATAACTCCAATTTTGTAGAGAGTATAGTGTAAAGCAATTATAAAAAACTTCGTATAGGGAAGTAATTGATTCGGAATATTTGCTGAAATTAAAGTAATATTTGGATCTACAAATAAAAAAGTAGGTAAAATTCATTTTTTTTTCAATTTTATTTAACCTAAATATTCTAGGGCTTAATTCTTTCAATCGTGAACATTCAATTGTTATTATATAATAATTATTAATGGAATCTTGAGTGAAAAATTGTTCTTTATATTTTTCACAAATAGTCATATAATGCACTCCGAGAAATTTTAAAATGGTTAGCGATTTTCTTTGAATTGATTCTGCAAGGTATTTCAAAATATCCATGATGAACAGCATAGTAAACAACAAAAAAAATATAAAAAAAGATTGGAGTAAAATTAAAAATAATTCAATGATTTCTTTTGTATCAATATAGAAAAGTGAAAGATACAAATCGAGATAATCAAAAGAAAAAAACATAATTTTAATTTAAAATTTAAATGAAAAATTAAAAATGAGAGAAATTAAATTTCCTGAAGGATTTATTTGGGGTGCTGCTACTTCCAGTTATCAGATTGAGGGAGGATGGAACGAGGATGGTAAGGGAGAAAGTGTATGGGATGCCTTATGTCATACAAAGAAGCTAATACGTGATGGTGATACAGGTGATATTGCATGCGATCATTACCACAGATATAAGGAAGATGTTCAATTGATGATAGAAATGAACTTTCAAGCTTACCGATTTTCAGTATCATGGCCTCGTATCTTCCCAAAAGGTAAGGGAAAGATAAACCCTAAAGGTGTCGAGTTTTATGATAATTTAGTTAACGAATTAATTGAAAATGACATAGAACCATTCATTACACTTTATCATTGGGATTTACCGCTTGAACTTAATAAATTAGGTGCTTGGGAAAGCCGAGAGGTTGTGGATGCGTTTGCGGATTATGCGAAATTCATGTTTGATCATTATGGAGATCGCGTTAAAAAATGGATTACTTTTAACGAGCCAATAGTTTTTGCTATATGGTTGAATTTTCTTGGTCTTTATGGTAAGGGAGATATTGCAGCAGGTTTTCGTACAACTCATCTAGTCAATGTTGCACATGCAAAGGCAATAGAAGCATATCGTGATTCAGGTAATTCCAATGGATTAATTGGTATAACCCTTAATATGGATTCGGTATATCCTAAAACAGATACATTATTAGATAAAGAAGCTGCCATTATCCTCGATGGACTCTTGAATCGTTGGTTCCTAGATCCTGTCTTCAAGGCTAAATATCCGAGTGACATTTTAACTCTTCTTGAAAAATATTTCGATTTCCCTTCAATTCCAGATGAAGATTTACAATTATTTAAACAAAATCCTTTAGATTTTTTGGGTATTAATAATTATGGCTGTACTCATGTAAAATTAAACAGACCCATTAACAAAATTTCAGATTTTTATAAATTGCTATTACCAAAAAAACCGGAAAAAGGTGTTGAAGTATCAGATATGGGAACGGAAGTATGTCCTGATGGACTATACGATCTTCTAAAACGAGTGGATAGGGATTATAGTCATCCTCTTATTTACATTACGGAAAATGGGATGGCATGCAAAGATGAAACTATTGTTGATAACGTGGTACAAGACGACGATCGCTTGAGTTATCTCCAGCGTTATTTAGCAGCCGCGAATAGAGCCATAAATGAGGGTGTGAACTTAAAAGGTTATTTTGTTTGGTCTTTATTGGACAATTTTGAATGGATAGAAGGATACTCTAAACGTTTTGGGTTAATTAAGGTAGATTATGAAACACAAGAAAGAATGTGGAAAAAAAGTGCACTTTGGTATCACGAGGTAATAACAAAAAATGGTTTTGAAATTCAGAGTTAAATTCTATCACTCATAATATTTCAATATTTATCTATATTAATCCATTCTTTAAGAGTGTGGGTCAAAAGATTTTGCCTTTAGTTGCGAATAGCGACAAAAGTCCATTAACTTAAAATCTATTTTATAATCAAAGTTGGAATCAATTTTTAACTGAATATTGTGTGATAAATTATTCTTTCTATTTTTCGCAAATGTTCATATAATGCACTCCGAGAAATTTTAAAATGATTGGCGATTTTCTTTGAATTGATTCTACGAGGTATTTCAAAATATCCATGCTGGATAGCGTAATATACAATCTCTTTCTGACGGTTTGTTAATTTTAAAAAAAGATTTTCATAGTTAGGATGTATGTTAGATATGCTTAGAATCTCCAATTTTCCATTATAATAGTTATCTAGAACGTTAATGAATTCATCGACATTTTTACTTTCTGTTATAATACTTACTAAAAGGCGATCTTGTTCTAGAATAATAGGAGGATCGATAATGAGATCTAGTCTATCGAGGAATTGTTTCGTTTCCTTAATCCAGTTATGCTTAGAAAAGAAAATGAATTCATTATTGCCTCTGTCCTCTTTAATAACTTCTATATATGGTATCCCATAATTTTTACCTTCCAACATTTTTGGATTCATTTTAGGATCCTTGAATTTTACCTTCTGTGTAGCAAAGATTTGATCCTCATCTTGACGATGTATTTGGAGTAATTCATATTTTTCCAATAAATCAAAAAATTCCTTAGCCCTAGGGTCTAAAGGTATTTTCAGAACAATCTTTTTTAATTGCTTCATTTGTTGGTATAAATATTAACAGATTTTAGATAACTTGAATTTTCAAGCTTAAGATTATTATATAAATAAAAATTCTTTTTTTATTAGCTTTATGATATAATATCACAAGTTCGATTAGAAAGGATGTTAGAATTAAAATCAAAAAAAAATTAAGGAGTATAACTAAATAAACAAAAAAAGGTGTAGAATTATAGAAAGAAACGATTATAATGAATCTAGCGATTCTCTCTTCACGGAGCCATATATAGATATTGATGAATGGCGAGATGAGCCCGAGCGTCATCGATATGTACATGGTGGTTTTAAGGGTACCGATACCCGATTCTCAATCTACTTCCCTCCGAAGGAACAATATGACGGTCGATTTTTCCAGTATCTCATGGCGATATCGGGGAATGAGAATGCTGTTCAGAATCCAGAATATCCTGATCCTAGTTATTCATTAGGTTTTGCAATCGAGAGTGGTGCTTATCTTGTAGAATCAAATCTGGGAAGACTGAACATGTTTGTAGGAGAGGATCCAACTATCACTGCTTATCGAGCCAGTGCGGCAGTAGCGAAGTATTCACGCGTTTTGGCTTCTGAAATGTACGGTCCCCATCGCCCATATGGTTATGTCTATGGTGGTAGCGGGGGGGCGTTTAAAACGATTGCCTGTGTGGAAAACACGAAAGGTGTTTGGGATGGGTCGGTGCCCTTTATTCACGCAACACCAATTGCAATACCCAATAATTTTACAGTACAAGCTCATGCGATGCGTATATTAAAAGATAAAATGCCCAAAATCATTGATGCAATGGAACCAGGAGGTAATGGAGACATTTATACCGGTCTAAATGTTGAGGAACAGGGAGCGCTCACTGAAGTGACTAGAATGGGTTTTCCACCACGCGCTTGGTTTAATTACAGAAGGATAGCCTTTGGTTATACAGGTGTTTTAACTATGTTTTTTGATCAAATGGTTAAATGGGATCCCACCTATTTTGAAGATTTTTGGAATAAACCAGGTTATCTCGGCGCAGATCCACCTGAATCCCTCCTAAATGCCAGGGTTCACCATGAAACGATAATTAACAAATTAATTTGGCCTGAAGATTTAAAGGAAATGGGATTTGGAACAACATTATCTGCTGGGAGTGCTAGTAATTTAAAGTTACCATCAGGATTTATGATGGAGGATTTACCAGAAGCAGATTTTCAAGGAGCCTCATTGATTATAAAAAGTGGTGAAGCTGAGGGTTGTGTAGTCTACATTGCCGGAGCGTTTGAAAAATTCGTCTTGATTGCCTTTGGAGAGGCACACTTCCAAGCATTGGCTAAAGTCAAAGCAGGGGACAAAGTAGAGATAGACAACTCGGTGTATCTTGCGGCTCAAACCTACCATCGTCACCAAATTCCACCACCTGATTATTATGGTTATGACCAGTTCCGAGATGATGATGGTAATCCTATATATCCACAACGCGCTGAACTATTATGTAATCGGTACGCCGAATCTGTTGTTGCACGTTTAACAGGTCAATTTGATGGTAAGATGATTGTGGTAAATATGCTGATGGATGAAATCGCCTATCCATGGGGTGCTGAATGGTATCGCTCGAAAATAAAAGATGTATTAAGGGATAAATTTGACGATAACTACCGACTCTGGTATATTGACCATGCGATGCATGTACCTCCCGTAGTTATGAAGTTTGATACACCTCCAGTAATAACGACGCAGGTTATCAATTATGGTGGTGTTTTACAACAAGCATTACGTGATTTGAGCGCATGG
>Ga0209427_10009789_pt1 | contig 10667 bp, 6 predicted proteins | sample DeeMarSWOR136_30_FD_187465 | JGI IMG/M metagenome (GOLD analysis project Ga0209427, IMG submission 187465) | Marine sediment microbial communities from White Oak River estuary, North Carolina - WOR-1-36_30 (SPAdes) (version 2) | ecosystem: Environmental > Aquatic > Marine > Intertidal zone >...
ATCTATAGTCCCTTCCCACAGGCGGTTCCCAATGCTTATATTCGTATCGCAGATGATTGTCTTGGGACATTTCCATTAGCCTGCGCTCGTTGTGCTGAAGTATGTCAAAAAAATGCCATTGATTATGACGAACAGGATAAGATTATTGAAGTTCATATTGGTTCGATTATTGTTGCCACAGGTGTGGATTATTATGACCCAAGAGAAGCCAGTGAGTTCGGATATACTCGTTTCGAGAACATTGTAACCAGTATGGAACTGGAACGAATCCTTTCCGCCAGCGGGCCCACCAGGGGAGAGTTGATTAAATTTACTGATCGGAAGACTCCAGAACAAATTGCCTTCATTCAGTGCGTTGGCTCTCGAAATATAAAACGGGATATTCCCTATTGCAGCCGAATCTGCTGTATGAATGCCATGAAGGATGCCCTGATCATTCATGAGCATTTTCCTGATGCTGAGATGAAGATTTTTTACATTGATATCCGTGCTTTTGGAAAGGGTTTTGAGGAATTCTATGAACGTACACTTAATTTAGACAAATTAACTTTTATCAATGCCAAGCCTTCCAAGATTGTTGATGATTCAGTCACGGGCAAAACCATTATCAGCTACGAAAATGTTCAAACTGGAAAGATTGAAACCGAAAAAGTTGATCTGGCCGTATTGTCTTCTGCCTTAATTCCATCGACCAGAAGTGGAAAACTGGCGGAGATTTTGGGCATTGAAATCGATAAGGATGGCTTCATCAAACAGTTGGATCCCTGTTCTGATCCTTTGGATACCACCCGAGAAGGCATTTATGTGTGCGGATGTGCCATCAGTCCCAAAGACATTACCGATTCCATCGCTGATGCCTCTGGTGCAGCCGCCCGTGCGGTGAGGCATGTATTGGGACATAAAATTGTTCGTGAGGAAGAAAAGATACCGCCCATCGTTCCCACTGGAGAGCCTCGGATCGGTGTATTTGTATGCCACTGCGGAGTTAATATTGCTGGTACCGTGGATGTGAAACGAGTGGCTGATTATGCCCGAACATTAAAGAATGTTGTTTATTGTGATGAAACGCTGTTTGCCTGCGCTGCTAGCACCCAGACCGAAATCCAGCAAAAGATCAGCGAGCATCGATTGAACCGTGTACTGGTTGCTGCCTGCACGCCAAAAACTCATGAGCCGATTTTTCGAGAGACGTTGACCAAAGTGGGGTTAAATCCGTACCTGTTTGAAATGGTGAATATTCGGGATCAATGTTCCTGGGTACATCAGCAGGATCCCATTGGGGCTACTCAAAAAGCAATCGATCTGGTTCGAATGGGAGTAGCAAAGGCACGACTGTTGAATCCGCTGGAAATGAAAAGGCTGAAAGTCAATCATGATGCATTGGTCATCGGAGGTGGAGTTGCGGGGATCCAGACAGCCATTGATTTGGCGGGAAAGGGATTTAATGTTTATTTAGTTGAAAAAGAGAAAAAACTTGGTGGGCGAGTGTCACATCTCTCTACCCTTTATCCCAGTTACAAGCCAGGCAGGGATTTGATCGAATCTAAAGTGCAAAAGCTGTTTTCAGCAGGCGTTAAAGCCTACAATTCTACCACTATTGAGGGCGTAACTGGTTTCGTTGGCAACTTTGAAGTTCATTTAAAAACGGATGGTTCTGACGGCGATAGTCAGGAGCCGTTAAAAGTCGGAGCGATTGTGGTTGCCACGGGATCGAATCTTTATCGTCCTGAGAGAGGTGAATTTGGTTTCGGAATTTATTCGAATGTATTTACAAATGAAGATTTTGAACAGCATATCTCCCGAGGAGAATATTTAGAAATCGATGGCAAAAAGCCAAAGACCGTGGCGTTTATTCAATGTGTTGGCTCACGTGGTGAAAAGGGCAATCCTGGCTGTTCACGTTATTGTTGTCAGGCAGCTATCAAACAGGCGATTGCTCTGCGAAGAATGGGAATTAATGTCATTGTATTTCATCGTGATGTTCGAGTATATAGCCGTGGCGCAGAGGAGATGTATCGTGAAGCTCGGGGACTGGGTGTGCTATTCATTCCTTATTTGAAAAATAAGCCACCTGAATTTCGAGGCAAGAAAAAAGTGTCTTCGATCTTTGTTGATAATAAAATGTTAAACCGATCAACCGAATTTTCAGTAGATGCCGTGGTTTTATCATTGGGCATGGTTCCTGATGAGAAAAGTAATGATTATTTGGTAGACTTGTTAAAAATCCAGCGCAGCTCCGATCGTTTTTTTATGGAGCGACACTCAAAATTAGGACCCGTGGAAACGGCAGTCGAAGGCATCTTCCTCTGCGGTTGTGCCCAGGGACCCAAAGATATTTCAGATTCAATTTCTCAAGCATCGGCAGTTGCCTCAAAAGTCTCTGCACTGCTTTCCGAAGATACTATTAAATTAGAACCGATCGTCTCAGAAGCAGATGCCATTTTCTGTCGAGCCTGCGGCAAATGTGTAGAAGTTTGTGAATTTAATGCATTGGAAATAAAAGAAAGTGAAGCAGGAAAGCTGGCAGTGTATATCAATGAAGCACTCTGTAAGGGCTGTGGGAGTTGTGCTTCAGTGTGTCCAACGGGGGCGATTGATGTCCGCCATTTCACGGATGATCAGATTGAAGCGCAGTTGGAGGCGGTGCTGGAGGAATTTTAAACTGTTATAGGTTTTAAATGACTTGAAATCTAAAATAAAAAATTCCAAGTTCCAAAAGCACTCACACTAACGATTGGAATTTGAGATTTGGAATTTCCCACAGGGTTGGAATTTGAATTTTGGAATTTAATTGGAATTTGGAGCTTGGAAATTGGAATTTTTCAAGTTAATCTCCCAGGACGCAGAACAATAAAAACCAAATTGAGGTTCTAAAAACCTGGAGGTAGATATGGAAAAAGGCGTTTTGGTAATCGGCGGCGGCATTGCTGGTATGCAAGCAGCGCTTGACCTGGCTGATTCCCAGTACCAGGTCTTTCTGGTTGAGAGAAATCCCAGTATCGGCGGGAAGATGGCGCAATTGGACAAGACCTTTCCATCTATGGACTGTGCTATCTGAATTCTCGGGCCCAAGATGATGGATGTCGGTCGACATCCAAATATTGAATTGTTCACCAATAGTGAAGTAATCGAGGTTAACGGTCAGGCTGGTGATTTCAAAGTCAAAGTGCGAAAAAAAGCCAGAATGGTCGATGAGAAGGATTGCACCGCTTGCAGCGAATGTGAAAAGGTCTGCCCCGTCGATTTACTTTCAGAATTTAATGAAGGACTAGGAACTCGGAAAGCCATTTATCGACCATTTCCACAAGCCGTGCCAAACTCGTATTCTATCTCAAGAAAAGGATTGGCGCCGTGCCAGGCTGCTTGTAGCATTCACCAAAACGCCCAGGGGTATATTCAACTGATTGCCAAAGGGAAATTTAAAGAAGCGCTGGATATAATTCTACGGGATAATCCGCTGCCCTCGATTTGTGGCAGAGTCTGTACTCATCCCTGTATGGCATCATGCACTCGCAGTGGCATTGATTCGCCTTTAAATATCCAGGGATTGAAACGATTTGTTACCGATAACAATGGTCGCTATGAATTGCCCAAGCCTTCGATTGAGCGCGATGAAACCGTTGCTATTGTCGGCTCGGGCCCTGCAGGACTGATGGCTGCATATAAGCTGCGACAGATGGGATACAAGCCAACGATTTTTGAGGCGCTTTCATCTCCTGGGGGGATGGTTTATGTTGGAATCCCAGAATTTCGATTGCCTAAAAAAGTTCTTCTCGATGAAATTGAAAGGATTGAGCGAACAGGTGTCGCTATTCAATTAAATACCCCGATTGGAAAGGATATTACGCTTGAGCAATTACGGAAAAAATTTAACGCCGTTTTTATTGCGATTGGCGCCCATTTAGAAATGAAGCTGGGCTGTGAGGGTGAGGAATTAGAGGGTATTTTGCCTGGTGTGGAATTTCTTCGTAATGTGAATTTTGGACGTAAAGTAAAAATTGGCAACAAAGTATTGGTCATCGGCGGTGGAAATTCTGCCATTGATGCGGCACGGACTGCTTTGCGTTGCGGCGCTGAAGAAGTAACTATTGTTTACAGGCGAAGTCGAATGGAAATGCCCGCCGATCCAGCCGAGATCGAAGAAGCGGAACGTGAAGGGATCAAGCTTCATTACTTAGCTGCACCAAAGAGGGTGATAGGAACTAAGAATGGCAAAGCAAAAGCCCTTGAATGTATCCAGATGAGATTGGGCGAGCCTGATGATAGCGGCAGGCGACGTCCCATTCCCATTGAAGGCTCTGAATTTGTTTTGGACTGCGATAATGTAATCGTAACGATTGGACAATCACCAGACCTGGATAGTCTGGGAGAAAAATTAGGTCTGGATGTCACTAAGTGGGGCACTTTTGTTGTCGATCCTGTGACGATGCAGACCAACATTCCTGGCATATTTGCAGGTGGCGATTGTGTCACGGGTCCCGATGTCGTTGTGAATGCCATGTTAGCAGGCAAAAAAACAGCCATATCGATTGATCGATTCATCAATAAGCTTGATACGAAAGCAGAACGGGAATTGGAGTCTCCCTACCAGGTGACGTATGAAATCGATACTGAAGGATTACCGTATTTGCCACAGGTCAAAATGCCTTCTATCGAAATTTCTCGTCGCAAAAGCTGGGAAGAGGTGCACACAGGCTACACTGAGGAGATGGCGATAAAAGAAGCCGAACGATGTATTGCCTGCGCCGAATGTTGTGATTGCCAGCTTTGTATAACGGTCTGTGAGCCCAAATGTATCGACTATAACGATCAGGATCGATTTATTGATATCGATGCGGGATCGATTATTGTTGCCACAGGAAACGATTATCATGATCCCAGGGGAGCCAGCGAATTTGGCTATGCTCGATTCAAAAATATTGTGACCAGTCTTGAGCTGGAGCGACTGCTTTCATCAATCGGTCCCACCCAGGGCGAGCTGATCCGATTAAGCGATCGACGTACGCCACAGAAGATTGCGTTTGTTCAGTGCATTGGCTCACGTAATTTGAAATGCGACATTCCCTATTGTAGTCGAATCTGTTGTATGAACGCTATAAAAGACGCCCTGCTCATCCGAGAACATCAACCTGACTCGGAAGTTGATATTTTTTACATTGATATTCGGGCGTTTGGCAAAGGATTTGAAGAGCTCTATCGCCACTCGCTTGATGATGGAAAAATCTCGTATATCCAGGCAAGACCTTCAAAAGTTGTGGAGGATCCTGGGACTCAAAATCTGGTTGTCATGTTTGAAAATCCCAACACGGGACGCATTGAGCGAAACATATATGATATGGTTGTACTTTCTTCAGCCCTGATGCCCTCAAAAGGGAGCATCGAGCTGGGAGAAATACTTGGTATTGAAACAGACAATGATCGATATTTCAAATTAAAAGACCCCTGTGCCTACCCGCTCGATTCGACCCGAGAGGGCATTTATCTCTGCGGTGGCGCAACCAGTCCCAAAGATATTACTGATTCTATCGCTGAGGCTTCTGGAGCAGCGGTTAGAGCAGCCCATCATGTTTTAGACTATAAATTGGAGCGCAAGAAGGAAGAAATCCCTCAGGTCGATGTCAGTGGTGAGCCTCGAGTTGGTGTGTTTGTCTGCCAGTGTGGAATTAACATCAGTGGCGTGGTAAATACTGAACAGGTAGTGGAATATGCCAAAACATTACCAGATGTCGTCCTCTCGGAAGATACGCTGTTTACCTGCGCTGCCAGTACCCAAGTGGATATTCAACAAAAGATAGTTGAACACCAGTTGAATCGGGTATTAGTAGCAGCCTGTACGCCCAAAACACATGAGCCAATTTTCCAGGAAACACTTGCAAAAGTCGGTTTAAATCCTTATCTTTTTGAAATGGTGAACATTCGTGACCAGTGTTCCTGGGTGCATCAGCATGAGCCTGAGAAAGCTACCCAAAAAGCAAAGGATCTGGTTCGAATGGGTGTGGCAAAAGCACGATTGCTGCATCCACTCGATGTTCGTGAATTAGAAATCGGTCATGATGTACTGGTTATCGGTGGCGGCGTTGCTGGAATCCAGGCAGCGATTGACCTGGCGGGAAAGGGATTTAAGGTCAATTTAATCGAAAAAGAAAAGGAGCTTGGGGGGCGTGTCGCCCAACTGTCGACGCTTTATCCCAGTTACAAACCTGGCAGGCATTTCGTCACAGCAAAAATGGATGAGCTTAACTCATTGGACGTTAAACTCTATACCTCAACCTCAATAGAAAGCATAGGTGGATTTGTAGGCAATTTTGATATTCAATTACGATCAAAAACGAATGGCAGTTTTTCAGATTCTTCCGTAAAAGCAGGAGCAATTGTTGTCGCAGTGGGTTCGGATTTATACCCGATTCCCAAAGGAGAATTTGGTTATGGCGTCTATCCCAATGTTTTTACCAATCAACAATTTGAACAAATGACATCGCGGGGGAAAGATTTATCAATAAATGATCAAAAACCAAAAACAGTCGCTTTTATCCAATGTGTCGGCTCAAGAGGAGAAAAAGGCAATCCCGATTGTTCCCGCTATTGCTGTCAGGCAGCTATTAAGCAGGCGATTGCATTACGGAACATGGGTATTCAGGTCATCATTTTTCATCGTGATGTCCGTATTTATAGCCGTGGTGCAGAAGAGATGTACCGCAAAGCTCGCGGTATGGGAGTTCTATTCATTCCTTATGCCAAAGAAAAGCCGCCTCAATTGAAAGGTGACAACAAAGTATCTTCAGTGATTGTTGAAAACAAACAGACTGGTCAGCCAGTAGAACTTTCAGTCGATGCAGTCGTTTTATCTTTAGGCATGGTTCCCAATGAGCAAGAGAGCGATTACCTGGTCAAGCTATTGAAAATTCCTCGTGGCGCCGATCGGTTCTTCATGGAGCGACATGCCAAATTGGGTCCCGTTGAAACGGCTATGGAAGGTATCTTCCTCTGTGGTTGTGCCCAGGGTCCCAAGGATATTGCGGATTCTATTTCCCAGGCTTCTGCCGTCGCCTCTAAGGTATCCGCCTTGCTTTCTGAGGATACGATCAGACTGGAGCCGATTGTTTCCACCTCTGATCCAAAACTATGCCGTGCCTGTGGCAAATGTGTCGAAGTCTGTGAATATCATGCGTTGGAATTAAATGAGATCGAAATGGGTAAACAGGTTGTGTTTGTAAATGAAGCATTGTGTAAAGGTTGTGGCAGTTGTGCAGCAATCTGTCCTACAGGAGCGATGGATGTGCGGCATTTTACGGATGAGCAGATTGATGCGCAGGTAGAGGCGGTGTTTAGTGAATGATCTTACAGCATAGATGAAAATTTCTAAATTAAAATTTTCATAATAAAAGAATATCTATAAAGATTATATTTAATTAATTTGTAGATGGAGAGGCAATGCAACAAAGAATGATAGTATCCGATCCCAATGTGATGATGGGTAAGCCTGTAGTGGCAGGGACACGGATTACGGTTGAGCTAATTTTAGAAAAGCTGGCCGCTGGAGAGACGGTCGAACAGATATTGAATGCACATCCACGATTGACGAAAGAAGCTATTCAAGCGGCATTGGCTTTTGCGAGAGAAGCACTACGTGCTGATGTTGTCTATCCAGTGGCCGAGGTCGCTGGATGAAATTTTTAGCTGACGAAAGTGTAGATCGTCCCATTGTTGAGAAACTGCGCCAGGATGGACATTTTGTGTTGTATGTCGCTGAAATGGAACCTGGGATTTCCGATGATGCGGTACTCGATCTAGCAAATCGTGAATCAGCGCTATTACTAACGGCTGATAAGGATTTTGGTGAATTGGTATTTCGTCAGCATCGATTTATGATCGGCATCGTATTGATTCGATTAGCAGGACTTTCGCTGCTATTGAAGGCAGAAATAGTAGCGAACATGATCAATAAGCACCTAAGGGAATTGCCCAATGCATTTGTGGTAATTACACCAGCCATGTTTCGAATTCGGAGAGATGGTCGGTGAATCGATCGTTAAGTGCTATTTGACATTTCAAAGGAGATCAAACAGAGGCGCAGAAGGAGGCGTTGTTTTGTGAAATATAAGAAACAAATAGAATATTAAGAAAGGTAATTAATACCATTACAAAAACATTACATGCTATCTTTGATGGAAAGGCTTTGTTTACAGAGGAAACTGTTAATGATTTAATACCAAATTAGAGATATTTAATACAGATTATTTTTCAAGAAATACCTTTGTAGAAAAAAAGGAGATCGGGTGTTGCAGAAGATATCAGCACGAGCTACTGATTTGGGTGTTTCAGATTTAGCAGCCCAACATGATCATTATCTGTATAGAATCCAAAAAAATAAAAGAGGAATATCTTTATTGAAATAATAATGAAAATTTAAGGTAACAATCATGAAGACAACCCGATATGTTTACTGGCAAGATGGAGATTATTAAATTGGCTATTTAGTTGATTATCCTGATTACTTAACTCAAGGAATGACGAAAGATGAATTAATTGAAAATCTGAAGGATTTGCTAAAGGATATAGATTCAGGAGAAGTGCCTTATATTCGAAAAGTTGAAGAATTGGTATTTGCTTAAATGAAACGAAAAGATTTAATTCGCAAGCTCGAGGAAACTGGCTGTGAGTTGGTCAGGTACGGTAAAAGGCATGATTGGTACACCAATCCAAATACAAAACAATCCCAGCCAGTTCCTTGACACACTGAAATCAATGAGTATTTGGCGAAATCGATAATCAAAAAGTTAAGCAACGAATAAAGGAAGATAAATAACTGACTACGGACAAAGGACAACTAACCAATGGCTCAAAAGAAACAAGTAAAATCCAAACAAAACTTCGATCCCAAAATCATCGCTTTCTGCTGCAATTGGTGTAGCTACCCTGCTGCCGACGCTGCGGGAGCGAATCGGTTTCAATATCCACCAAACGTTCGGATTATTAGAGTCATGTGTGGTGGACGGGTAAATCCTTCTTTCATTATAAAAGCATTTGAGATGGGTGCTGACGGCGTCATGGTGGCGACGTGACACTTTGAAGATTGCCATTACATGTTTGGCGCCCGCCGTGCTGCGGAGAACTTTGAGAAGACAGAAAAAATACTACGGTTAGTCGGAATCGAAAAGGAGCGGATTCGATTAGAATGGATTTCAGCGGCTGAATCGTTGAAATTTGCAAAGGTTGTGACAGAGATGATTACGCAAGTTCAAAAACTTGGGCCCAGTCCAATGAAGAATAATTCTGGCAGGACAAAAAGAGCACCAGCCGAACCATCGTTAGCTGAAGGAATTTAAATCATGATTACAGTTGGAGAAATTATTAGACAAACCAGAGCCTACTACTGTCTCGATTGCGGAAAATGTACAGGGGTTTGTCCCGTTGCCAGGATCAATCGTACCTTTTCTCCACGGTCGATGCTAATGCGATGTGTTCAAAAAGATGAGGATGGTTTATACGAAGATAAAGCCCTGTGGGAATGTTTAACCTGTGGACAATGCGAGCTGCGATGTCCGTCCCAGATAGCTTACATTCATTTCATGCGAGATGTTCGCTCGCTTTCACTCAATACAGGTCAAAAGGCGGAGTGCAGCCATGGCGGTGCTTTCCATTCGCTGATGCGAATCATGACTGCCAATGAGCTTAAACAACAACGGATTGATTGGTTATCAGGAGATTTAAAAACAGTCAAGAATGGTGAAGTTGTTTATTTTGTCGGCTGTGCTCCATATTTTGATGTCTATTTTTCTGATCTCAATGTGGATTCAATCAAGTCTGCTAAAGGCACGATTCAATTGTTAAATAAAATTGGAATTACTCCTGCTGTATTAGCAGATGAACGCTGTTGCGGACACGATCTGCTCTGGAGCGGTGATATCGATAACTTTAAGAAATTAGCCGAGCATAATCTTAAATTAATTGAAAGTGCTGGTGCAAAAACTGTAGTCTTTTCCTGTCCTGAAGGGTACCAGACATTTTCACAAGAATACTCGCATTTTTTTGGAAAACTCAATTTTGAAGTTGTTCACATTACTGAGCTATTGGCAAAAGCAATTCAATCAAATACATTAAAATTTAATGAATTTGACAAAGCGGTGACTTTTCAGGATCCATGTCGTTTGGGAAGACACATGGGCATTTATGATGCTCCCAGGGCAATCATCGATTCGATACCGAAAATTCAATTTACTGAATTAATGAAGAGTCGTCAAAGATCGATCTGTTGCGGTGTGGGTAATTGGCTGACCTGTGGTAGTGTCGCTAAAACTATACAGACAAATCGGTTCAAAGAAGCCAATCAGGTGGGAGCAAAGATGCTAATTACTGCCTGTCCCAAGTGCGAAATCCATTATAAATGTGCCTTGCAGGATGAGCGGTTGAAGAAAGAGGTGGATCTGGAGATTAAGGATTTGATTGCCTTAGCGTCTGAGATTTTGATTTAAGGGGAAGGTTTGTTTAAATTCCAATTGTCAAAACAACTTAGTATCTAAAAAGTTAAATTCTTTTACAATGGGCAAAGATTTTTTGACCGCGAATTACGCTAATTAGTGTCTGTCCGTAAACCGTAAAATAAGCTTCCAGCTTGTGAGTTAAACCTCTATTTTTCAAGGCAAGCAGGATGCTTGCGTTACGGATAA
>Ga0209427_10009790_pt1 | contig 10666 bp, 10 predicted proteins | sample DeeMarSWOR136_30_FD_187465 | JGI IMG/M metagenome (GOLD analysis project Ga0209427, IMG submission 187465) | Marine sediment microbial communities from White Oak River estuary, North Carolina - WOR-1-36_30 (SPAdes) (version 2) | ecosystem: Environmental > Aquatic > Marine > Intertidal zone >...
TATTCAGAATTTTTTAAGAATACAGCTTTTTTTTGATTAACTTTACATATTAGAGATAGAATTTGCTTCAAAATCTTATTTTTTTTTAGGAAGCCTCCACAAAAAACGATTTCTGCAATATCATATTTAGTTGCTATAATGGTAGCTATAGTACCTATATTTTCACCAATTAAACTAATGATTGAGCTAATAAAGTCCTCCTTTTTCATAGTATCAAAATTAAATGTTTCATCAATTTTACCTAATGAAGCAGCAGTGAATTCTCTGAAAAGTGAATTGACTCTTTTATCTTCTGGGTTATAAATATCTGAAACTTTTAAATCTACGTTATATCGATTTCCCTTTTTCCCTAATTCTATTGTTTTATCAAAATCATTAAAATTAAATAATGCTTTTAATATTCCCATGAAAAAGCCACCTCCAAGAGCAGAACCTCCTAAATGCTGAACTCCATCATTTTTCAAAACAATAGAAGTACCAGTTCCTACTGTTACCACCAATGATCGTGAGAGTTTTCTCTTTTTTTCCATTGTGTAGAGGAATTCGACTCCTTTGACATTTGCTTCGAATTCATTCAGTAAATAAGAGTCAAAGTCTTTTAAATATTCATTATATAACTTAAAACTCTTACCTCCAGTAAAATTAAACACATTGAAAAGATCTTTTTTAGAATTTATGAAATAATTAATAGATTCAATGTTGGTTTGAGTTGAAAAGCAAGATAAGCTCAAATCTTTTTCTTCTAAATAAGCAAATTTCGAAAGACTATGTCCCATATCGATTCCAATAGTATCTGATGGAATTTTAGTAAAATTATTATTTATACTAATTTTTAACATCCTACTTATCACTTAACTTAAAATTCTATTCTTTCATTATTTTATATTATTAATTTAATAAATGACTTGTGAAACCTCATTCTTTATGTTATCAAAATCAAAGAAACCAGAAGTTGTAATAAGTAAAGCTACTACTCCAAAGGAATGTTTTATTAAAGGAATCAAACAACTTGGAGGGATTACTGATTATATTAGCGAAGGAGATCACGTTTTTATCAAATTTAATTTGAACTTACCTGGAGGTTTCCCTGTAAATACAAATTTTGATGTGTTAGAAACACTTGTTATTTTATGTAAAGAAGCTGGAGCGGATAAAATCTCTATAGGAAGTTTTCCAAAAAGAGGCATTCCGATTAAAATTATTTCAGATCTCCTAAATCTAGAAGAAAACTTTAAGATGCTTGGCGCAGAATTGATGTTTTTAGATAATAGTGAGAATTTTGAGAATAAAGATTTAAATCAGGATAATTTAAAAAAAATTAAATACGAATCACTTACAAGGATTCAGATTAATGAGAATGAGGTATTTATACCAAATATAATTCTTAATTCAAATAAATTCATTTCTGTTAACCAAATCAATGTTAATCCTCTATTTAAACTAAATTTATCAATTATAAACTCGTTTTCTAATATTCCTCCAATATAGCAGACAATAGGAAAAAATTTAAAGAGTGATCTTTCTTACGACCAATATAAAAAAGATTTAATTACAAAAATTTTAGATATATATACAATAAGAAAGCCAAATTTAGTAATTAATGATTTATTCTACGTTTTAGAAAGTGCCGGACCTTATATTTATAAAGATTCAAATTTGAAAAAGATAGGGTTAATGATAATTGGAAATGATGCGGTTTCTGTTGATCTTGTCACCTTAAAAGTATTAAATATTAATAGTGATGAAAGTGAAATAATTACCCAAGCTAAAAATAGAAATATAAACGTACCTGAATTATCAGGTATCAAAATTTTAGGAGAAAAAATTGAAGATTCTAAAAATCAAATTGAATTATGTATTTCAGAACTGGAAAAAATTCGAGTAAAAAATTTTTCCATAAAATCGGGTAAATACTGTTCTGGGTGTTTCAAACAAGCTTACCATCTATTAAATTTTATGAAGACTTATATGGGAAAGGATCTAAAATATAATAATAATAACTCCTTTTTAATTGGTAAAAATCCAATTGAACCAGATAAAATGAATAATATTCTTCTTTTTGGTGATTGCTCAATAGATAGTACTAAGGACTATAACTTTAGAAATATAATTATTGAGCCTAAAAAAAAAGCAAAAAAAAAGCTAAAAGTTCAGCGTATAAATGAATCAAAGATAAAAATCAAAAAAAAACCAAATAAAAATATTTTAAATTTGCCGGGATGTCCTCCAAATAATTTTGCGTGCTTAGAATTAATAATAAAATATTATGGAAAGAGAAATATGCCTAATTTAAACTTATTCATGAATCTAAATAGAAATTGGATTGCTGGAAAATTAAATGAAATGTTAAAATCATGGGAGGCGCTCTAATTAATGATCAATAAAAAATTTAAGGAGAATTGGTTAAAGATTTTAAATTTTAATGCAACTAGAGAAATAATGGAAAATCCTGAGAAAGTAAGAGAATATGTCAGATTACCATTAAGTCCAATTTATATGAACGCCAACCTATTATATCAATTTTTTAACCTCTTGTATCCCAAATTTATAAATGACCAACAGAATATTCTTGATATTATTATTTCTGATAGTGATAATAAAATCAAAGTCTTAAGCATATATTTATATAAAACTAAGAAAGCTGGAATTCATGAGACTATAGAAACCCTCCCTAATAATTTAGTTAGAATTAAAAGTATAGAAATTGAAGAGTTGGACGATACATTTAATAAAATACAAAATGCTATATTAAAAGAAAAAGGTATTCGAATATCATCAATTCGTTTATTTAGAAAAGAAGCTCTTGATTTGTTAAACAAACATTGTGAAAAAATTGAGGAAATTTCAATCTATGAGTTTTTAGAGCGTATTATAGATTTAATACAGATTATTTTTAATGAAAAATTAATTTTAATTTATCCTGAACCTATGCTAATTAAGTTCTTTAAGACCATTTTAGCCTTACTGAACAATATCCATATCCAAAGATTGTTTAAATTCATAGAAGAAATTCTTCCTGAATTCAATCATTCTTTACTAATAACTGGTGATGATATAAAGGTAATAATTCATTTGCAAAAAGTTAGGTTAAGATCGAGAAAATCAGAATTGATCTTAAAATTCTTAACACCAGATGAGTTGGATGTCGACTTATATAATTCAAATATAAGAGATTCTTTAAATTTAATTCAAAAGAAATTACAAACTGAAAGTACATACTGTATAAACCAAAATGATATTCTTTCTTTCATTTCAGATTTTATTGAACTATCAATTCCATTGAAAAAGGATAATATCCAATTTTTACTTCAAAAAGCGCTATATGGTTACCGCAGTTTTGAAAATCACTGGGAGACGGTTCCACGTCCTAAGATATATAATAGTTTTGTTAGATTCATAATTCGGTTATTTGGGTTTAATATAAATCTTAAAAAGCTCTCACATTGGGCAATTCCCGATTTAATCTTTAATTATCTTGACTTTTATTTTGGATTAAATTCTAGAATATTATTTATTTTAACAGATCAAGAGAAAAACAAGACTGGGAAACAAACTCAACAGATTTTAAAGAATATATGTATAAACATAACATTATTAGAGTTTAAAGTCCGTACATTAAAAAAAATAACAGTTATCAAAAAAGAAGAGCTTTTTTCAGGTAACTATTCATCATTAAATTCAATTAAAGAAAAATTAACAGATAAATATGGATCTCCTTTTGCAATTATTGTAATAGATAAATTTCTGCTTCAGAATCTTATTAAAAATTTTATTTTTAAACATTCTAGACTATCTTTTTTTCCTAGGTTTAAAACCTTAAAGATGTTAAAGAACGAGAAGTATTTAAAAGTTTATCCAAAATTGGCTCCTTATAAATACTTTAAAAATAAGAGAACTATATCGATCATAAGGCTTTTATTACCCATATTAATAGATAAGCATGAATTTTAGGCATCGGTTTTTTTTATGAAGTTTTTTGCCACTAATAATTCTGCATTCAAAATTGCGCCGCCTGCAGCACCTCTTACAGTATTATGACTTAGTGAGACAAATTTATAATCAAAAACATTGTCTTTTCTTAACCTACCTACAGTAACCGCCATTCCTTTATCATTATCTCTATCCTTCTTTGGTTGTGGTCTATCAATATTTTCCAAATAAATTATTGGCTGTTTTGGGGCAAATGGTAAATTTAATTCTTGAGGAACAGATCTAAATGAATTCCAGACGTTTATGATTTCTTCTTTTGAAGGCACTTTTTCTTTAAATTGTACATTTACACTCGCAATGTGACCATCCGATACTGGAACTCTTGTACATGTTGCACTTATTTGAATTGAATCATCATTTTCAATCCCCTGTTGTCCAACTTTTCCAAGTATCTTTCTTGGTTCTTCTTCTGTTTTTTCTTCTTCTGAATTAATATATGGAACAATATTATCAACAATATCTAAAGATGGAACACCAGGATAACCAGCTCCAGAAACTGCTTGAAGCGTTGTGATTATCAAATTCTTTACTTTATATCCTGCTTTTTCCAAGGCATAAATTGGAGTAAGGTAACTCTGCAGTGAACAATTCGGTTTAACAACCACGAATCCTTTATTAAATCCCCTTCTTTTTTGTTGGATTGGAATAATATTTATATGATCATAGTTAATTTCTCCAATTATCATAGGAACATCAGGAGTCCATCTATTTGCTGAGTTATTCGAGATAACTGGGATGTTTTTTTCTGCATAATTAAATTCTACTTTTTTTATATCATCTTTGATAGGTAGGTTTATTGCTGAAAACACAAAGTCTATCTCATTACTTATTGAATCAAAATCTTGGACATCTCTAACAATTAGATCTTGTAAGTCATTAGGAACTGGAATTGACATCTGCCATTTTTGTTTAACCGCTTCTTTATATGTTTTATTTGCGGATCTAGGAGATGCTGCAACATCAATAATTTGAAACCAAGGATGAGCTTGTAATAGTCTAATATAGTTCTGTCCAACAATACCAGTTGCTCCTAATATCCCAACATTTAATTTCTCCATCCGAAACCCTTTAGATGTTGATTTAATTTTTGATTTTGAAAATATTGATTAATTTTTAGATAATAATCAATATCAATTTATAAGTTTTTGTTCTTAAAAATTATTATTTTACTAATTAAAAAAAAACTAATACGTAATAATTAATATTGATAAATTATTTGAAAAAATTAATATGAATTCAAAATAAAGAATATCCACCTCGCAAATTCGTTTATTAATCCTTATTATTATGTGATATTTATGCCAGGACCTTTTGATGAACTAGAAAAAGAAGCTGAACGATTGGAAACTCAATCTAAAGAAGAATTTAGAAAAAAAAATTTTATTATGGCAATTTCACTATTAGAAGAAGCTAAAGAAATATATATAAAATTAGGATTTCAAGGAAAAATTGGAATGATTACCCAACAAATTTCTAGGTTAAAAAATTTAGTTAAATTTGAAAAACAAGATACTATTTTACAAACTAAAAGTGAACAAGATTTCCAAGAGCGAATTCAAAAAGTTGTAAGTGAAAAGCAAAGACATGAAGAACAACAAAAAGAAATTTTAAAAGCTCCCCCTCTAGAAATGAAACAAAAAATTGAAAAAATAAAATTATTAAAAGAAAAAGCTAAAAAAGAAGAGAAATTGAATAAATATTCACGAGTTTTAGGAAGATATGAATATATATTAGAATTATATAAATCGATTCCAAAAGATATAATGGATCTGACAAAAGAGATTATAGAGATCGAAAATAAAATATCTTTCATTAGAACAAAAATATAGATGTTAATCTTTCTTTTTATTTATTAAAATATTTACTGATATTCTATGAAAAACCCTTTTGATGAGTTTTATCACGTACCAAATTCAAAAGAATTATTAGATATTGCTTTTAAAAGGAGCATGAAGAGCTCTGCTCAAGTCTCTAAAAATGCTCCAATTCTTATTAAGGCAAAAAAGAAAGAATCTAAGCGTATAAAAGTAGCTGTAGAAGAACTAATAGATAGAATTTTAAAAATAATAAAAATTGTACCAATGATAGATGATCTTCCAGATTTTTATAGAGAATTAGCAAGCATTTTAGTTGATATTGATGAATTTAAATTAACTTTAGGCAAATTAAACGGTATTTTACCAGTCCTTAGTAAAATTGAAAGAGAACACCTTAGTAAATTAAGCAGAATAGAAACTCCAAAAGAGGGTGATCAAATAAGAAGATCCGCATTTGGGAGAATTTCATCCATTATAAATAAACAAAATAATAATCTTGAATATTTGAATAAGATTAGAGGCAGCTTGAGAGAAATTCCCTCAATCGATTATACAATGCCTTGTATAGTTGTTGCTGGATATCCAAATGTAGGAAAAAGTAGTATTGTAAAAAATATCTCCACTAATAAAAAGATTGAAATTAAAGAATACCCATTCACTACAAAAAAATTAAATATGGGACATTTAGAAATTGAAAGCCGGTTTCATAAAATTAAAATACAATGTATAGATACTCCGGGGATTTTAGATCGTCCAATGGCTAAAAGAAATAGCATAGAATTGCAAGCAATTTTAGCATTAAGATTAATATCAGATTTGATTCTTTTCATATTCGATCCAACTCCTGCTTCTGGATATAATGTTGACTCTCAAATTGAATTATACAATGAGATAAAGTATAATTTCTCTAAAGAAGGACAAATAGAAATTCTTATTATTTTTAACAAAATGGATTTAGCTAAAGAGTCAGAAATAGTTTATCTAAAAGATAAGATAAATCTTACTGATGACCAATTTTATTTAACAAATGGCCTTACAGGAGAAAATTTAGATAAATTGATTTCAGATCTAAAAAATCGCTATAGTTAGGAATTTTTCGTCAACAAGAATGTTTAATATCTATAAATCAATAATGAGAGGTAAAATGTGAAACTTTTTGAGATTGTTGCTCATCGAGGCGTTCCAAATGAAGCACCAGAAAATGCATTAGAAGCTTTCCAACATGCCGTCAAACTTGGTGCTGATGCTATTGAATTTGATGTTAGTTTGACTGCAGATGGTATTCTTGTGATCTATAACTATTTTTATCTTGAAGAGATAACAAATACTTCTGGTACAATTTTCAATATCACTTATAATCAACTTCAAAAAGTAAAAGTAATAAATAATCAGAATCAAAGAATAAATAATTATAGAATTTTGACTTTCAATGAACTCCTGGAAACCAATGATGATCAAATTGGTCTAGAAGTTGAAATAAAATGTCCAAAACCAGAATCCGTAGAGATAATAGGAGGGATTCTGAATTGTCCGAACAATGTTTTTTATATAGAGTTAATAGCAATTTAAACAAAAAATATAGAGGTATTAAATTATAATCATTTTAGGTATGGATATTGGAGGAGCAAATACTAAAGCCTGTTTACTCCTCATTGAATATAAAAAAATTATAAAATCCTTTTCATACATAGAATATTTTCCATTCTGGGAAAAAACTATTAAAGAAATGTTAGATATGATTGTAAGAGTAATTAAAAATGTAGTTGATAGCAATAACTATAAACTTGAAAATGTTGATTATATTGCTATCACCACTACTGCTGAACTTTCAGATGCCTTCCAAACAAAGAGAGAAGGAATACAAACTATTTTAAGTGTACTAGAAACAGTTTTTAATAAGAATAAGTTGAAATTCATTACATATAAGGGTGAATTTGTTGATTATGAAACGGCTAGATCTGATTATTCTTTAATTGCAGCAGCTAATTGGGCATCAACAGCTCTATTTCTAGGACAATTTATTCCAAATTGTATATTAATTGATGGGGGATCTACTACTATTGATATTATTCCTATAATGAATTCAATTCCAGTACCTCAAGGAAAAGATGATATTTCACGATTAATATATCATGAGATGATTTATACAGGTGGTTTACGAGCTACAATTCCTTCTATAACTCATCATGTTCCTTATAAAGGGAAAATTATTCGAGTTTCATTTGAAAAATTTGCTTTAGTTTCTGATGTTCATAGAATTCTGAATAATATTTCAGAGGAAGATTATATTAATGATACAGCTGATAATCGGTCAAAAGATCTAGAAAATTGTTATGCTCGACTTTCAAGAACTATCTGTATGGATACTGAAACAATTTCAAGGGAAGATTTAGACATAACCGCTAATTTTATTTATCAAAAACAATTAGATATTATTACCAGGGAGATTAAAGCTTTTATGGAAAATCTTACTAAGAGATTTGATGAATTTAGAAATAATCCTAAATTTGTAATAACTGGTTTATCTGCTGATTTTCTAATACGAGAACCACTTCAAAATCTAGGATTTACAGAGATTATTAGTTATGAAGAAATAACTAATATTCCTAAAAATATAATTTCATCAGCTTTTGCTATTGCGGGAGCTTTATACAATCAAATAAAAGATGATTAAATTAAATATGAATTATAAAACAGCTTTATTTAAGATTGGAGGTAAAATTTTAGAGGATTTTGAAAACTTGAATTCTACAATTTCTCAATTAACACAATTATTTAATGAGAGTTTGTTTGAAAAAATTATCATAATCCCTGGAGGTGGCTCTTTCGCAAATTTTATTCGTAGGATATACAATCAACTAAAATTTACTGAAGAGATCGCCCATTGGATGGGAATTATTTCCATGAACTACAATGGATTAGAGTTAAGTAAGAAATTTCCTAACTTACAAGTTGTCGAAAGCTATGAGAAATTAAAAGAAAACAGAAAAAATATCTGTATTTTTTTACCTTATGAATTTATAAAAGAAAATGATGAGTTACCACATAGTTGGGATGTAACTTCCGATTCAATATCATTATTTGTAGGAAAACAACTCGAATTAAATGAATGTTATTTAATAAAGGATGTTGATGGTGTTTTAAACAAGAAAAATCAGGTTATAAAAGAGATATCAACTTCAGAATTTAGGAATATGAAAAAAGCAGGTAAATTAATTAAAGTTATACACGAAATTAATGGTTTAAAGGAAAAAACAACTCCAATTGATCCCTATACCACCACACTAATAGACAGATATAAGATTTCATGTATTATCCTAAATGGCTCTAAAAACACATCAAGAATCATTAATTACTTTAAATCATCTGGAATTGAAGAAAAGATCTTTACCATGATTAAATGAAGAGCTTTTCAAGTTAATAAGCTTGGATTTAATGAGGTTTTTATTGAAAAGTTTTAATTAAATTGAACTTAAATAATAATTAATACAATTTTTAAGGTTAAATATTAAAAACTCAAGAGTGAAATCAAAATGGATATTGAAGAGATGAAAAAAAATGCTCAATTTCTAATTGACAATATAAAAGGAATGGATATTCCTGGCTCCACAACATTAAGTATTAGGTATAGAAATATGGTCAATTTTGCTAAAGTCTATGGAATAACCGATCCAAAATATGTCGGACCAGAAGATGAAGGAGTTATTGCATGTCATGCATTTGCAAATTTTTATACAATCAAAGCTATATACAAGCTACTTTTAGGGTTTAAATTAAATCAAGATGGCAGGGAGCGAGGACTTGCGCTTGATCTAGGCAAACTATTACACGCGGGGAATCGGTATAACTGGGAAGGCTGCGTAGATGTTAAACCAGGGGATAAATTGACAGTGACAGGAAAGTGCATAGATGCTAGGTTAGTAGAAAAAAATATGATGTTCTTTACAGATTTCTTAGTAAATGTAAAAAATCAAAATAATGAACCAGTTTGCAATATTACTATTTCAGCTGGGTTTCGTAAAGGAGGGTATTAAAATGGTAAAAATCTCAGATTTAAAGGTTGGACAAGTATTAAAGGATGAATTTAATGGGATTACTAGAGAATTATTAAAAGAATATGCAAAAGCATCAGGAGACACGAACCCTATTCATACTAATGATGTTGTAGCTGAAAGAGCAGGACTTAAGGGTGTTATTGGGCATGGATTGCTAAGTTTTGGTTTTATCTCAAAACTATTCGAAGATTTTCTCGAACATGGAAAATATGGGAAATTAATTGAGATTGGGGTCCAAATGCGTGGAATGGTGAGGGTTTCGGACCTTTTAGTTACCGAAGCAATAGTTAAAAAAATTGAGCGTAAAAAAGTGTTTTTTGATGTAGTACAAACAACAATAACAAATGTTGATATAAAAAACAAAGATGGTAAGATCATAAAACAATTTGAAGCTGGTGAAAGAGGCTATATCTCTGAAAATGATATTGAACGTGGTTTAGTGAAAAAAAAAGAAGTTCCTGAAGGAACTTTAACTTATCGAGAGCGAGTAGCGACTCCAGGAGAAGCGATCATTGAACTTTTTGAATAAATTTTTAATATCTTATTCTTCTTTTGCTAAATCTTTCACCTTCAACTCAATTTCTTTTATTCCTTCGAGATCATTTACTTTCTTAGCAGCTTGTTTTATAAGATCATAATATTTTATGGAAGACTCTAAATCGATTTCTTTAACAATAGCTCCACCTCGTCGAAACATTAGAATCTTAAAGGCTTCCATCCGCTGCACGTTTTTAGCAGCTAAGTATGCTTTCTCAAAATATTCCTTCGCATTTTCATAATCTTTCTTTAAAAAATAGCCAAATG
>Ga0209427_10009792_pt1 | contig 10665 bp, 11 predicted proteins | sample DeeMarSWOR136_30_FD_187465 | JGI IMG/M metagenome (GOLD analysis project Ga0209427, IMG submission 187465) | Marine sediment microbial communities from White Oak River estuary, North Carolina - WOR-1-36_30 (SPAdes) (version 2) | ecosystem: Environmental > Aquatic > Marine > Intertidal zone >...
TTGAAGCATTAAGAGGAGTTTCTGTTCTCTCTACCTTTCTCTCCTTTACGCTCACCTTGGAAAAACAGTGAGGACAAGCACAATAAGTCTCATGAGAACCGTCTGCCTGAACTGTCAGCTCAATAGGTTCGGTGAAAGATCTGCCGCATTTAGAGCAAGAATAACCGATTGCTTGCTTCGGAGACATTGTTATACTCCCTTCTGTTCGATTTGCAGCACCTGCTTTATTTCCCAAAAGTATCTGAGAATTTTCCATCCACTCTTAGTTATTGCATAAGTCGCCTTTTTCTTCTCCATCACTTTCTCTTCCACAAGATTCTGTTTTACCAAGAAAGACAAGTACCGTTTTGCCACGTTATGATTCAGGCTTGCCTTGTATGTGATATGAGTTAGACTTAATGATCCACGAAGAGCTAAAACCTCCAAAATACTAAGGTATATTTCAAGCTTGGACCTTGCCATTGTCTAAACCAATTTCAGATTTCATACTATAAAATATAAAGGCTTTATGAATTCAAACTCATATTCTTCCTTAAATTACTAATGCAACTTGAAATTAAAACAACAAGGAAGAGAGGATTTCAGATTTTTTACTCATCGTTGAGCACGGTAGTTAAGATTTTCTCAGCATATGGGATGTAATCTTCTAATTCAGGAAACATAATATGCATGGCTTCATGGAAAATCGTTAGGATAAATTCCTTTAAGCAATTGTCAAAGTTCTTTTCCCAATCACAGTAACCTACATACACATAGATTACACCCTCGGGATTTTCATCATTAACTGAATACGTTCCTTCAATGGGGGGACGAATGTAGTCTTTTGGCAGATTTTTCTGTTGTTCTTCTGAAAGTCTTGGAAAGCATTTGACCTCCATGGCAACACGACATTTGAATAGAGATAAGATGAAGTAAAAGACTTGTCTCCTAGAACTTTTAAGCTAACTCATTTGATCCTCTCTTTTAGGCGATAATATGGCTAGAAAGAATATATGCGATTGGACACACTCTTTGAAGGAACAGGCCTTCTCCTACACAGAAAACTCACAAACATTAGTATTGCTGACGACCTCTACAGCGCACCAATCAAGACAGCATTGAAAAGGATGAAGCGTACAACAGAAAGCAACAGAGAGCGAATGATTCAACTAACAATATTTGAGTGGTTTGGATATCTCTACAATGAAATGTAGAAAGGAGAACAAAGACTGCAAAAAATACAAGAATAAACCATTAATTAGTCAAAAACTCTGGGAATATGCAAAGATTAAACAGTGGATTAGTTTCTTCCACAAGTCATAAAACCAAAGTTTGAACACATTGTAAATTAATGGGAAATCGGAGGTGAAAGTTTGTGGGAGAAAGTAGATGATGAGACTCTGGAAGCATTGAAGCAGCAGAAAGCCTTCGAAGATGAGACAGCTAAGAAACTTAGTCCATTATACAATTCTGCGATAAACCCCTTTGTTAGAATATTTATTCACCGAATAATTCTGGACACCATGAAACATTCTGATATATATCAGACTTTAATCGAGTTAAACCGACGTGTCGTACTTGGAGAAATTGACAGAAAGAAGATGACTGAGGAGCTTACGACGCACATCAAAAATGAAAGCAAGATGTTGGATAGAGCAAAGGAAATCAGCAGAACTCTGAAAGATGAGAATTTCAAGAAAATCTTAGAACATATCATCGAGGATGAAATACAACATCATCGAATTTTGCAGGATATCTTTGAAATAATTAAAAAAGAAGGTGAAGACTGGAACCGCTATCTCTATGACATGTTCACAGGAGCAGGAATTCCATAAGAATACCTTAATTCACATGTTCGTAACCTTTCATGGGACCTCTCGCCAATCATTCTATCAATGATTATAATAGCACTAGAAGCAATCATAGTCTACTGAAGAATAAGAACACCAAGCAAGATGAAGTAAACACTAGATGTCCTTTTCTTCTATGTTACTTGACACCGCAATCACTAATCTGCGCAAAATTGCGTGAGATAATGCAGACAAGCACGCTAGTAGGCGTTTAGGTGCGTAACATTCAAAAAGAAAACGTTTCAAACCTAAGATTACAGCTCTGCCTCTGTTGAGTCTGCTAATCTCTCTTTTCATTCCTACAAGCTTTATATATGCATCAGCATTGACTTTGATGACGAAAACAGGGCCCGTTGCCCAGTCAGGATTAAGGCGCCGAATTGCCACAAGCAAAGCAATGCGCAAGCCTCCGGACGCCTAAGCGAGAGAAAGCCGGAGATCCTGGGTTCAAATCCCAGCGGGCCCGCCAAGGTGAAACACAATATGGTTTCGTCTAATCCGTTTGGAGAGTTACGTGCCGGGTGCGAAACTGCGCTACGGGATGTTTTAAGCAGACTTTTTCCTAAAGTTTCTATATTTGTCAGGTTGGATCTGCCTCCAAGTTCCGAGTTTGGGGAGTTGGCGTCTTCTGTTTGCTTTGAAATTGCAAAGCAGACAGGCAAGAGACCGCTAGTTGTAGCTCGAAAAGTTGTTGAAGCTCTAGACGTATCGGATTTTCCACTTGTTCGAGCGGTCAAGAGTGCTGGAGGAGGATACGTAAACTTTCATGCAGATTTTGCCGAGTTTCCTCGATTAACAGTTGAGTCTATTCGAGCTTTAGGCAAAAAATACGGTTACGTCAAAGATGATAGACCGATGAAAATTATCGTGGAGCACACAAGTGCTAATCCAATCTCTCCTATCCACATTGGAACGGCAAGAAACCCCATGCTTGGCGACGCCTTAGCCAGAATTTTAAAGGCTCGAGGACACACAGTTTTTCGCCACTATTACGTTGACGATGTTGGACGACAGGCAGCAGTCATCGCCTACGGCTACGAGAAGTTAGGTAAGCCTAAACCAGAAGGAAAACCAGACCATTTCATCGGCGTAATCTACACCATAACAAGTTGCCTAATTGAGGTTCATAGATTAAAAAAAGAAATTGGAAAAGCTAAAGAGCACTCCACTTCAGAAGAGGTTTCCAAACTGCAACGAGAACTTGACGATTGGATGTCGGTTGCAGTAGACGTCGAAGCAAAGCATTCTCAACTTTTCAACGAACTTGCCGAAGAAATCAGCAAAGATGATGACCCTGAATCAAAAGTTGCCCGCTTAATCCGCGAATACGAGGCTGGTAAAGAGCATGCTAAATCGTTGATCAGAGAAATCAGTCAACTTTGCATAGAAGGCTTTAAAGAGACTTTTGTCAAAGCTGGGATAATCTTCGATTCTTGGGATTGGGAAAGCGACTTCGTTTGGAGTAGCGACGTCAAAAAGGTGCTCAGTAAGCTGGAAAAGACTCCCTACGTTTTTCACGTTGGACAAGTTTTAGAGTTTGACGCAGACAAGGTAGCGCAAGACTTCAACCTAAAGCAGGCATTTGGCGTTAGGGAAGATTATGAAATCCCCCCTCTGACCTTAGTTAGGGCGGACGGCACAACCCTTTACACAACACGGGATATTCCTTACACTCTCTGGAAGTTTCAGAAAGCCGAACGTGTTATCAACGTCATTGGAATGGAGCAACCTCTTGCTCAGCTGCAGCTGAAACTTGCTCTTTGCGCAATAGGACAAATTGAATATGCGAAGAATCTAACGCATTTCGCCTACAACCTAGTGAGACTCCCAGGCTTTCGTATGTCAAGTCGTAAGGGTCGCTATCTGACCCTCGACGAAGTGATGGATCAAGCTGTCAGAGGAGCCTATGAAGAAGTCTCTAAGCGTTCTCCGCGTTTGTCTGAGGAAGAAAAAAGGAAGATTTCAAATCTTGTTGGCATTGGAGCCCTGAAATATGCTCTTGTAGAAGTGGATTCGAGCAAGCCTGTTGTTTTCACATGGGACCGCGTTTTGGACTTTGAAAAGAACAGCGCACCCTACATTCAGTATTCTCATGCGAGGGCAGGGAGCATCATTCGTAAGGCGGAGAGAGAGCCTAAAAGCGCCGACTATGTGTTGCTTAAGGAACGTTTAGAACATGATATCGTTTTGATGCTGGCCCGTTTCCCTGAAGTTTTTATAGAGGCAGCGGATAACCTTAAACCAAACCTTATTGCTGACTTTGCCAACGCTCTGGCTGACAAGTTTAACACATTTTACAATGCGTTACCTGTCTTAAAGGCGAAGCCTCTAGAGCTTAGCGATGCGAGGTTGGCCCTAGTTGAAGCCACAAAAATTGTGTTGAGTAATGCGTTGGATGTGCTTGGAATAGAGGCTCCAGAAAGAATGTAAGTAAGCCTAGATTTGCAGTTTGCCATTTTTCATTAAGGGTTTTCCGTCCACAGTAACAGCAGAATTTTTGACCAGAGTGTCCGAGTGGATGAGTGCCAATGCATCTTGGTCGTAGTTGCTTCCAATCGGGAAGTGCACAGGGCTCAAGACTTTCTTGTCTTCTAAGACATTTCCTTTATAATTGCCACGGCTGTGCTTGTTCCAATGCGGTTGGCTCCAGCATTAATCATGGCTAACGCGTCTTTTAAAGTTCGAATTCCTCCTGCCGCCTTAACACCCATGTCTTTGCCGACGGTTTGCCGCATCAACCTCACATCCTCAACGGTGGCTTTTCCACCAAAAAATCCAGTGGAAGTTTTCACAAAGTCAGCCCTGGCCTCTTCTGCAAGTTTACAAGCGGTTACTTTCTCTTCGTGCGTTAGCCAAGCGGTTTCGATAATCACTTTGACTATGACAGCTCTATGCAAAGTCTTCACATTAACAACGGCTTCAATATCCTTTTTTACAGTGTCGTAATCTTTTGACTTCAAGGCGGTTACATTCATAACCATGTCGATTTCCTCAGCTCCTTGTTCTGCGACCTTTCGGGCTTCTAACATCTTAACTTCTGGCAAAGTAGCTCCAAATGGAAATCCAACAGTGGAGCAAACCTTAACATCGGTTGTTTCCAGCATGTGTCTAGCCAGAGACACAAACGTAGGATTGACAACAGCACAGCAAAAGCCGTATTTTTCGGCTTCCCAACAGAGTTTAATGACATCATCTTTTGTAACGGCTGGCTTCACCAAAGTGTGGTCAATCATTTTTGCCAATTGCCTGCGAGAAAACTGCATTTTCTCACTCATCCAAGGAAACCTAACTATATACAGAGAATGTCTAAATACTTTCGTATTCATGTTAGAGACAACGTTAGTGGAGATATTGATGAGAACGGAAGAACGATGCGACCTAGGTAAGCTTGTTACCTTCAAACCTAACAAAAGGTTGCCAATTTACAACTGGGTTCACTTCAAAGAAGCATTCTCCAGCAACTTTGTTACGCTAATGTTAAACCAGCTTGACATTCATGAAGGCAACTGGGTTCTCGACCCGTTTTGCGGCGTTGGAACTACTTTGCTAGTAGCCAAAGAAAGAGGGATAAACGCTGTTGGTATTGATGCTCATCCATTTTTTGCTTTTGTTTCGCAAGTGAAAACAAGCAGTTACAGCTTAGAAGCACTCTTGGAATTGAAAAGAGATTTTTTCTCCAAAAAATTTGAAAAGCCTGATTTGAAAGGGATAAATCCACTTCTCAGGAAAGCATTTTCGAGATATGCTCTTGAAGACATCTTATTCTTCAAGTCCGAAATCAACAAAGTGAAAGATAAAATCATGCGAGATTTCCTAGTGTTGGCACTTGTTGTTTCGGCGATGCGAGTTTCTTATGCGTTTAAAGATGGAGCTGTTATACGCTTCTTTAAGAGGAAGCATCCTCCTCTAAGGAAGGTGTTTAAGGCTACTGTCAGGAAGTTTATCAGGCACTTGAAAATGGCAGAGTTTAAGCCATGCGAAATCGTTGTGAAGCAGGGGGACGCTAGGAAACTAGGCTTTTTAAAGACTAAGAGTTTGGACGCAGTTGTAACGTCGCCCCCTTATCTCAACAAATTGGAGTACACAAAGGCTTTCGATATTGAAGAGGCATTGCTAAAGGAGCTGATCGGCATAGATTCAGCGAAAGCATACTTGGGAGCTGATTTCGGAAGAGGTAAGATTGTATTTCCAAAATTGGGGTTGCCCTCTATTGCTGAAGCTTACTTTTCCGATATGGAATTGTATCTGAGAGAAATGTACAGAGTTCTTCGAGATGGTGGAAAAGCGGTGTTGGTTGTGGGTCAAGGCGTTTTTTCCGATAGAATTGTGGAGTCTGATGTGTTGATAGCCAAGTTAGGTGAAAGTGTAGGCTTTAACATGGAGAAAAGGCTGGTTGTAAACAAGAGGGTTGCGACGAGAGAGAGAACGGTTAAAATCGGTGTTGCTTTAGAGAGTGTTCTACTATTGGCTAAGTGAAGATGTTAGCTTTGGTTGAAACATCTGCTCACAAAGATCTTGTCAAAATTGACGAATTTATACCACTTATTGGATGCATAGCATTTGGTCTCATAGACCGTGGCACAAACGTGATTCAAGTGCGCCCAATATCGACATGCCCACTTTCATGCATATTCTGCTCAACAAACGCGGGTCCAAAATCCCGTATAAGACAAACCGAATACATTGTAGCCTTAGACCACTTGGTTGAATGGTTTAGAAAACTTGCCGATTTCAAAGGAGAACATGCAATCGAGGCGCACATAGACACGGTTGGCGACCCGTTAACATATCCGTATATCACAGAGCTTGTACATGAGTTGCATCAAACGAGAGGAGTTAAAACGGTTTCCATGCAGACTCATGGCGCATTACTGAACGAAAAACTCTTGGATAGTCTTTCTTCAGCCGGGCTTTCAAGAATCAACCTTTCAGTTGATGCCTTAGATTCTAAACTCGCAAAAAAGCTTGCAGACACAGAAATGTATGACGTTAAGCGCGTAGTTGATTTAGCAAGATACATAATCCAGAATACTTCTATAGACCTGCTCCTTTCGCCTGTATGGGTGCCAAACATAAACGACCAAGAAATCCTAAGAATCATCGATCTAACATCCGAAATCGGAGTTGGAAAAAGAAGCCCACCGCTGGGGATACAGAAATATGAGGTGCATAAACACGGACGAAAAGTGAAGGGTATCAAGGCGCTGAGATGGAAACAATTCTACGGTCAATTGAGGGCATGGGAGAAACTATGCAAAATCAAGTTGGTTCTGCGTCCACGAGACTTCGGAATACATAGAAGCCGAATGCTTCCAATTTCGTACAAAAGATTCGAAAAAACAAGGCTACACGTAATAGCGCCTGGATGGCTTAGAAAGGAAAAGCTAGCAGTTACATTGCAAGGTGACAAAGCAATGATCTTGATCAACGCCGAAAATGTCCCAGTAGGTGCAAAAGTCAAAGCCCGCATAATCGCTAACAAACATAACGTCTACCTTGCAGAAGTAGCCTAGTTTCTTAGCGGGCCCGCGGGGATTTGAACCCCGGGTCTCCGGCTCCGCAGGCCAGCGTCTTAATCCAGACTAGACTACGGGCCCCTTTTGACCTAACAATTTGATTGTGGTAATAAAAAGATTTATTTCATTAGCGCCTATTATAGGGGTGGTTCCAGTGTGATTGGTGGTTGTCCTTCTTGACAGATTTTTTTGTTTCATTGAGGGAGACCTTTTCAAGGAGAATTCCGGTTTTCGTCTTGATGAACGCGCTTTTCTTTGGTTCTATTCTTATTGGCGCTTTGTTGGCGCAAGATCAGAATTTTCTATTTTATGTGCTGCGGATGAATGAGAGTATTTTTCCTTCAGAACTTAGCGATCCGTTGTTTATGGTTGTATATATTTTTCTCTCTAACATTGTTGTAAGTGCCTTTCTGCTAGTTACATTGACTGGGTTGTTGTTCTTTGCTTTTCCAATGATTATCCTTGTTGATAGAGCCATTTTCTGGGGCGCTCTCCTCAATCTATTGTCGACGCCGCTCTTCTTTGCTGCTTTTTTAACAATAATACTTGAAGGCATGGGCTACGTTTTGGCTTCCATAGCTGGAATAAACTTGGGGTTGTCTTGGCTTAAGCCAGATTGGGCTTATAGAGCCGAACAAATCTCTAGGATAAGAGCACTTAAAAAAGCAATCAGAGAATGCATATATATTTACGTGTTAGTGACCATGCTTCTTCTAGCTGCAGCTATTGTTGAGACCGCTACGATTGCATACTTGGGCTAAGCATCATGGACACTCAAAAGTCCCGATTACTGTTCATAATATTTGGGGACAGCAAAAACATAAAAACAACACAACAAATAATTAAACCTACTGGTAGCAGATGGTGATTATTATGGACTTCTCCATTCTTAGGAGAAAGTGGATTACAGCTGCTTTGCTGTCAGTTGTGCTTCCAATGAGCCTACTGGCAACGTTTAGACTCACAGGAGTATTACGCGAACCACAGCCCCCTCAAACAATCACTGTGGGAACTGTCGAATTGAAAATGAGCAGACCTGTAGATAACAGCGGTTACATCTCTATCGATGAGAAAGTCGAAAACTCATATACGAACAATCTGGCTTCAATAATCTTTGGCATCCATTATTCCAGCTACACGGACAATTCCCCAGAGTTTGGTGACCTTCTGATCTTTGCATTCTATGCCAATGCAAACATTTCTAAGGGCTTCATCTGCTCCATATTTATCCAATTCTCGCTGATGGATGCATACGGCTTTCTTGACTTCCATATGCATCCGGATTGGATTAAGTTACAAAACCTTGAGATAAGAACATTTCAACAGTATAGAACACATGAACCCTACATTGATACTCATATTATCAATCAACCGAAATACGCATCATTAAAAATGATTACTTTCTGGATGTTTGTTGACGAAAACGACACAAACCACCGTATAATCGCGACACTTGAGGTCAGATACTTCAACGGAACAATCTATCAAACAATAACTGTGCCAATACAATTGCTAGTGATTTGTGATGAGGGAGACACCCTTCAGACCGCAAGGTTGATACAAATCCCTGCATACGAAAGAGGTCTTGTTGCGCGCAATGACGAGGTAGACTTGTATAAGTTTCAAGTAAATGGTAGCAGAAAACTCGATATAACCATGACGCCTCCAGCAGACCGCGACTTCGACCTAGAACTGCTCAACTCCACAGGAGAAATTGTAGATTGGTCAAGGAAGAGAGAAACAGGCGCTCCCGAAAGGATTGTTTATGACATAGGAGGTAGCCCAGCAGTCAGCTACGTATATTATGTCAAAGTCATATGGGCTGTCTTCGACCCTCCCCAACTTGATGGGAAGTATACGCTAGAAATCTCTGAATACACTTAAGGTTCTCTAGTAGAGATGGCGGAGACCCTTCCGGCTGCCTTAGAATGATTTGGCAATCACACTTCAGCAACATTTTGAGCGTGCGTAGAAAGCTTTTTGATGCTGGATGAAAGAATTGTTGAAAAATGATTTATGCTTGAGGATTTAAAGTGAAATTGGGCAGCGACCATGGTCAAGCGAGGAATCTTCATCTGTATCGAAGGGATTGACGCCAGTGGGAAATCAACGCAAGCTCGTTGGTTGGTGAGAAACCTTCGTAGGAGAGGTTTTGACGCCATTTATACAACTGAGCCAAGCAAGAGCGAGGTTGGAAGTTTCATACGGCGATATATTCTTCAACGCAAGAAACGAGTTCCAGCCGTGGTTGAGGCTCTTCTTTTCGCCGTTGACCGCATTGACCATGTCGAAAGCAAAATAGAGCCAACACTGGAATCTGGCAAGATCGTGGTTTCAGACCGCTACGTCTACTCTTCTCTAGCTTATCAAGGAGCGGCTGGATTAGACGTCGACTGGATTCAGAAGATTAATAGGATGGCTCTTCCTCCAAACTTAGCGATTTACATAGATGTTCCACCTGAAGTTGTTGTAAAAAGGATGAGGCGAAGACGGTCGGTTATGGAAACCTTGAAAAATCAACGCAGAGTACGAGAGAGTTACATGCAGCTAGTACGCAAAGGACATCTAGTATTGATTAATGGTAACAGGCCAGCGAGCGAAGTGACACAGAATATTTTAGCTGTTGTTCTTAAGCATTTAAAGAGTGCGTAAATATTTCAAAACGAGCCCTTTCTGCGCTTCCCCTTTCAGTTTCTCGCTTATCTTTTTTGTCAGAAAAGTAATGAAATCTTCCAGGGAGACGCGTTGATTTCCCCGTTCATGAGAAATGAGAAGTTCCATGATTTTTCTGGAAAAAGCCAAACGAAGCATATTATAGTCAAACTTCAACGGGGTACTTTCTCCTTTTGTGTTGACAGTATGGTAGCGAATGACGGAGAAAATGTCAATGATACGTAAAGGTTTAGTTTCTATTTGCTTCTTGAACCGTTCGAGTTCCTCTTTGTCTAGGTAGTTGAACGACATATCCTCAGCTATGCCGAATTCGAAGCTGACTTCGCATTTAGACGTTGAGAATCGTGTGAAATCTTTTACGCTGTACACTTCGTGGTTCAGTTGGTGAGCCACTTCAACGATTACATTTTGCAGTTGCCGCATAGAAGAGGAAAAGGTAAATCGGGCTATACCATGAACGACCTGTGGGAAATTTTCGTAGCGTCCCAGCAATCCCTTTTGGCCTTCCTCAGGGTGTTTTCATTTTTCTTATCTTCTCAAGATTCTGCAGCAGAGTAGATAGAATGTTGCTCAGTTTCTGTAGTTGTTCTGGGTCGTTTTCTTGTTGAATCTTGCTTTCTATGTCTTGAATCTTCGCTAATACAGTA
>Ga0209427_10009794_pt1 | contig 10664 bp, 8 predicted proteins | sample DeeMarSWOR136_30_FD_187465 | JGI IMG/M metagenome (GOLD analysis project Ga0209427, IMG submission 187465) | Marine sediment microbial communities from White Oak River estuary, North Carolina - WOR-1-36_30 (SPAdes) (version 2) | ecosystem: Environmental > Aquatic > Marine > Intertidal zone >...
CTAAAGTGGGTGTAGTTGAGTAAATCAAAGCAATCATTCCTCCCATGCTATGTCCATGTAATATAATTTTTTCGTCCCCTATTATTTTAGAAAGTGTTTTTTCTAGATAATCAGCTAAATCACTCAATTCATAGTTTTCAGATTCAGGTTTATCACTCTTACCATGACCAAGATGATCAATTGCTATAACACGGTACTTTTTGGAGAAATAGTCTGTAAGCTCCTCATATATCCATGAACTTCCTAAAAAACCATGAATATAAACAAGAATTCTTCCTTTTCCTTTATCTATATAATGGATCTTATATCCATTTTCAAGTTCTATGCAAGGCATTATTATAACTTCCATTTAGTAGGTAAAATACTTTAAGTTTATTCGTAAAATATAGGATAAACTATAATGAGATTAACTTTAATTCGACAAAGCACTATATAAAGATTTAATTAGTTCATAGGAAATTGATTTATTATAGGAAATTTCATTAATTAATTATATTTATAATTCTCAATGTTGTTATACAGAAATGAATTAGATCCAAGAAAAGCATATAAAAGAGCCCTATTTTATGGTTGCGGTTATTCCTATGAAGATCTACAGAAACCAAAGATAGCAATTGTTAATTCTTGGAATGAAATTAATCCAGGACATATACACTTACGCAAATTAGCTGAATTTGTTAAAGAAGGTGTATTAGAAACTGGTGGTACTCCAATGGAGTTTAATACAATTGCTTTATGTGATGGGATAGCTAATTCTGAAAATTATTCAAAATATGTTTTACCTTCGAGAGAAGTAATTGCCGCTTCAGTTGAATGTTCCATTAAAGCTTATGGCTTTGATGGAATGATTATGTTATGTTCTTGTGACAAAATTATACCGGGGATGCTATTAGCAGCAGTAAGATGTAATATTCCAACAATTTTTTTAACGGGTGGTATTATGCTCCCGAAAACTTTTCAAGAAGGAACATTAAAAGGAAAGACTTTTGTAACTTCTGATATTAAAGAATCAATTGGAAAATTTAATGCAGGATTGATTACAAAGGAGGAATTATTTCTTATTGAATCAGAAACATGCTGTTCTCCTGGAGCTTGTAATATGATGGGGACTGCAAATACGATGGCATGTATTGTAGAAGCTATAGGCCTTTCTTTACCAGATTGTGCGACATTAAGTGCTGTAAGTAAGGATAGAAAAATACTTTGTAAAGAGACTGGAAGAGCTATTATAAATTTAATTAAAAAGGATATTAGGGCTTTAGATTTAATCACTCATGATTCAATAGAAAATGCGATTAAAGTTGCGCTTTCCTTTGGTGGATCAACTAACATGATATTGCATCTATGTGCGTTATCACGCGAGATAGGTGGTAATTTAAATCATTTTGATTTTGATAGAATTAGTAAATCTGTTCCATTGCTAGCCAAGTTCAAACCAAGTTCTGAGTATAATCTCTCAGAGTTTCATGAAGCTGGTAGTGTTAAAGTTTTAATGAAAAAATTATCAAAATTGCTGAAATTATCTACAAAGACAGTGTTGGGTTTAACTCTTAAAGAATACCTTAAACCTATTGAATATAATGATTACCAGATTATAAGAAACATAGAAGACCCAATTTCAAGTGAAGGATGTATTGCTGTTTTGAAGGGAAGTTTGGCGCCTGAGGGAGCTGTTGTTAAACAGAGTGCTGTCGACCCAAAAATGAGATATCATAAAGGTCCTGCAAAGGTATTTGACTGTGAAGAAGATATACGTGATGCATTATTATCAAAGAAAATAGAAGAAGGAGATGTTTTAGTTATACGATATGAAGGACCGAAGGGATCTCCTGGTATGAGAGAATTATCAATTCCAGCAGCGATTTTAGTTGGCATGGGTTTAGGAGATTCTGTAGCTATGATAACGGATGGAAGATATTCTGGAGCTACAAGTGGTCCTTGTATTGGACATGTATGCCCCGAAGCTATGGAAGGAGGACCGATCGCAATTGTTCAAGATGGAGATTTAATAGAAATTGATATCAATAATCGAAAAATAGACTTATTAATCCCTCAAGAAGAACTTGAAGAACGTTTAAAAAGCTGGGAGAAACCTATACCAAAAATAACAACTGGATATTTAAATATCTATAGAAAAATAGTAAGCTCTGCAAAAGATGGAGCGTATTTACAATAAAAAATTAACATTACTGACCATGATTAATGAAACAAACGTATCCAAAAACTTAAAAGAATTTTCTTTTCCAAGATTATCTGGAACTGAATTTGAAAAAAAAAGTTTTAATCTGGCTAAAAAGAAAATAGAAGAATTAAATCTTAATCCAATTGTTCAAGAATTTTCATTTAGTACATTCTATTCAAGAATCTATCCAAGATTATCATTAACTTTATTATCTTGGCTTCTTATTGTATTGTTTTTAAATATAAACGCTAATTTTAATCTTATAAATCTATTATTATTCTTTATTTTTATTTTAATTATTATATTATTTACTAGAAATCCTGAAAAAATTAAATTTGGGAAGAAGTATCAATCTCAAAATGTATTTGTGAAAATTCCATCTCAAATTAATAAAAATCGCTCAGAAAATAATGTTCTTCTTTTTTCACATTTAGATTCGAAAGGACAAGCATTCTCAATAAAAATTCGTATTCAATTGTATTATGTTTGGGTTATTACTTATCCTTTAAGCCTAACATTGAATATTATAATTTCTTTTTATATACCTGAATTTATATTATTTCTTTATATTTCTGCTATTTTAATCTTAGTTATTAATTATATAGCACTCTTTTTACTTTGGCTTAATAGAACTAATAATAAATCTCCAGGTGCTATAGATAACGCGTCTGGAATAGTATGCGTAATAGAATTGCTAAATTATTTTTCAAATCCAGTTAATAGACTTAAAAATTATAATTTGTGGTTTGTGTTTACTGGTGCTGAAGAATCTGGTACTATGGGAGTAAGAAATTTTTATAAATATATTAAAGATTATGATAGAGAGAAAACATACATAATCAATTTTGATTCTATTGCTGAAAAAGTAAATCTATTTGATCATGGTCTCCTTAATAATAAATATTTTAAGTCTTTCAATTATATTTTAGAAAATAAAGATATAATGAAGCTAGAAAGAACATATAGATTTTACATTGGTACGTATAGTGATGGGTTATTTCTTTTAAATAAGAAATTTCAAGGACTTGGTAATGGAGATAGAAGTACTTATAATTATGTTCATTCTGAAAATGATGATGTGGATAAAATTAACATAAATACTTTGAAAAAACTCTGTCAGTTTTATACAATACTATTAAAAGAACTTGATCAATAATTGAATATATATTTTCTAAGTGTTGATTACAAATAGAGTATAAAAATAAAGAATTAGGGGTAGTTATAACTCCTCCTAAAACTGCAGAATATATTGTATCAAGATTAGGGAAAATTGAAAAAAGACAAAAAATTTTGGATCCATGTGCTGGTCCAGGTATCTTTTTAATAGAATTATTGAAAACTGGTATTGATAAGAAACAGATATTAGCCTGTGATATAAGTTCAAGTTTTAAGAAAAAAATTGAGATATTAGGAGTTGATTTTAAAAAGCAAGACACCCTTCTTGCATTATATCCTGATTCTTATAATGAATTTGATTTTATTGTTGGAAATCCACCTTATCTTAATAAAGCTAGTACATATATTCGCAAAAACAAAGAAAAATTAAAAAAAATTTACGGAAAAATAAATGCTCATGAAACATATGCTATGTTTATTGTTAATAGTATTTGGCGATTAAAAGAAGGAGGAAAATTAGGCTTTATTACAAGTGATTCATTCTTGACTCTAAGTACCCATAAAAAACTAAGGAGATTTATTCTTAATAATTGCAAAATAAATGAAATTTTATTAGCACCAAAGAATTTGTTTTCTAATCAAAATGTAAGTACAAATCCAGTTATCATTATTTTGACCAAATGCTCGGGGCAGAAAAATACACAGATCAGAGAAAATAATATGATGAGAGTGATTCCTAGAGTAAAAAGCGAAGATGATTATAAAGATCCTAGGGTTTTTAATGAGATAAAACAAAAAAAGTATGATTCTTTACCTTTTAACATATTCTATATAGATGTTGAGGATGAAATCATTAATCTATTTGAAAAGGCAACTAAGTTAGAAGAATATTTGAGGGGTTTTATAGGAATGCACACTCACAATAACAGGAAATACATAGCTGCTATTGAAGGTACTGAAATAGCTGAGATTTTTAAAAAAAGAAATGTAAAAATTACTGATTCAAATAAAAAATACAAAATAATTAAAAGAGAAGATTTAGAAACAGATAAATGGTGCCCTTATTTAAAACGTGGGGGATCAGATCAATACTATCGGCCAATAATGGAAGCATTAGATTGGAATGAGAATTCCATAATTAATTATGATATTCCAAAAAATGTCCCTTTTAAGGAAGAAGGGATTGTTATCAGTGGTGTTAGTTCAAGTTTAGCGGCACGCTACATGCCAAAAGGATGTTATTGGGATTCGAACAAAGCCATTGGATTTGTAATTAAAAATAATTCAATTTCAATTCATTATATGTTAGGCTTGCTAAATAGCTCGTTATATAACTATCTTGCGAAGGGAATTATTAATAATACAAGCAGTATTCAGATTACAGGAATTCATTCTTTACCTTTTATTGAACCAGAAAAGGAAAATAAAGATAAAATAGAATCCTTAGTATCCTCAATTATAAAAAATAAAGAGAAAAATTTAAATTATGATTATAGTAAACAACAAAAAGCAATTGATGATTTAGTATTTAACTCTTATGCTGAAAAATTTAAGTTTTCAAGAATTTTAAAGAAAAAATTGGATGATAATTATTCAATTTATCGTAATTAAATTCTTTCTCCTTTAATCTCTTCCTCATACTTTTTTCTTTTTCCTGTTAGATATTCTGGAATAGGAACATCCCACCAACCTACAGCTGGTGATCCAGTGTAAGGATATTCCCTTTGAACTTTTATTTCTATTACTGCTGGTTTTTTTGATTTTGCTGCTCTTTCGAGAGCTGGTATAATTTCTTCTTTTTTAGAGATTTGTTCAGCATAACACCCAAATGCTTTACCAATTAGAGCAAAGTCAGGAGAATAACTTTTCCCATCTTTATCTTCAAATGCTGTTCCATAACCTCGATCTTCGCCAAAAGCAGCTTGTTGTAGGTCCTTAATCGCAATCCAACCATGGTTATTAAGAACTATAAAGAAAATATTTTCTAATCCAAGTTGAACTGCAATAGATAATTCTGAGATTGTCATCATAAAATCTCCATCTCCAATAAGAGCTGCCACCTGCTGGTTTGGCTTACCATTATCAATAACCCCTAACTTAGCTCCGATTGCTGCTGGAACACTATATCCCATAGTTGAAAAACCACCTGCTGTAAGACATGTTTTGGGTTTACAAAATTCTAACTCCTGTAGCATTTGAGCTTGCACATTTCCAGAACTGGTAACAATAATAGCATCTTTTTCAAAAAAAGCTCTTACTTCTCTTAATACAGTTGATATCATTACGGGAACTTTAGAATCATCCCTATTTTCTTCAAGAAATTTGTACCATTTATCTTTCTCTTCTTGAATTTCTCTATAATAATCAGTATTTTTGTAATTCGTTGAATAATTTGTTAATTCTTCTAAAATCTGGATTAAACAAGCTTTAGCATCACCAACAATTCCTACACTAACAGGATAATTCTTTCCAATTTCATGAGGATCTATATCTATATGAATCAATTTAGTTGGTGGAATCGAAAAGCTTACTCCTTCTTTATATGAACTCGCAGTTTCATCAGCAAATCTACAACCCACTGCGATAATGAGATCGGAATTTGATGTCATTTTTAATCCGACAGTTGTACCCTTGGAACCCGCTGACCAACAATAAAGAGGATGAGAATTATCAATTATATCTTTTCCCATCATAGTAACTACCACTGCTGCACCGATTTTTTCAGCTAATGATTTAATTTCTTCATTTGCATTTGAAGTAATTGCTCCTCCGCCTATGAATAAAACAGGTCTTTTTGAATCTTTAATTAATATTACAGCTTTCTTTATCATCTCAGGATCGCCCCTTATACGTCCAATTGATCTTCTTTCTAAAGGTTCTGGAATTTCTGTTTCTATAGAATTTGCTTGCACATCCATAGGTAGATCGATATGAACTGGTCCTCTTCTTCCTGTTAACATTATATTAAAAGCTCTTTGCATAATATTGGCTAATTGTCCTACAGTATCAACTTCGAAACTGCGTTTTACAATAGGTTCTAAAATTTTTGGCATACTAGAATCTTTTTTTCTCTCAATTTCTTGTAATACTCCTTTCCCCCTCATATGAACATGAGTATCTCCAGTTATAATAAGACAAGGAAAAGAATCTACAAATGCATCAGCAATACCAATAGCCGTATTTATCGCACCGGGTCCAATTGAAGTAAAAACACATAAAGGTTGTCCAGTTACTCTATAATAACCGACTGCGAGATGAACTCCTGACATTTCTTGTTTAGGTTGAATTAATTGTATTTTATCCTTATCTTTGAAGAAAGCATCCACAAGAGGAAGATTTCCGTGGCCAGGAATCCCAACAACATACTTAATTCCCTCTTTTATCAGATATTTGGAGATTATTTCTCCACCAGTATACCTAGGCATTTTAAATTCAAGTATAGTGATTTATATTTATTAAATATAATCTGATAAACTAAAAATAGATTTAAGTTTATTTACAAATTGTGTTTTTGGGAGACCCTAATTTTTCATGAATGATATTATTTCAAAAATTCGATATCCCTTTTCTTTTATAAGTTAAAAATCAAGATTTAAACTTATATACCTTATTTAGGTATGTTATTATACATTATTGATGGGTAAAGTGCCTTCTGTTTTAGAAAAGATTCGTATTTTAGGAGAAAATTCAAAATATGATATTTGTGCAAGCACAGCTTCCAGTCGTACCAACAAGTATCCAAAACTTTTCGGAGATTCGAAAAAATGGATTGGAGCTACTGCTAGTGGAGGAATTTGCCATAGTTATACTCCTGATGGGCGTTGTATGAGTCTTTTTAAAACTCTTTATACAAATAAATGTATCTATAATTGTAAATATTGTTTCTCTCAAAATTGTAGGAAAAAGCTTAGTTTCACACCAGAAGAGTATGCTCGTACATTTATGAAACTTTATTCGATGAACGTTGCTGAGGGTGTATTCATTTCATCAGGAGTTTGTGGTAGTGCGGATGCAACAACCGAAGAAATGTTGGAAACAATTCGACTACTTCGATTCAAATATAAATTTCAAGGATACGTTCATTTTAAATGTTTACCCGGTGTAAGTCAATATCTACTTAAAGAAGCAATAACTCTTTCTGATCGTATTTCGATAAATATGGAAGCTTCTTCTAAATCTCATCTCGCAGAGATAGCAGATCAAAAAGATTTCTACAATGATATAATAACTCGACAACGATGGCTTAAACAGATTCGAACTAGGCATAATGAAGACACGCTTAAAATGATGAAAGATTATGAGCAAGAGAATCAAATTAAATTCCAAGAAAAAATGATTAACGATCGAAGGGAAGATGGATATAAAAAATTTCGTTGGGATGGAGCTCCGATTCTCAATAGTGGTCAAACAACACAATTTGTTATAGGAGCAGCGGAAAATGAAACTGATTATGAATTACTTAAAAGAATCGATTGGGGATATAAAAAGATTGATTTAAGAAGAGCTTATTTTTCCTCATTTATACCAATTGCAGGTACACCTTTAGCGGGTAAAGAAGCTGCACCGTTAGTAAGAGAACACCGATTATATCAAAGTGATTGGCTATTACGAATCTATCATTATAAATTACAAGATCTTAAGGAAATTTTAAATGAAGATGGTAATTTACCTTATGGAGATCCAAAGATTCACTTAGCACGAAAATATTTTCGAGATCATAATCTTATAAATCCTAATGAAGCATCCTATCAAGATTTATTAAGAGTTCCTGGTATCGGCCCTGTTTCTGCAAAAAGAATAATAAATTTAAGAGCTAAAAAATTCTTATTTAAAAAGAGAAAGGATCTTCGATCAGTTGGGGTGATATTAAAACGAGCAGAACCATTTCTCATAATTAATGGAAATTCACAAACAATACTTGATAATTTTATAAAAACAAACTAAATTAACTTTTTGAAAAATCATGAAAACAGACTGTCAAAAAGATCCTATGGAGGTAATAGGGCGAGCCAAAGGATATTCTCATAAAGAGTTAATTCAAAATCTTCCGCGTCATAATAAATTTAGTCTGCACCTTATAACACAGATTAAAAAAATACCAGATGTAGTCTTTCGTAATTCTGGGACTCCATTTGCAAAAAAAGTTAATCGAATGATGCGTGAAATCAATACCGAAACTTATCGTGCTAAGCAATTTACTCGAACCGAAATAAATAATCGAGGAGTATTATATGGTGTAGTTTTACTGAAGCACAGAGTCATTGACAGAATTTTGAATTATTTTCATGAAAGATGGCCGGAATGTATAATATGTCTTTATAATGAAAATGATAAAAAAACTAGTTTAATCAATGAAGAAGGAAAAATACAAGAAATAGAATTACCTTTAAACGATATAGTTAACCAAGTTAGCAAAGATAGGCCAATAATCCCTTATTTCAAAGATATACAATTTTCTAGTAAGCAAATTTTTGAAACCTTATATAGTTCACAGTTTATATCTGAACGAGAAAATAAAAATTTCTTTAAAAAGATGATTCCTGATAAGTGTTTTAATCTCCCTGGAATGAAAGGGGGAGTAGAAAAACACTTTCGAAATAAAAGAATTAATGATTATTTATAATTCTATAAAATTTGGGCAAACAATTTTTGTGCTAATTGAAAAGTTTTGCTTTGATTAGACAAATTTAGAAGATTTTCACCAATCAAATTAATTTTACTAATTTCTTCATCATTTGGTAATATTCCTAAGAATTTCACATTTGTCTCGTTAATATTTTCTATTTCATCTTCTAAAATGTTTTTTATACTTTCTGAAAAGCGATTACCAAGGATCCAGATATTTTCAAATATTAAATCGACTTCTTTAGTTACTTCTATTATCCGTTTCATTGTGTGTATACCCATTTTGCTCGGATCAGACACTATTATTAAGTCAGTCACATTACGACTTGTTTTTCGGGAAAAATATTCCAATCCCGCCGGAGCATCAATGAGGACTATGTCATAATTCTTAGATAATATGTCAATGATACGTTTCAGATAATTATTAATACTACAATAACATCCTTCTCCTTCTCCTCGCCCCATTTCTAAAATGTCAAAATTATCCATTTCAATCAGGGTATTAAACACTTCAGATTCGACGATTTGATCCTTAGATACATCAAGAGGTATCAGTCTTTTTTGAATTTTATGTTTAAACTCAGCCATTTTACCGCCAACAGTCTCTTTAAAATGGATTTCTTTACCGATTATGTCTCCTATATTCGCATCGGGATCAGCGTCTATTACAAGAATATTGAGACTATTAGATTTTTCAAGAAGATATTTCAACATCAAGACAAGAAGCGTAGATTTCCCAACTCCACCCTTTCCAGAAAATGAGATTATTTTTCGCATTTTTAATTTATCCTTTTTTAATTTCTATTTGAGAGAAATTATCCTATGTTGAAAAAAGAGGGTACCTCATTTAAGGTTTGATTTTATGAGATATTATATGTTTCTCGATTCTACTTAAATTATTAATTCTTAGATGGCTACTTATTTCTTGATTATTAATTCATTTGTGAGTAAGAAATTAAATCAAAAGATATATTTGATATTATTATATCTATGAAGAATTTACTTAAAGTTGAAAAATTATGAACGGTGACCCTAAGATTTCAAAATTTTTTATTTCTTTTATGAAACAATTAACTTTATACGAGGGATTTTATTTCTAAATTTTCTATTTTAAAATATTCAATTATTTTCATACTAATTCCTATTTTTTTTACGCCGTGTTGTTACCACCAAACACACTATTCCAATTATCATTAGAATTATGCCAATTATCAACTAAAATGTCACAGAAAGCAAAGTCCATGAAGCGGTGCTTGAACCAAACCCCATTGGCCATGTACTTATTTCGATCACAACCCCTAGGCAGATTGAAATGATTACCAAACCTGCAATTAGAATTACTAATCCTCCTTTTTGTATATTTTCCAAATTTTCATCTTCCAAATTTGGGTCAAATTTTAAAAATGAAGTATAATATAAAAGCTATTATTTAACATTTTTGTAATGTAACTCTTCTCCTATCCATATTTTATAGATCCACTCATTTTTGAGTGTGGTATCAATACAATCTAATTTGGTATAAATATTCAAAAAATCAAGTAGTAATGCAAAAAGAAAGTTAAATCCAAAATTATAGATATTTTTAATTAGTAAATTCATTAATTTATTAAAATTAAATCTTCAAGACTTCATGGAATTTAGAAAATAAAAGTGATAATTTTGAAAGAGGAATATAAAACAAAATTAAAGAGATTCATTCCTTTTCTAATTTTAGACAGTTTGATTGCAACTGGAAGTTTAT
>Ga0209427_10009795_pt1 | contig 10664 bp, 16 predicted proteins | sample DeeMarSWOR136_30_FD_187465 | JGI IMG/M metagenome (GOLD analysis project Ga0209427, IMG submission 187465) | Marine sediment microbial communities from White Oak River estuary, North Carolina - WOR-1-36_30 (SPAdes) (version 2) | ecosystem: Environmental > Aquatic > Marine > Intertidal zone >...
GCACAGCCCCCTTTCCTTGAGTTGACTATACACGAAAGGACTATCAGAACCATTAAAACAATGGGATTATCAAGAATGCGTTCTTTCATATCAAATGCCCAGTGCCAACTGAGTTGTGCTCAATCGCTCTTCTGCCATAGCCACGTATTCGGGATTGATGTCGCATCCAAAAAAGTGGCGGCCCATACTTTTCGCCACAATGGGTACAGTCCCGCTTTTACCCATAAACAAGTCAGCAATCCTATCTCTTGGTTCTGATAAAGCGTCTACCATTCTTACAATTAGTTTTTCTGGAAAGGCTGGTATTCCATCAAAAACTCTTGGAGGTATTCTCCATACTTCACCATCACTAAGATGATCTCCGTTGAAATATGGCTTACCATCACCCAATAGGTAAAGGCGCTCTGTCGTTGGCAGAAACCGTACGGGTGATACTTGTGGAGAATTGCCCCTATCCCAAATAATCTCTTGTCTTATATTGGCTACTGGTTTTATCCATTCTAGTGGCGAAATGATGCCCCAATTCCGAATCCTATTCTTGTGATTGTAGGCAACCGTTCCGTCTTTAGCTGTGATTCTTAACATTTCTTTGATGACGACTTGTTGCCATGCTTGGTATTTATCTTCTGGCATTTCATCCTTGAAGTCGCCATATTCAATGTCTCTTTGCCGCCATGCAGGACGTGGGCCAAATCCATGTCTCTTATTCTCATAGTTATTGTAGGGAGGACTCGTAATAATCAATCGGAAAGCCGCATTGGGTATTTCCGCCATCACGTCCAGGCAGTCGCCCTGTACAACCGTACAGCAATCGAAGGGGCCTATTTTGCGTCCACACCCTTTCATATCAGCCAATATTCATGGGGTACAATGAAAGAGGAAACGATAAGGTCAGTCATTTCTTGTATTCCATCCGTGCCGATGTGCATATCTGGCAAGATTAACGCTTGCCAATATTTCTTAGTCCAATATCTATCAAGCACTAATATAGAAAGCAACGGCACTAGCAATACCAAGACGACAAGAAGCGTTTTCATGTTATTCCTCTATATATTATATGCTTAAAGACACCAAAATGTCAAACTTGACAAATGCGAAAACATGGTGTATAATAATGGTAGTTTACATAATCTATCAAAAATGGCTTCTGGCTGGAAGCACAGAGGACGCCTGCAAGGGCGTCCTTTTTCATTATGCCCGAATTGTTATCCAACCCAAATGTCTTGGCATATTTGATGGGCGAACTGACCATGCTTATCGTGGTCTGCTTCGTCACCGTTTTGGTTATCACCATTTCCAAGTTTGTGAGGTAGAAAATGCCGAAAGCGGTTGACAATTGCGTTCAGAAACTTCTTGACAGTGAAGATTTTCAAGCCCCCAAAGGATATGACGGTGATAGGGAATCCTTTGCGTGGGCCTTGTGCAATACTCGGTACAAGGAAGGGTTGCTGGGGGAAAGCGTAGTTTACGTCAATATTGATGGTGCAACTTATTATTCCGAAGATAAAGTCCAGTGGTTCAAGGCCGCAATCAACATTGAAGAGCCATCCGAGGAAGAAATCGGCCAAATGGTTGAGGCGGCCAATAAGTACATGGGGGCGTTGACGCCAGGAAGCATCATCAAGTTTTCCGATGCGGTTTTAGTAAGGGCGGAAGTCAACAAGAACAGAGACGAAATAGACGGTCAAGGGATTCAAGAAATTGCATCCTCTTTGCCCTTAAAGCCCATTGACCATCGGCACGACCGTCAGAAAATAGTGGGAATCTTCATAGATGCGGAAGCCAAGGACGGCGCAGTACCAACAAAGGGGTTGATTTGGGCGGGACGTTACCCTGAAGTCGCCTTCGATTTAGTTGCGGGGAAAGGAAACTTATCCATAGATGCCCGTGCGGAACGGGCGGTTTGCAGGGAATGCGGCGGTGTATTCGTTAGTGAAAAAGAATACTGCGGCCACATCAACAGGAATGTTGGTGGACAAGCGGTGCGAAAGCTGGAAGGCTTGGTAGCGGACGGTGGTTCAATCGTTCCCAATCCCGCTGGCAGCGATACGGGAATCCCGCCACAAAGCCTTCGCATGATAGCACATATTCCTGTAGAGGGTTGTGCTGCGGTGCAAGCCAGCACGGAGGACATTGTGGAAGAAGAAACCATTGACCTAATGTGTGAATTTGACGAAGGTGCATTCCTTGGCAAGCAGTTGACTTACAAGGAACGGGAAGACCTAGAAGATAGCGATTTTGCGCTTATTCAAAAGAAGGACGGGAAGAAGATAAGACGCTTCCCTATTTATGATTGTGCCCATGCCAGGAACGCTTTGGCGAGACTGCCCAATGCCAAGGGCTTATCAAGCGAAGAACGTGCATCCGTTGAGCGGAAGGCGCAAGCAAAAATCAATTCTAAAGAGTGCCAAGCTGAACTAAAGGGAGGTACGAGTATGGAAGACGAGTTGAAGCAAGAACTCGCAGATGCGAAGGCACAGGTCACGGCGAAGACGGAAGAGCTTGAAGCCAGCTTGACCAGAATCTCAGAACTGGAAACCAAGGTGGCAGAGCTTGAATCCGCCGTTCAAGCTACCGAAGGCGAACGTGATTCCATCAAGGAAGAACGGGACACCTTAGAAAAGGAACGCAGCGAGCTTCAGGGACAGATGGATGAAATGAAGCTCAACGCTCGACTTGAAAAGGTGCAGCCCTTCATGGTTGCCGAAGAGCTTGAAGAGCGGAAAGAAGAAATCGCCAACATGACCGATGGTGCTTTCAACATCGTAGTGGCTGCCCTTGAAACGGCCAGCAAGCGGCAGACCAAACCTGGGCCTGTTCTCTTGGGGGATACCCCTCCAGAAGAGGAACCAGAAGAAATAGTGTGGGCGAAGTAGGAGGTATGTGATGACGAAATACTTTGAGGTCACGCTGGGCGGAACCTACTACGGTAAGAAGCTAGTTACCAGCGGTTCTGCTTCGCCAGGTCATTTGATGGCGTTGGGCACGGGCGGCTCCATTATCGCTCAGTGCGGTGCTACTGGTTGTCCTTTCGGGATGCTGACTGGTTCACGGTTCGTCTACACGCCTACCTCAACCGATTATGCGGATGGGGAAACCGCCGTTGTAGTTACGGGTGACTTCTATTGTCTGATTTCATCCGAATACTTCTCAACGGGTTCCATCCCTACTACGGTGAACACACCGCTGTATGCGGCTACGGGTGGGCTGTTGGCGACAAGCGGAACCAACAAGGTCGGTCAGTTCATGCGTTCAAAGTCTGTTGAACTGCCTGGTGGGTCACAATCGGTTGCAGAATGCCGAATCAATCTGGCGGCAGCGTAGGAGGTGAATGAGAAAATGACGATAGCACTTTCAGACTTAATAGAGGTCAAGGGTGGCAACCTGTTTGTCGCTGACGAAAACCTTGAAAAAGTCCATACGCTGATGAAGCAGACGATGGCGCAGTATCCTGACCCTAGGGATCGCAGCCGAATCGTGGGCCAAGGACTCATGGAACCGATTCGCCAGCTTGCGCCCTACAAGTCGTGGACAGATTCGTTCTTCGTGGACGTTCCATTGACTTTGCAGGATGACCCTCGTGTTCCGCTGGACGACCCGATTGCGGTTGCTTGGGAAACCCACCCTGAAGGCGAAGTTGCCTTTGTGCGGCCTCGCCTCAAGTGGGCACGTCCTACCTACAAGGCGATTGATACAGGCGTTGAAATCCCTTGGGACGTGATGGCTGCCGCTAATTGGAGTGTTCTGCAACGGAAGCTGACCGAAGCTGCTGAAGAGTTGGCCCGATTGAAGGATGCGATTGCCCAGCAAGCGCTGGACGTTGCCATCTGTGCAGTTACGGGTCACACCTACGGCGTGGCTACGGCTATCAGCAAGACTTCCGTTGACACCGTGTTCAAAGCTGCGGCCACTATCGGCTTTCCGATTAGCCAAGTGGCTATCAATGCTGGCACGGCGTTGGGAATGCGGGCTTGGACTGGCAACAGTTTTGGCTTGCAGAACCTACCCGATGACGAAGTGAGGGCTTTGCTCTACACAGGCTACATCGGTGAATACGGCGGGGCTTTGTGGTACGCACATCATTCAGTGCCTACCACCCAAGTCTATTTCGGCGGAACCCGTGACCAGATTGGCTATCACCAACGCTTCGGCGGAACCGAAGTCAACTCAGACGTGGACATCAAGGAGCGCGTTGACATCCACACGATGCACGAGAAGCACGCTTATTACATTGCTAATTCGTATGCGCTCTGGCGACTAACCGTTACATAATAAGTTAATAGGAGGTTTATAGATGAGGCTATCAAAGTCAGCCCTTCAAAGGATGTCGAAGAAGGAGCTAGTTGAGCTTGCATTGGAGCAGGGGGGCCGTGAAAAAGCCCCCCTGTGGGAAATCAAGAGCTTGGTGGATGATATGTTGTTCTTCCACGAGGATGCCGAAACCGACATCATACTAGAGCCTCACGGGACAGCAGTAATCCCAGAAGAAATGAAGGCCACGGTAGACATTCGGAAAGCGGTTCAAGGGGGTTTGATTTCAGAACCCTATCAAGTGGACGAACCGACACCAGCACGGATTATACCCAATCCACCTTCGCATCTCGAACTGGGCGATTCAAGGGCCAAGGAAGCAGTCAGAAACATCTTGGCGTGTAACGAGGTTGGCTGGCAGTTCATCAACTGGATTGGTGACGTAGAACCCAAAGACGTAGACAGGGGTGACCGTCTTATTCTTAGGGAAAGGCTTTTGCCTATCTACAGATTGGCGGCGTGGTATGACGATGCGATGCACCAGATGACTGCCGAGTACAGGACTGCACTTGACGAACGGATAAAGCAAGTAGAAGCGTACTGAGATGTATGACCTGCGTGTCGAAGGCATAAGGGACTTCGGCAGGAGCACCTTATTCGCACGCAAAGGCATTAACCGTGACCCAATGGGCGGGGTTCTGGATGGGACAAACAGAACCTTCCGCACTACATACTATCCTATTCAATCTTCTGGAAGCATATCGTTCTTTGTTTCCAGCGGGAGTGCTTTAGGGTTGAGTGCCGATTCGATTGATTACGATTCGGGCACGGTCGTCTTTGCAACGTCTCCTGCTTATCAACCTTACGCCTCATACACATACAGTCAATTGACTGACGACGAAGTGGTAGACATCTTGATGGCAGGCTTTGACGAAATGCAATCAAGATGGTCTGACCGTGCCTTTTATTTATCTAGTAGTAATTCGGCTTTCGCACAAGCGGTGGGCACGGAATCGCACATTTACATCGTCACTAAAGACGGCAGCAGCGTTTCAGACCCTACGTGTGGGGGATTGGCGTTTTCAACCGTCCGAGTGCAAATAGCTTTCTATATGCTGTGTTGTGAATACAGATACATGGCTACCAAGGCGGACGTATTGGCTGGCACTGCTTTTCGCTTTTCAGAAGCCAGAGGGCCAAGCGTTGACCAAAGCCGCATCCCCATAAATATGGAAGCAGCACTGCAAAGACTTGATGACCGCTTGAAGAAAGTGCAAGAATTGGCAGAAGCGCAGCATTACACGGGTACAGAACCTTGGGGCGGATATGTAGCACCAGTCATAACTGAAGAACTGGATGAGCTTCAATGGCAGGAAGATGCAAGAGACCAAGACAGGCGGAGTAGCTGATGTTCAACTTCAATTCTTCGCCGCTAATCCGAGACACGCTCAATGCCATGGCACAGCTTCAACAACGCTGTAGAGTATTAGCCTATTACCCAACGACAGAAACAGAATGTACAGAAACGGGCTGTGGGCACGATGCGGTGATGAACTCTCGCAAAAAGCCCGACTGCACGGTATGCGACGCTAGGGGCTACATCACCACATGGACTACCCAGCACATAAACGGTCGTGTAGTCAGACCAGAACAGATTTCGTTTGACTTCAGAGAAAACGCAGTCGTCGTAGAAACGGCTGATTTGAACCTTTACATCTCAATAACAGATTTGGACACCATCAAACGCATCAAGGGAAACGAAAGAGCTTATCTCTTGGTAGAAGGAGAATACTATCGCCCTTATGAGATAACAGCGATGGGCGTTACGGGCTTGGATGAATACTTGGTTTCTTGTTCCAAGCACAAACCCAGATAGGAGTAAAAATGGACGAAGGCTATCATTCAAGGCAAGGCAGGCTTGCATTAGCATATAAGCTCGCCGTTAAGAGATTACTGGATTGCATGGAAAGCAGGGTTGGGAAACCTCTGGATTCCGTGCTTCGTGAAGCGGTCATGGTAGAAATGGCGACATTTTTCCACACCGCCAAAGACTTATTGGGGGACGAAGACCCCGTTTATGAACACTTCTACCATCAAGTAGTAACGTTATGCCAATCAACTATTCGTTCCAATCAGGGCACAGGCTCGAAATCTTAGAAGACCGAATAAGCCATCCCGAAGGAGCACTTCAGGAAATGGCTGGCGTTCTATTGGGTGCCTTAGAAGAAAGGGCACCCGTTGGAGAATTCAATGGCGGTACTCTAAAGAAGATTCTTCTAAGAGTGAGGGGGCCGTTCAATGTTCCAGGGGGCAAGGGAATAGGCGTTGGTGATGCCACCAAGATAGTTCCAGAGAGCGTTGCGGCAGACGAGGGAACCATAAAAGCCTTCTTGTTATCAAGGGGCGAAGAGGGGCAGAATAAGCCACCTAACAAGTCGTGGGCTTGGTACTATTTAAGCCAAGAGCAAAAGAGAGCACTAGACGAAGGGCGCAGACAAGGCAAGTGGGGCGGAATGGTGGGGATGGCTCCATATTTCTGGCCCCAAGAAAAGGGTGAACCAAAGGCAAGGATTAAGCCCATTGGGTTCTTGCAAGAATCGGTAGATGAAATGAGGGCACAGATACCAGTCATTCTAAAGAGGTTCATCCATGCTCGTTGACAGATGCTTGAAACTGAGCGCTAGACAAGCGATTGAAGACATCCTAGAAAGCGGAAGGACTGAGTTAGCTGCCTACAATGTATATGGCGAAGCCGATTTCAGAGGGATGCTGAACGAAACATTCACACCGACCCGTCCTTATGTCTTTTTGGTAATGTCCAAGATGGAACCAACGGATGAAGCGCATCTTCCCTTCATCGTAGTAGAGTTTGGAGAAATAGAATACGACCCATTTGAACTGGGCAACAGAGAAGGAAGAACTGGCCCCATATGGGTTCACGTTATTGGAGAAACAGACGGGGAAGCTACAGACATAGCTTCCTACATAGCAAAGAAAATCAAAGACGATAATGGCTTCGCTGTCAAAAACCACAATGACGTGGTGTACTACGGATACGCACCTGACATGAAAATGTGCCAAGCGGAGGTCATTGACACCATAAGGGTAGAGCCAACGGGAGAAATGGCTGCTACCCTAATCAAAGCGGCCCTATCCTACCACTGGTACACGGTTTCATGGAGGTACAGAACACTGTTATAGGAGGGCCGAGTGGGAGAAGAAAATGACTTTGCGTACAAGGACACAGCTTGGCGGCGCTATGTTGAATATAGGCTGGATGAAACAAAAGCGGCAATTCAAGTAGTACACATAGACAACGCAAAGGCGTGGGGTGAAGCAAACACAAAACTGGATCAGGTACTCGACAAGGGATATATAGTAGAATCCCAATTAGACAAGGCGATTGAAGCGCACAGTCAAGCATGTACCATAGCGAGGATAAAAACTAACGCTTCCACAATTAGCCTAGTGAAAGACAATGGGAAGCTACTCGGAATCATCGTTAGTTTGGTGGGGATAGTTTCCCTATTGGTGCAAGGGCTTTTCACCATATTGCACGGCTGAACTGGTAAAGAAATCGCTAGAAGCGCAAGCGGGCTATCTTTCAAACAAGAAAACAATTACTGTATCCCAAGACGTTTGGGAAGAAACATTTGGAAAACTTAGACCTATTGACTAAGTAGGGGAGGTATGATATGACAGAACCTACAGACCTAGCTCATTTTGGTCATCGCTACCAAGTCTACGTGAAAAACAACGAGACTTCAGAAGAAGTCGTGGCAGACAGGGTTCAATCAATTGACCCCAGATACACGGCCAATCTGGAAAAGGCTTATGAGTTAGGGAATCCATCAGCGGTAGGAACCGCTACTGACCCGCCTGAGTTCACGGTAGTCATCAGCGAAAACCTGCACAACTCAGAAGTGGACTTGGTTTTGGCTGGTAAAGACCCGTCATCTGGTTCAAGTTTTGATGCGGCTGATTTCGTCACTAACGATGATATTTACATTTACATCCTCGTTAGGGACAATGACGACACCATCCAAAACGAACTAGAATATTCAGGCGGCGTGACGGCTGAAATCGTGTGGCGGTTTGTGGTAGGCGGTGCTTGTACTACCGACTTCACCATAAACTGCAAGCAGGGCAAGCTGTACACTTCTGGTTCGGTTGTTCACGATTCTTGGGGTGCTTTCGATACGACCAGTCCAGGAATCATCAAGGGTAGAGATGCCAAAATCACACTGGGCGGCACAGATGTAGACGACAACAGGACATGGCGTTTGCAGTCCTTTATGATAAGATGCGCCTTTCCTGTTGAGGCTGTTAGGGAATTGGGCACCAGGACGCTTGTGGGTCAGTTGGTAGGCCCGCCCGATATAACGTGTGAGCTTGAGCTTTTGAGTGCCGATGCACAACCAACGAGTGCTCTGTTTGACCTGACGACGGGTTATTACGATTTTGCGGAGCCAAATTTACTTGCGACCTCAAGTATACGCGTCTATGACCCCGAACAAGCGCAAGAAACAGCAAACGTACTCAAGGCTTGGGTGCTGGAAAATCTAAGAGCAGCTTCGGGAACGCCGATTCGTGCCCAAGTTCGGGGGTTGGCTACGACACGCTATACACTCAGCGTATCGAAAGAAACAACGTCTGGGACGGCGGGTCTCGTCTGTTACACCACTGGGGACATACCATCATAATGACAACTAACGGTTTCACACAACTGAATATCACCTAGGTTCAAAGGAGGTTCAAAAATGGAAGTTCAAGCGTACACTCTTGACGACTTTTTCCGTGTGCAGGGAGAGTTTGACCTGCCAGACGGCAAGAAAATATATCTACGCTCATTGTCAGATAATGAGCAAAGCATAAGGCGGGAAGCTGCAATCATTGCGTCTCGGAATAAACGACTTGAATTGCGAGACGAGAAAAGTCCCGCCTTTGCTCGTTTAATTGAACCGTTGGAACATGCTGAAGATGAAGACTTGGTGCAAACAATTGTTGCCCTTTCTGTAACGGAATTCCAACGGGATGCAAGAGACCAGTTTCCCAGAAGGCATATTCCTAATCCTGACGATGCCGAACTGGATGAAGTGCATGAAACCCTTGACAAACGAGACCAACATTGGCAGGAAGTTCTTGAACAAAGACAGAAATATATTGAAGGCCGTTCAAAGGAACTGGAAAAGAAGGTGCGGGACAAGTGGACTAGAAAACAAAGGGTCGCCCGCTGTCGTGAATTGCAGGTCAACAATCAAGCGATGGCGGCTTATTTCGATGAATTCCTTGACCATTTAATCCTTCTTGGTTCGTACAAAGATGAGAAGAGAACGAAGCCTTGGTTTGCATCAATTGAAGAGGTACGGGAACTAAACCCTAAAATCAAAGCGCCACTACTAGCTGAAATACAGCGGCTTAACGAAGTGGATGTGTTCGCCTTGCAGGATTTTTCCTCGACGGCTTCCTGATAAATTCATTTCGTACCGCCCTTATGGGGGCCGTCCAGTTAGCGGGTGGTGAACTTCCGTGGCATTGGAACCTTGCACTGCTGATGTGCAACAGGATTGAAACTATCATTGCAAATGCAGCCAGTGACCCAGACGGATTAGTTGCGCCGAAGGAACTGTGGTTTTCCGAAGACGAACTGAAAGACTGGTACGACGATAGACATAAATTATGGCAGAAGAGTATAGTCGGGACATAGTCGAGATTATCATAAGGGGAGAGGAAGCTAAGACCACGCTTCGTGAACTTCGTGAACTCTTCCAAGGTATCCAGCAACAGGCTACCCAGACTGGTATTTCGATTGACGAGGCCATGGGTAAACTTATCGCACCCATGGAATCAATCGCCAGAAATACTAGGGCTACCGTTACTGAACTTCAAGCACTCAGAAATGCCCTAGCTGGTCTGGGAACTGGCGTTGCCCCATTAGCCCAAACCTCTCAAGCTATACGCCAGATAGGAATTTCCGCACAATATACGTGGCAACAACTAGCAGCGATGCAAACGGGTGGGCCTTGGTCTGCCGCAACTGCTAGGGGCTATCAGGCGTATGGAGCGATGCCAGCTTATGCACCAACGCCTACAGCAGCGGTAACATCACCCATCACTCCCGCTGACACCAAACAAGTACAAGACTATTCTGGGGCAGTCAAACAGACGGCAGAAGAGGAACAAAAGCTAGAACGTCAATGGGGTCGTTCCCGTGCATCTTTCCAGCGGCACATCATATGGTTTGTACAAGGTACGATAATCTACTATGCGTTATCAACCGCCATCCAAACCGTAAGCGACCAGATAGAAGGTCTTACCGAAGACATAGTTGCTTATGATTCAGCGATGGCCCAGATGCGGTTTATCACGGGTGACACGACCGCCCAACTCAACGAATTGGCTGGTGCGGCTTT
>Ga0209427_10009797_pt1 | contig 10663 bp, 14 predicted proteins | sample DeeMarSWOR136_30_FD_187465 | JGI IMG/M metagenome (GOLD analysis project Ga0209427, IMG submission 187465) | Marine sediment microbial communities from White Oak River estuary, North Carolina - WOR-1-36_30 (SPAdes) (version 2) | ecosystem: Environmental > Aquatic > Marine > Intertidal zone >...
CTCTATATTTTTCAATTATCTGCAGAAGTTTCTCTTTGTTTTTTGCAGATCTAACACGTGCAATCGTCAGATGTGCAGAAAAACCTCTCTTCTCTTTTTCGAAACCAAGTCCTGATATTTGTTCATCAATTTTACTTGCAATTTTTCCTATTTGCTCTCCGTTTTTTATTCCTATCCACATAACTTTAATGTAATTCTGGTTCGGGAAAACTCCTGCACCTTTTAGTTGGATTTCAAAAGAATCGGTTTTCTTTACTGCATCTTTAATTATTTCTTCGATTTGATCTATGTATCCTTCATCAGTATCTCCAAGGAATTTGAGAGTTATGTGAACATTTTTCGGCTCGACAAGTTTAACATTTGCTCCTGTATTTTTGGTTTCGTTTTCAAATTGAATTAATTTTGGAAAAGAACCTATGTCTATGGCTATAAATCCTCTGAATTTTGGCATTTGATCCTCCCGATTTTATATCTATGAATATCTTACTTCTATAAAATCTATTTTGGTATTAAAATTGCTATTTTGACCATTTTTTGGTTTTGGGTAATGGCTGTCAAACAAGCTTTATATTCTAACAGATACAAAACTTGTTATTGCCGGAGAGAACAAAAATGACGAAAATAGGACTTAAACAACGCGTCAAAGGCTACATCGATTTAATCCGTCCCTTTACTTTACTTGCACCAATCATTGTATCCACATGTATAATGATTGCGAGTTTCTTCTACAACGGAAGAACAGAGGGCCTTTTTACTATCTGGTGGACTACAATAATACCTGCTAGTTTTGCACTTGCCATTTTAAATGGTGCATCAAATGCATTAAATCAAGTCACAGATGTTAAAGCAGATAAAATTTCAAAACCATATCGCCCCTTAGTTAGAGGTGATATTTCTTCTAGAGAGGCCAAAGCTGTATCTTTTATTTTGTATATTACAGCGTTTTCTTTATCAATACTAGTTAATGTGATGTTTAGCCTATTTGTTTTTCTAATAATCGTATTCACAGTTACCTATTCTATTCCACCAAGAATTAAAAATGTTTTATTCCTGAATCAGCTATGGGTTGGAGTGCCACGTGGACTTCTAGGTATACTTGCGTCATGGAGTGTTTTTGGCAATGCACTGGAACCATTGCCTTTGACTATTGGTTTGATTGCTACGTGTTTCTTGATTGGAGGATCAATCACCAAAGATATAATAGACAGTGAGGCGGATAAAAAAACTGGTGCATGTACACTGGTTAATACATATGGGGTTAAAAAAGCGGCATTAATGGCACTACCATTCATGTTTTTCCCCTTTGCCTATATTCCTTTATTGATAGATAGTGGTATTTTGAACTCATACCTATGGTTACTGACATTCTTAGCAATCCCTGGATACTTAATATTTCATCTAATGGTTAAAGGTGAGAAAAAAGGCGGATTCTCAGAGAATACCTCATCATGGACTCTAATGTATGTTACATATTTCGTTTTTGCATTTGGTTTCTCACTTCTTACCATATTAGGTTCGGTCACAGGATAAATAAGATAGGATTTATGCAAGTATTTATTAGATATTATCTGTTTTTCTTTCAATATGTGTCAGTATAGTTACATTGGATTGATGCTGATTTTTGCTATTATACCCTCGTTGATTTTACTATATTTACTGAGAGATAGAATCAATTTTAAAAATCTAGGTCTTTCTCTTTTCATACTTTTTGTTATAGGTGTTATTTGGGATCAAATATCAGTAAGATTAGGAATCTGGAGTTTTTCACAGGATAAAATCATAGGAAATCTTTTTGGTATCCCACTAGAAGAGTACCTGTTCATCATCTTTGTTCCACTTCTAGTAATTACAGTTTATACATTGATTAACAAAATTAATGAAAAATAATCTACTATCCACCACTAATCATATGAATTACTGCAATTTTGGAATTATCCGGAACAATTACATCCGAAAAATCTGATCTTGGAATAACCTTATCATCTATTTTTACAACAACAAGTGGAAACGTATATTTCATTCTCTTCAGTAGATCTTTAATAGTTTCGTTTTCTATCCATTCAACTGTTCTACCGTTTACCTCGATACTCACTTGTCTTCACCCAAAATGATTTCAAGTGCTAGATTTGCTTCCCAGTTTGCCATTAGAGCAACACGTGGAGCCATGAGCACATCATCATCACTTGAAGGAGCATTTTCATCATAGCACATGTATAAATTACCTAGACGTTTTGTTGTAATCCTATCTGAATGCCCATAGCCTGCAACACCTGACGCTGCAACTACTGGTTTATTAGGAAGTTTCGTAAGTATTTCTTCAATAAACGCTGCTTTTGTCTCAGCAGAGTCAAGTGCTTCAATTATGACATCAACATTTCTAAATCGTTTTTCCATTGAGCCTTTCTCAAGTTTCTCGTCATAAGAGTCAATTGTTACCTTTGGATTGATTTTTTTAATGTTATCTTGTAAAGCTATTGTTTTTGATTTTCCTATTTGATCTAAAAAATAGTACTGCCTTGTTAGATTTTTTTCTTCGATTTTGTCAAAATCAACTAGCACTAGTCGGCCAATACCTGCACGAGCAAGGGCAACCGCTGCGTTTGAACCCAAACCACCAAGTCCAGCTATCCCGACACTAGACTCGCTTAGTTTTTTCTTAATTTTTTCAGATTTTTCTTTGTTCATATTCTTACCATTTTTCCCAATATTTTGGGTGTATACTTGGTGGCTTCTCGCCCTTACCATATTTTCCACCCCAAACATTCAGACCAGCTTTTTCATCTTCATTAATTTTTCCCTGAAGCATTTTTAGCATCTCAGGATCATCCATTTCTAGTTTTTTCATCTTCTGAGGTGTTGGAACCCCATTTGGTGTCCATCCTCTTCTATAGTAAACAGCGTCAGCAAGCTTCTGATATTGATCTTGCCGGTAATTATAGAGGAGTTTCATTTTCTCTTCTACACTCATCTTTTCTACTTCTTTTTTGGAAAGCCCTAGTTTTTCAACTAGTTGTTTATCATATCTATCTTCTCTTGAAAGATATTCCATCTCAGTTACAGGTCCCATTGAACGATATGGAATCCAATCATCTTTTCTACGCCCTCGTCCCATCCATACAGTCATTGCTCGTTGCCAGTTATAGCATCGCTCGCTCTGTAGAATTAAGTCTTCTTTGTCAACATTCCAACCTGTCATTGCATTTTGGTATTCAACATAATTTTGAACATGTTCAGGAACCTTAGCTGGTTCATCAGTCTCTGCGTTATCAGCTGGTTCTATATCATTCCATGGAAGTTTACACAAACCATTAAGTCCAAACCATGTTCTCCACATCGGGAAGTAATGAAGTGCTTCTGCTTTGTCTTCAAAAGTTGGTATTGCATTGTTTACCATATCCATAAAAATAAGCCATGCCTCATCATGCTGCGGTCCTTTCAAGGTAAGTCCATACCCCCCCTGCATTGCTAGAGATTCCTTTGTGACATATTCTGAGTATTCAAGACCTTTACTTTCCATTCCACAATCATTAATTAGTTGAGGAGCGCCCCTTTTGCTTTTAATAAGCCAGTCTTTAACTCGTCTTACTCCTTTTGCAGCCACGGAGATAAATTCTCCATTGTCACCGCGCGCAATACGATGTAAAAATTCCAAAACTGCTTCTCCATTTCCAAAACAAAGTTCCAGACCATTACATCTTTTTTTGTTTAATATACCATATTCATACATCTCCATATAGAATGCAATAGCGGTGCCAGTGGATATCGTATCTAATCCATATGTATCACAATAAAAGTTGAACTCGAGAACCCAAAGAGGATCCCACAAACTCATATTTGAACAACAGGCTACTGTTTCATATTCTGGTCCATCAACAGTTACTTTTTTTCCTTTATATGGCCCAGTCATAACAGTAAACCCGTCAACGGTTTTTGAACAGGCCATTGTACATCCATGCCAACAACCATCCGGAATAATTTTAGTAAAATGTTTGAAAAACTCAGGTGAATAAATCTTTGATGCCTTTGGAAAACTACCAAAACGATAGTTCTCAGTTGGGAGTAAATCATATTCATCCATTATCTCAACTAGATGAACAGTTCCAACAGCACGCATATTACACTGATGTCTATCTAAGTCCCTTACTTCACGATGAAGTTTGGTCCCAACCTTAGCAAGGGTTACAGGATCAGCTGGATTATTTGAAACACCATCAAATTTCTCCACTTTTGTAACAATACCTTTTATTTTTTTATCTCGTAGAACTGTTCCAAGTCCTCCACGTCCCGCTTGTTTCATACGAGGTAATTTTCTTCTAATATCATAAAATGAAAAATTCAAACAACCCCAGTAACTATTTTCTGCACCTTTACCAGCTGAAACAACAGAGACTTTTTGCCGGGATTTATCAGTATCTTCAGATGCATACATATGAGTGAGTTGTTCATTTAACAGATGTGAGTTTGTCTCTTCAAGGGGTGCAGTTTCAACTGTGATTTTTCCTTTTTCACCATCAACAACAATTACAACATCATATTTGGCTTTCCCCTGTATTTCAATTGCATCAAATCCAGCGAATTTAAGATAAGGGCCAAAGAATCCTCCTACGTTGCTATCACAAATTATATCTGTTGAAGGCGAGACAGTTAAACAGAGGGATTTCCCAGAACCAGGATACTGAGTAGTCCCACAAAGCGGTCCAGTTGTAATTATAAGTTCATTTTCTTCGCTATCCCAACGAGTTGTAGGTTTAATAGAATCCCAGAGAAGTTTTAATCCAAAACCACGGCCCCCAGTGAATTTCTTTTTCATATCCTCGGTGACCTTTTTTTCCTTGATTTCCCCTTTAGTTAAATTGATGTATAAAGTTCGATTCGCGTATCCTCTTTGTAATTCTCCTTTTTTGTAATTATACTCAAAAAGTATTCTGTGAGCGAATCTAAGTTTTTTCAGATCCCATTTATGCTTTGTATCTACTGTTTTATATTCTTCAATGGGTATCTGTCCTTCCACCATGTTACGCCCCCTGTTTATGATAAACTACTTCTTTGATATCATCGATTTTTACTTCAATTAGCTCAAGTGCACCGTTTGGACATGCACGGACACAGGCACCGCATGAGATACATTTAAAAGGTTCAATTCTAGCATCAGATTTTTTCATTGCACCAATTGGACAGAAACCAACACATGCTTGGCAACCAATACAGGTTTCTTTATCAAGCCAAACTACGCCATTCTTTTTTCGTGTAAGTGCCCCAACAGGGCACATATCTAAGCATAAACCACGTTGATCGCAAACATGCATTTTATAAGATTTTCCATCTTTTAGAATTCTTATTGCTGATTTTTCACCACCCTCATCCGTTTTAAAATGAATCTGTGAACATGCTCTTTCACAAGCTAGGCATCCATCACATTTTTCAGGATAAAATTTCAAAACTTTAACTGTTTTTGGTTTATCCATTATAACGTACACCTATGCTAGAAACCAATTCCCAATTACGATGAACCAACATAAAACAGATAGACCAATTGTAGTGGGATAATACAGCCGGTCCTTTACAGTTATGTCAATTTTTTTGGCTAAAAGTGTTACTGGTAATACTACTCCACCAATTAAAGCAGCAATAAGTCCACTTGCAAATATATTAGGCAAAAAAACAATCAAGTTTTCAAGATAGAAATTAGCACCAGCTGCAATAGGTGTAGCGATCTGAGTAACAATGTAGCCCTCAATATAGATGAGATAAGCAGAAATAATACCCATACTGCCCTGCATAATTATTGTTTTTAACTCACTGAAATCAAATGATATCTTATACCAAATTAATTCAAAAATAGCACCTTCCACCATTATTGCGATAGCAGAACATAAATGACATCCAACAAATGGATTAAAAAGTCTTAAACCACCAGCAACGAGACCCATACCAAGTTGCATGCCTGGTTGACGATAAATCATTCTACTGAATACTAGGAAAAAAATTGCAAAAACACCTGTCATAATTACTCCAGTTGGTAAACCTATATCTTTAAGCGATGATCCAATTATTACTTCAGAAAATCCCCAAAGTGAACCAAACACTAAAATTCCAGCAATAAGTTTCATTTTTTTCATTTTATTTCACCTCAATTTCAACTATATCTCCAACCCAAAATTTCTTTGGAGTATCTGGAAAATAAACTTTTTTAATACTTGATAATACGCCCGTTTTCATTATCTCCCATTCAACTGTTTGTTGATATCCATCTTTTGCCTTTATTGTATATTCATGACAGGATGGACAACCTATACCTAGCTTTGGAATTAGATCCTCAAGAGAAACACCTGTTTTTTCTCCTTCAACTGTCTGAATTGTTTTAGTTTCTCCCATGTAAGATAATTGATCAACCGTGTATTCATTTCCATTGATTGATATCGTCTCTTTGTCAATTTGTGTTACATAAACATATGCTGATGATGTTCCACCTATTATTAGCACTATCAGTGCTAAAATTGGTATGATTTTTTCCTTCCCCATAATTATCGGTGCGTGGATGGTATAATGTCTATTTAAAAATTATGAATTTAGAAGTAACAAATTTTAATCTTTTGTTACTGGGTATTATTTTTCTCTAAATTTCCTGCTAGCCTCATGTTTTCTGAGTACATTTTCTATAGTATCTACGTCACCTAATCCTAATATGGCAAATTCATCTTCAATAATCTTTGGTGCAGTTGGCTCTTTCATTACACTAGGAGGAGTTTCTTCTTCTGGCGTTAATTCTGCTTGAATTTCTTTTTCATCCGTAAGATATCGAAATGGTTTTGGCTTTCTCTTTTTAATATCCTCGCTATCTCTGCCTGCTCTAGCTAGAGCTTCATCAATTGCTTTATCTACTAATTCATCAACTGTCTCTTCAGCTGGCATTTTCTTTCCCCTCACATAACTAAATAACTCGTATCTTTTTAATGATTTTGCTAAGGAATTAATCCTTTTTCTCTAATTCTTCTGCTATATGTTCTAAGTGTTTCTTCGTCATCAGGTCTCCATTGTATTTTTTCAAGTAATGCATAAGCTATTTCATCATTGGCATTTACAATACGACCCGGAGCCAATTTTGCATAAGATTCTAGAAATATTTTGCATAGCTGAAATTTTTCAGGTGTAAACATGGGATCAGTACTAAGAATGGATGAGCACATTCCTGCGATATCTTCGACTACTCTACCCGTTCTTGATTCTTCAAAATCTACTCCCCAGATTCGATCAGTAAGAATAAAATTTCTTAAAGTTGAGTCACCGCGGATGCGAAATTGATCTTCTGTTTTGAAATAATTATGAAACTCGTTAAACCACTTGGCTAACAAAATCATTAATCTACTTTTTTCATCGATTGTAGTTTTTTCATCATTTATTATATCACATAAGTTTTCCCCGATAATGTAATTCATTATCAGCACGTTATTTCGTTCATCCATCTTGTAAATAGATGGAATGTTAAGCTTTGATGAGCCTTTTTTTAGAATGTCATATTCTATTTTCATTTGTCTTTTTAAACCTGGTACAAACCATTTTAAAACTCGAGGTTTATCATCAAGGGTTACATAGGCAACTGTGTTTTTTTTACTCTCAAGTTTTTCTTGAATTACTGCTTTTTTGTATTTTTTGATATTTTGAACAAGTTCCTCTATATTCTTCATATGCTAAAAACCTAAGATAAAATCAGGTTTTAAATGTTTTTCAGAGTTTCAACTTTCATGGTTTTTCTTGCTGTGAGATAAATACCAGATAGAATAATTGCTCCACCAACAACTGTATAATATGATGGAGTTTGCTGAATCCAAGGTAAGGCAAATGCAAGTAATGAGGATCCTATTGGCTCCCCAAGAAGAACCACTGATGCCACAGATGCACGGATATGTTCTAGAGACCAATTGTACAAAGTGTGTCCAAATATCCCTGCAACTACTGCCATTAAAAGAATTATCCCATAATCTCTGAGACTAAGATTTATCACTGGTGCATTGAAGAGAAGGCATATTATGAAAAGTATGACGGTACCAACTGTATAAACAACAAATGCATAGGAACCAATTGATACGGTTTTTCGGACTTTTCTTCCGCCTAAGATATACAATCCTGCAAAAACTCCACCTATTATTGCTAGTATGTTTCCTTCAAGTGTATCTAAGCCTGAAGCGAAACCGTAGTTGCCATAAACCAATATTATGACACCGCCTACAGATAGTATTATCCCTAACGAATTTACAATAGAGAGTCTCTCTTTTAAGAAAAAATGTGAAACTGGTCCTACAAGGAGTGGATGTGCAGTCACAAGAATCACAGAACTTGCCACTGAGGTAAGTCCAAGTGAGGTAATCCAAAATGCAAAATGTAATGCAAGAATTGCTCCAATACCAAACATAATCAATAGTGTCTTACGAGGTAGATTAATAATTTCATCTCTAGTTTTTTTATGCAGTAGAACAAATGGTAAAATAAGCAGTGTAGTAAATAACAATCTATAAAATGCAACTGAAAGTTTAGGCGCTTCAGTTGATACAATAAATATCGCTGCAAAAGAAACTGAAACAACAGATATGAAAAGCGCGATATATGCTTTATTTGCCATGAAAATTATCGTGAGAGGTTAACTAAAGAGAATATTTTGATTTTGTGGTTTAATAGTACAAATTGGTAAAACATATACATACCTATTACTATGCACAATACCATGAAAAAACCTGTAGTTATTGGGTTTTATGGGGAGTCAAAAACTGGAAAAACAACTCTGATTGTAGAAATAGTTAAAAGATTAACTGACGAAGGCTTAAAAGTTGCAACAGTTAAAATTACTAATAAAAACATTGGTATTGATACAGAAGAAAAGGACACCTGGAGATATGGCAGAGCAGGATCTGAACTAGTAGTATTTTCTTCTCCAATTGAAACTGATTTTATACATATGAGATCTAAAACAATAAGTAATATAATAGATAATATAGAAAAAATGGGTGAATTTGATATTATAATTGTTGAAGGTGCTCGTGATAAAAGTATCTCTAAAGTAAGATTGGGAGATATCACAGAACGTGAGAATACTATAATTACTTACGATGGAGATTTCAATGGACTTATTGAAATGATAAAAAATGAATTTCTAGGGGGTAAGATATGAAAAAGATAAGTGTAAAGGTCAATGGAAAACCAGTACAATTAACTGAGTTTCCAACTGAAATTATTACTAACACAATTTGTGGTATGTTAAAGTCATTGAAAGGTGTAGATGAAATAAAGGATGTCGAAATAAAATTTGAAGTATAATTTATTTTGAAAGAGAGTAAATGATCCTTGTTTTATCTTTTCCCTTTGTTTCTTTCTTTATTTTATCTATCTTTGGAATCTCACTGGTGTTTCTCACATGAGTCCCAGCGCATGGGCAAACATCAAAACCTTCTACTTCAACGATACGAAGTTTTGTTACAAACTTTGGTAAAAGATCAAGATGAGCTCTTTGTTGATCAACTCTTTTTTCTAAACTTTCTCTTTCTTCGTCATATACCTTTATTGGGAGATTTTGTTTTACAATCTCGTTAAATTTTGTTTCAATTTTTTCTAAATCTTCTTTTGTGAAATTTGCTGGGTGAAAGTCTACCCTTGAATATTCTGCATGTATTTGATTTCCAACTGTTCTTGCACCAAAGTCATCAAAAATAATGCCTGAAATTATGTGTTGTGCAGTATGCATTTTCATATGGCCATAACGTCTATCCCAGTTTAGAACCGCATGAACCTTTGTACCAACTGGTGGTTTTTCACCCCCGATTATATGTTTAACTGTATCCCCTTTTTTGACGACCTCTTTTACTTCTGATTTTTTATTATCCCATTCCAAATAGCCAATATCTGAAGGCTGTCCTCCACCTAACGGATAAAATGCAGTCTGATCAAGACAAACATAATCTTTCTTACTTTTTGTAACAATTGCATCAAATTCTTTTATGTAGTTCCCTTCAACATTGTCCATGTACAGTATTTTAGTCATATTTCTGGAAAATGAAATTTCATTAATCAATCTTTTTGTCTAATTGTTTCTCTGATCTTTTATTTACTATGGCTAAACCGGCTATTACCAAAACGCCACCAAGTATAAACATCGAAGTGATTTCATCTTTGAACATTATGTAGCTAAATATTGTTGAAAAGACTGGGATCGCATAAAGATAGATGCTTAATTCACTTGCAGTTTTGATTTTTAATGCAATATACCATATCGAATAACCAATTACCGTTGAAAATACTCCTAGAAATATTACCGCAAACCAACCATTAATTGACATTTTTGATACCTGGTCGAAGAGAGAAATATTGATAAAAGGAACTAAACCAAGACTTCCTAAAAGCATCGCATAGACTGTAAGTGATAATCCAGAATAACGATCTAGAAGTTTTTTTCCTATAATAGTATAAAGAGCTCCTACTATTGCAGCAATTAATACTGCTATTGCACCAGAGATATATCCGATTTCTAAGGTTGCATCTTTTTTACCCCAAATTGAAATTACTATAACCCCGCTGAGTGCGATGATGACTCCTAATATTTTTATTAGGCCAATTTTTTCCTTTAGAAATATAGCTGCAAGTATTACAATTTGAATTGGTATTGTTGCAATAATTA
>Ga0209427_10009798_pt1 | contig 10663 bp, 12 predicted proteins | sample DeeMarSWOR136_30_FD_187465 | JGI IMG/M metagenome (GOLD analysis project Ga0209427, IMG submission 187465) | Marine sediment microbial communities from White Oak River estuary, North Carolina - WOR-1-36_30 (SPAdes) (version 2) | ecosystem: Environmental > Aquatic > Marine > Intertidal zone >...
ACAGGTCGGCGAGCGTGAAATGCTCTTTGGCCAGCGCCAACATTCTCTTGTCGCGACCGATCATAATTCTGCAGAGCCGATCGAGCGTTTCTTTCCCGGCCTTTTGCGAGGCTTTGTCGAACCCGGATAATTGGGCCGCCCGCAGAAACAATCCGTCCCAGTAGTCCAGCGCCCTCTCGGCGGGCTTGAGCCCGCGTTCGGAGATGTACGCCAGCAATTTGGTTGCATCGACACTGCTTGTGATCGGCACAAAGGTTCCGTTCTGCCGGAGGTGCGGGAGGAACATCGTCGGGGAGTAGCGCTTCCAGACCTTCAGCGGGTGCAGGCAATGCTTGCCCTCGACGTTGTACAGGTCCAGCAGAAGCTGCGTGGTTTCCCGGATGCGTGCTATGGTCTTGAAGGAGTGACGGTCGCGCAGCAGCGCGAAATAAGCAATCGTATCCAGCTCGAACAGGTACGGGCAGGTCACCATGAAGAAGTTGCCGATCATCAGGTCCGTCGCCCACGCGTCAAGCAGGAACGAAAGGCAATCGAAAACATAATAGGCCTCTATGCCCTCTTCGGCAATGATCGCGTGAACCTGCGTGGTGAACGTCTCAAAACCGCTGCTCGCATCGAGATGGTGAATTCTGACATCGTCGCCGGGTGGCACTAAAGGCTCATGATCGGCAAACCGCATATAAACCATTTGCCGCTGCTGCTGACGCGCACGCTCGACGTAAGGACTGACAAAGGCGGCAAAGTCGTCGATGCTGTCCACCTGCCAAACGACGTTATCGCCTTTCTCCAGGCCGGTCAATACCGCGTCCAGACTCTCGATTCCTGTACTCGCCCACCCAGGCATCGTCAACCTCGCTCATACGAGCCCCTGGTCGAGCATCGCATCCGCGACCTTCACGAATCCGGCAATGTTGGCGCCCATCACGAGGTTGCCGGGCTGCCCGTATTCTTCGGCGGCGTCATAGCACTGTTTGTGAATGGCAACCATGATGTCGTGTAGTCGCTGGTCTACCTCCTCCCGCGACCACGCCATCATCATCGCGTTCTGGGACATCTCGAGCCCGGAGGTGGCGACGCCGCCGGCATTGGCGGCCTTGGCGGGACCGTAGAGGATCTTCTTGTCGAGGAACTGCTCCACCGCCTCCGGCGTACTGGGCATATTGGCCCCTTCTGCGATGACGTAACAGCCGTTCGCCAGCAGCGTCTTGGCGTCTTCAGCGTCGATCTCGTTCTGCGTCGCGCTAGGGAAGGCACCATCGCATGGAATCGCCCAGGGGCGCTGGCCCTCACGATATTCGGCGCCGAATTTCTCGGCATACTCTTTGATGCGCCCGCGCCGCACGTTTTTCAGATCGAGCACAAACGCCAACTTCTCGGCGTCAATCCCGTCAGGATCATAGATCGTCCCGTTGGAATCCGACAAACTGACGGCCTTCGCACCAAGCTGGTTGAGCTTTTCCACCGTGTACTGGGCGACGTTCCCGGAGCCAGAAACCGTACAGATTTTCCCCTCGAAGGTTTCGCCGCGCGTCTTGAGCATTTCTTCGGCGAAATAGACGCAGCCGTAGCCGGTCGCCTCGGGACGGATCAGGGACCCACCCCAGTTGAGGGCCTTACCGGTGAGTACGCCCGTAAACTCATTGCGGAGACGCTTGTATTGGCCGAACATGAAGCCGATTTCCCGTCCGCCGACGCCGATATCGCCTGCAGGCACGTCTGTAGCCGCGCCAAGATGGCGGAACAGCTCCGTCATAAAGCTCTGGCAGAATCGCATGACTTCGTTGTCGCTCTTGCCCTTGGGATTGAAGTCCGACCCGCCCTTGCCTCCGCCCATGGGCAAGGTGGTGAGGGAGTTCTTGAATATCTGCTCGAAACCGAGGAATTTCAGGATGCTTGCATTCACGGAAGGGTGGAATCGCAAGCCGCCTTTGTACGGGCCAAGGGCGCTGTTGAACTCGAATCGAAATCCCCGGTTGACGTGGACGTTGCCCCTGTCATCATGCCACGGGACACGGAACATGATCTGTCTTTCGGGTTCAACGACCCGATCAAGGATCTTTGCCTCGACGTACTCCGGATGCTTTTCCAGTACCGGCCCCAGAGAATCAAGGACTTCTCTCACCGCCTGGTGGAACTCGACCTCCCCGGGATTGCGTTTGAGGACCTCTTCGTAAACACTTTGGATAACCGTGCTTGCTGACATTGGGCAGATCTCCTTCAAGAACCAAGATTTTTGTTGTCTGCGACCACTTTAATAAGCTAAACTGATAACAAGATAAAATTGACAGGCTGTAAACGACAGGTTATCAGTAGCCGCTACGTTAATCATAGTAAAATTGGCGGTTGTCTGGCAACCCACAAATAATGATAGATTCTATTAGCAGGGCTTATAATGCATCTCGAAATGCTAAAGATATTCTGCGACCTGGCGGAATTGCGGAGTTTCTCGAGAACGGCCGAGAGACACCTTCTCAGCCAGTCGGCGGTTTCACAACAGCTTGCGCAAATGGAACTTATGCACAAGTGTCAGCTCATCAACCGAAAGAAAAGGCCGATCGAGCTGACCAAGGCGGGCCAGTTGCTCTACCAGGCCTCGAAGGACATTCTTGAGAGGTACGAGCAGCTCAGGAACGAGCTCAATGCCCTGAAGAGATCGTCGGTGAGCAGGATCAACGTCGCCGCGATTTTCAGCATCGGGATGCACACGCTGCCCGATTACGTTAAGAAATTCATGGTCCGCTACCCGGATGTCAACGTCCACATTGAGTATCTCAGCGCGAGCAGGATTTACGAGCTGGTCCTGGCCGGTGATGTTGACGTGGGCCTTGTGGCGGTTCCCAAGCGGGACAAGAGACTGGACGTCTATGATTTTGAAGACGAGACGCTGGTTCTGGCGTGCAGCCCGAAGCACCCGTTGGCCCATGAGTCCCAGATCGATATTCACCGGCTTCAATTCGAGCGATTCATCGCCTTCGAGAAAGATGTTCCCACGCGCGCGTGGACAGACAGCATCCTGGAGCGTTATAATGTCGTGATTCGCCCGGTGATGGAATTCGACAACATCGAAACCATCAAACGGGCCGTGGAAATAAACTCAGGGATAAGCATCTTGCCTCAGACGGCAATACTTCAGGAAGTGGGTGGTGGGACGATTAGGGCAATTGGCTTCTCGAACGAGACGTTTGTCAGGCCGACGGGGGTCATTCTCCGCAAGGGCCGAATCTTCGGCCAGGCCGGGCGGTATCTCGTCGAGCTGCTGCGCAGGAAATCCAGGGAGTGAACGACAGACCGCACGTAGCATGGAGGACACTTCCCGGCACGGACAGGCACGCACGAAGCGAGGGCGCGGCAGATTGTCATCGGCGGACACTGGCGTCTGAAGGACTCGATACGACATAGGAATGTTATGCCGATAAGAGCAGTCATATTTGACCTGGATGGGACCATTACCCAGCCCTACTTTGACTTCGACGCTATCCGGGAAGAGATCGGGCTGGCCAGAGACTCGGGCCCTGTTTTGGAGTCGATGGAAAAGATGACGCCGGCCCAGCGTCAGCGGGCAGAGAGAATCCTCCATCGTCACGAGCAAAAAGCCGTAACGCAGTCCAAGCTCAACAGCGGCGCCCGAGAAACGCTTTCGGCTCTGCGGGCGGCGGGAGTCCGTATCGGCGTCCTGACGCGCAACCAGCGAAGCAATGCGCTTGCTATCGCCGGCAAACACAAGATTCAATTCGACGCCGTCATTGGCCGGGAGGATGGGCCGGTGAAACCCGATGCGTTCGGTGTGCTTCAGTTGTGTCGGCAGTTCGGCGTGAAACCGGCCGAAACGTTGCTGGTCGGCGATTATCTGTTCGATCTGCTCTGTGCAAAGGCGGCCGGCGCCGTTGCGGTGCTTCTGGCCAATCACGATCGGGCCGATGAGTTTGCCGAACATGCGGATTTCTGTGTCCGGAACATACGCGGACTACTCGATATTATTGCAAACAAGAATGCTGTCTCGCGCGTACAAGGGAAGGGAAAGGCAGGCCCATGAATGGAAAAACAATGGTCAAAGTAGTCTTATTTGCGTCGTGGATGGCGGGCGTCTGCTGGGCGGGAGAATGTACAGAAAGCTGCAAGGCGCAGCAGAAGGCCCCCAAAGCCGATCCGGTTGACGTAATCCTGGAAAAACTGAACAAGACGACCTCCGAGCTGACGTCCTTCGAGTGCCAGATTGAGTACAAATACTCTCAGCCGTTACTCGAATCGGAGCGTCTGAGCAAAGGCACTTTGTATTATTCACGGTCCGGCGGAACATCGGCCATGCGGATAAATTTCGATACGCTCCGACAGGACGATGAAAAAGAACGCAAGTACCTCGAACAGTACATCATCCTCGACGGCGCGAAACTGACTTACCCCGGCTGGCAATTCAAAGGCATCTGGCTCGTGCATCTCGATTATCAGATCGAAGAGGCAAAGTACTACCAACTGGCCGAGCCGAACGACCCAAATGCCTCGCCGGACGTCTTCGACCTGGTCGGGCGAGAGCTGCCGATGCTCGGCTTCTCCAAGATTGACGACCTGAAGAAACAGTTCGAGGTTGCGCTGGTCGAGGAAAAAACCGGCCCGTCGACAGATTTTACTCAAGTGCACTTGGACGTTAAGCCGAATTCGATTTATAAAGACGATTTCGTCTCTATTGATTTCTGGATCGATAAGAAATCGGGCTTGCCGGCCAAAATTGTCGCCGTCAAGACCGAACCGGAGCCTCCATTTGGGGATATCGAGCAGATCGTGCTTCTCAAACCAACGGTGAACAAAGGCATAGACAGGAGTGTCTTTGAGTTCAAGATACCGAAGAGCTTTGGTGAACCGGAGATCACCCCGCTCCCGAAGAAGAACAGACGGCAGTAGTATGGGTTCGAACGCAGTGACCGAAGAGGTCTTTCGGAAGCTAATCGCACGACGTGCCCGGACGTTGCTGGGCATCGTCAAACACATATCCCAGTGCCAGTCGGGCACGGAAATCATGATACGTCCGTTGATGGGCGAATTGCTGTCGCAATCCACACAGCTTGAGGAGCTTCTCGACGCGTACGGCGCAGGCAGCAATTGCCGATGGTGTGGGCTTAGATCGCTGACCGCAGTCCTCAAGCATTTTTCCGATGCGAGCTACGAATTGCTCCACATCCGACACGCCTTGCCGGCCTATCATCTCTTGCCGATCAAGCAGGATTTTGTCAAGGCCACGGAGGATACGCTCGCCTTCACCGCCGATGTGCTTCGGCGCGCGGCGAACCGGATGCTGGCCAAAGCCGGCCAGCTCGGCCTCTCGGTCCCGTCGGAAAGGTCGCGCGAGAAGTCCTACACCGAAGCGCTCCCCCCCGGCCGGCTGCCGCCCTGTTGTAAGACGCGCACGATTGAAACGGTCGCCGAGACGGTCACGTTACTGACCACCGCCTTTCTGAACCTGGCCGCGGACAGCGCCGACGTCCGCGCCGCCGGCCGGGCCAAACCCGAAGAATATGCCTCTTACGTCCGGGACTCCGTCAGCGAAGAGAAGCTGCGAAGTCTCGAACTGCGGTTCCATAATCTTCAGTCGCTGTACGATACCTACGTCTCGGGCACCGAAGCGGCGCAGCTTGATCCGGATTTGCCCGTTCTCAGAGGTCACATAAGCGTTGTTTTTCATTTGCTCAGGGCGGCCGTGCTGTTCGTTCACCACTACGAGCGGCACGTGACCAAGCAGCCCTGTGATTCGCCGGACCGGCAAGAGCCTCTGGTCAAGGCCGAGGTGCTCCTGGATGTTCTGATGAAGTACACGATTACTCACATCGGCCTGTACATCGGTTGTGCCGAGCAACTGTGCCGTGATATGCTGAAGCGCTATGCGGAAGTCGGTCAGATCGAGGTCCCCGTCCCTCCCTACCGCGGCTTCCACGTTCGTCCGTCCACGCTGATCTCCAAGCTTGTTCGACACTACGGAAGTGAGGTCCAGATGGAGTTGGACGAGGAAATGTACGATGCGGGTTCGCCGCTCGATCTTTTCCGCGCCAACGAAAAGATCAATGCGCAGAAAAGGCGGTGGCTGGCCGCGGAGGTCGTCCGTCTCAGCCTCGTCCGGGAAGCGAACGGCCAGGGCGGTGACATAGAGGCCGTCGTTCGCCGCATCGTTCTGACCTTGGCCGGAAGCAGCAAACTGCTGCTCTACGAACAGCCTCTGCAACTGCCGGAAACGCCGGCCCAACAGGAAGGAACCCTGCTGGAGAAGGTCGTTGACGCGATGGCCCAGTTGCTGGCAACGGGTAAGATCGATGTCGAGTCCGATTTGCTGGCGAAGTTCACGGGCGACAAACGAGTTCTGCTCGATATCAAGCTGTTGGCGGAATCCGGATATGGCGAGGACAACTTCGGCAACAACATCCCGCTGCCGAAGAAGCTCTCATACCTGCGCCGCTGAGCCAACCGCCCCCCGCATGGTCTTTTGCCAACCACGTCGATGAGTTCTGCAAAATTGGAGTTCGACATATATTATTTTAGAAAATCTTCTTTCATGATTTTCTGAGAATAATTTGGTGCTGCATGATAACATATTATCAAGTAAAATGTTGCACATCTTGTTTTTAGAAAGAAAAAATCAAAAGAGAAGATTTTTTCTTTCCAAAAGTGTGCCTAACTTCAATTTTGCAGAAGCGTTAACCGTGTCACAGAAAGGAGTCAAAATGGCCAAGGGAATTGTCCTGTATCACTCACGAAGCGGCAACACGAAAGGAATGGCAGAAATGATCGCCCAGGCGATGAATGAGGCTGGGCTGTCGACGAAGTGCACGTCCGTTGCTGATGTCAAGGCCGAGGACCTGCTCGACTATGACGCGATCGTCGTTGGCTCGCCGACCTATTATGGCCACATGGCCGGGCCCATCAAGCAGTTGTTCGACGATAGCGTCAGTTTCCACGGCCAGCTTGACGGCAAGGTGGGGGCGGCGTTCACCAGCTCGGCCAACATCGGCGGCGGCAACGAAACCACCATCATGGGCATTATCGAAGCCATGCTGATCGCCGGATGTATCGTGCAGGGCGATCCGCAGGGCGACCACTACGGGCCGGTCTCCATCGGCACACCGGACGAGCGGGTCCAGCGACAGTGCGCGCGCCGGGGCCAAAGGATCGCACAATTGACCAAGAAACTGACGGCCTGACGGGGATGAGAATATTCATTTTTTTTCAAAAAAGGGCATTTTTCTTTGACACATCAGGGTCGCACCGTTACTTTTCTGATGTTTCTTAGTCTGCTCTTAGTATTCTTAAACCCACGAAGTGGAGGTTATTTTTGATGCAAGAGTATGAAGACCTTAGAGTGCTTGTGGCTGAAACGGAAGCTGATGTCAACAAAGCCGAAGGTGGGAACAAGGCGGCAGGGATGCGAGTGCGCAAACAGATGCAGCGAATCAAACAGGCTGCCCAACTCGTTCGCAACCGTATCCTTGAGATCAGGTCGTCTCAGTAGAGCGTTGCACGTATCCGCAAACGCCTGTTTTGGCGTGTATTAACATGTGGCGTACCTTCTCTGAAGGGTCACGTGTGTCGGGACGCCGCGGACAAGGGATCGTGCCGCAGTGCGCGGTGGGCAAGCGCAGGCTTTTCTTGGGGGTAAAAAATGCCGCCTCCATTGCTATTTGACTTATCGCAGATAGACCTCCGGGCAGAGCCTGTCTTTGACCGGGAGGCGATCTGTAAAGTCAATCCGCAGCGCTTTGAGATGCAGCAGCTCGATGGCGTCCTTTGGTACGACAAGGAAAAGTCTCAGGTCTTGGGCTACAAAGACGTTACAGAGAACGAATTCTGGATCCGGGGGCACATCCCCGGCCGGCCGTTGATGCCCGGCGTGATCATGGTGGAGGCCGGGGCGCAACTGTCGAGCTTCTTCCTGAAACAGGTTTATCACGAGCGGGGATTTATCGGCTTTGCAGGCATTGACGGGACCAGGTTCCGCTCGACCGTCGAACCGGGCCAGAGATTATACCTGCTCGGCCATATCCTCAAATACAAGCGCAGGAAGCGCGCCACGCACGTCACAACAGCCGTACAAGGCGTCGTCGAGGGGGCTATCGTGTTCGAGGCGACCGTGTCCGGCATGGGTCTTTGAAAAGGGGGCATTCTGCTTTTTATTGACGGGGGTGCGCATTTGAGGTATCCTGTCCCCCATGCCCAGAACAGCCAGAGCCAGTGTGGGGAATATCTGCTGTCATGTCGTGAACTGCGACAGCCATCCTTTTTTATCGGACGGCCCCGTCGAGCGGCCCGACAACCGGTTGAGCATAGTCCATCAGCGGCAGCCGGATGCCGGCCCCGATGTGATTCACAATTGTGTCAACCGCGGCTGGCCGTTCGGCGATAACCTTTGGGCCGGACGAACCGGCGAAAGACTTGGACTGCAAAGCACCCTGAACCCAAGGGGCAGACCACCCAAACGAGGGAAAAAGTAGAAGGTCCCCAGTCCTGGCATAAAAGGAAGGAGAGTAAGCCATGAAAGCACTGTTGGACTTAAGAAGCCTTTTGATCGGCGCCGTGCTCACGGTGTCCGTGCTCCTGGCCCTTGGCGCATCGCTGAACGGCCCCCCGCAGGTGGAGCGGTTCCGGCTGGCAACGAGCCCGGGCCATGTCTTTGTCATAGACACCGCAACGGGGCAGGTCTGGGGAAAATATGTCATCCCGCGCCAGGATATGAAAGGTCAGGAGTTCATGGAGCCCAGGCTGTCGTCAGGCAAGGATTAGAGCTTCATCCGCTTCATCCAGAGACTCTATCTTTGACAGTCGGTGAAGGGGAGCATCCTTTTCAGAACGGCAACAAGCGGATCGCCCTGACGACTACTATACCCACCGACCAGTAGGCTAACAAAGAGCGCGGCGGGTCGCCTTCGCCTGCCGAGGGAGCAGGCTCACAGGCCGCTTTGAGACAAGCAGCAGCAATTGGAAGCGTATCGAATGAAGGAAGAGACCATCGCTTCGATTGAACAGCTAAAACGCAGCTTCGGTCGAGGCGGGCGGCAGCGGGTGAAACTGACGGACGCCGAGTCGGAGGATCAACGGCGGGCCCAACTGCGGAAGCTGCTGGCAAGCGATGATAAAAAAAGTCAACTTTTTCCCATTCTTTATGTTTGACTTCGCCGATAGATATGTTAACTTACACAGTAAAGTTAACATGCGTTAACTTGTGAACTGTGGTTAACTATAGTTAGGTACTGTCCATATTATGGTTAAGAAGAAATATATTACGATACCGGAGTTGGCAAGACTATTAGGAAAGAGCCGTATTGCCGTCTACAAGGATGTCAAGAGCGGGAAAATAGCAGCCACGAGGATCGGCAGGAACTACGCGATCTCTGACCGGGACGTAGGGCGTGTTTTAGGCAAAGAAATGAGCGCCAAAGATAAGAAGCAAGTTGGTGTTGCCGTCAAAAAGGCCGTACGGGAGTATGGTGAGGTGCTGAAACGACTCAGTAAAGAATGATGGATATTATTACCGTACAGGAAGTTGAATTTCTTGCCTTTCGGCTGGCCCGTGAACATTTATCGTTCGATGAGCCGATCCCCGATTTTTCGACGCGCTTCCCGAATGCGCTGGAGAGTTGTCTGGTGACGCCGTTTATGAAGTTTTCAGGCAAGTCCTTGTATCCTTCACTGACGGCGAAAGGGAGCATCCTGTTTTATCTGTTGATTAAGAACCATCCTTTTCAGAACGGCAACAAGCGGATTGCCCTGACGACACTGCTTGTGTTCTTGCATCGCAACGGCAAGTGGCTTAAGGTGGATACGCAGGAATTGTACAACTTCACAGTGTGGGTAGCCCAAAGCCCGGCCATACTAAAAGACGAAGTTGTCATGGCGATAGAGAAATTCATCAAAAGTCATTTGGTCAAACTGGACAGCAAAAGCTGATAAAGCAAAAAGGGAGAGCAAGACACGAAGAACAGAGAAATTAGAATAGCTAAACAAAAATTGTATGAAATTTTGAATAAAGAATGAAGTTGAGCGATGGGATCAGTTGGTGGCTTTAGCTCAAGAACTCTGAGGTACTCCCACTTGTCCAGACCAAAATGTTATTTCTATAAGGCATTATTCCGTAGTAGTAGCATCTTCTTTCTTTTTGCTTTTTTTTTCTTGTTAGATTCTGTTAAATTGTTAGTTTCGCTGTAAGACCTTCGGCAGCATGAGACGCCGAACAGCAAAAATCAGCTTCGTAGTCAAAGTACACCTCCGCTGGCGCCTTGTGTGCTAACGCTTGATGCAGACGCTCGTAGTTGTAAAAATGGAAGTAGCTTGTGAGATTCTGCCGCGCGTCGTCAACCATCTGATAGTCTTTGGGGTAGACCTCTTCGTATTTGACGCTCCGCCAGAGACGCTCGACGAAAATGTTGTCGAACACGTGCCCCCGGCCGTCCATGCTGATCGCAATACCGGCCTCTTTCAGAACGCCAATAAACTCGTCGCTGGTGAACTGAGGCCCCTGGTCCGTGTTGAATATCTCAGGTCTGGCAATGCCCAATGCCTGACGCAGAGCTTCTACGCAAAAGTAGGCATCCAGCGTCACAGACAACGACCAGCTCAGCACATAGCGGCTGTACCAGTCCATGATCGCAACCAGATACACAAAACCCTGCCACAAACGGATATACGTGAT
>Ga0209427_10009799_pt1 | contig 10661 bp, 12 predicted proteins | sample DeeMarSWOR136_30_FD_187465 | JGI IMG/M metagenome (GOLD analysis project Ga0209427, IMG submission 187465) | Marine sediment microbial communities from White Oak River estuary, North Carolina - WOR-1-36_30 (SPAdes) (version 2) | ecosystem: Environmental > Aquatic > Marine > Intertidal zone >...
ATGTTAGGAGTCATCGGTGAGGTTCCGCTTTGGGTCACTGGTGTGGTGTTTCTCGCAATCTTTGCATGGGTTGTCCGGGCTATATTGAAATTCACTAAAGAATCCTAATAGGAGGTGAGTGAGATGACCGCTGAAGAAACACCCATAATGCCACGTGCACAACTTGTTTACGGTGCGATTGTTTATTGGATTACCATCGCAGCAGCGATAATCTGCATGATAGGGCCGGTAATATCCATGGCATCTGTGGATAATAATGTTCTAAATCCGCACTATCTTTTTGCCGGCATTTTTGAGGGCAAGGACGCTGCAACCGTTTGGCAGGAAGTAGGGGGAGGGTTCCCGGGAGGACACTTCTACTTCAAAAACTTCACTATGGGTGACGGATTTACGCAGTTTGGATTAGCCTTAGGCTGCAGTGTTGCCATATGGGCCCTCTTGGCCGCCGCCATAGCATATCTCTTGGACAAGATTTATCTCTATGTAATCTTGTCGCTTTGGGTTGCGTTTTTAGTTGCCGTCTCCGCGATTGGTATAGTAGGAATGCATTAGAACCATGTGAAAAGGGTCTGGGCTGCGCGACTTATTGCCTTGCCTTCTTCCCTCTGAAATAATAACTTAGGGGCCTGAATCATAATCATTAGGCCCGGATAACTATCACAATGTAAGCATATTATAACTTTAAACGCAAACAAAGTAATGGCCATATTGCTTATCCGTACGCCACATTTTTTCCGGTCATTAGCCGACCCCTATCCTTAAAATCTTGCGGTTTTCAGGCCTCCACAACATGAAGTGTCCATTTTTTCTTGACACACAACCCGTGTATTGTCATAGTTATAAGTTGCAAAAGCAAGTTTCTATCTTTCATTATCTTGCAGAAGTAACGTTTTTGCATTGCAACTCAACCTATTCAATGGTATAAGGGGTGGTACCTATATTACAACTAGGAGGTGACAGCATGAGCGATGAAAAACTAATAAAAGTGCTCCTCGTCGACGACGAAGTTAAGTTGTTGGAGTCCGTCTCCCAACGGCTTTCGCTCAGAGATTTTGAGGTTACAACGGCCACTGACGGGAAAAAGGCCATCAAGGCTGCAAAGGGAGATAAGTTTGACGTAGCCGTCGTAGACCTAAGGATGCCAGGGATGGACGGCACGGAGGTTCTCAAGACCCTAAAGAAAAGGCACAAGTGGCTGGAGGTCATCATCCTGACAGGCTACGGTTCAATCGATTCAGCGGCGGAGTGCACAAGATTGGGCGCATTCGGCTATCTAGAAAAGCCCGCCGACTTTGACAAACTTATCGATGTCCTCAAACAAGCTTACACCGAAAGACTCAAGAAGAAGTTCAAGCATGACCAAAAACGTATGGAAGACATCGAGTTTCTGTCTATGGGTGCAAGTCCGATGAGCATTCTTGCATCTTTGAGGCGCCTGGACGACGATGAGAAATAGGAGACGCGGCGGCCCTATCACCAACGCGTTCGGGATAGGGAGCACCTAGCCGATTGCGAAGTAGGAGAGAGCCCTATAACGATAAGACTTTCCCCCATACTTAAATGGTGATGCTGGTCCCGATATGTTTCGCCTGGTGACCGGCAGTTCCGGCCCCCTGTTCTACTGATCGTCACGTTTGCTGTGGGGTTGTGGCTGTGTTTGGAGGGGTTGGAGTTTGTGACCGGCTTGTCACCGCGCTCTTCTTTGAGCAAATCCCTTGCAGTTTCAAATTTACCGGCCTCTAAGCAGCGGCCGTCATGGTCTTCTGTATCTTGTACTCATATGCCTTCCTCATCTTTGTTACTAACTCGTCAATATCCACTGGCTTTTCCAGATAATCAAAGGCGCCAAGCCTAAGGGCTTGGTCTTCATGGTGTTTGCTCCCGTGCCCGGTGAGAATGATAACCTGGATGTCCAGATGGTTCTTTCTTATCTGCGATAAGACCTCCATGCCACCTATCCCGGGCATCCTGAGGTCCAGCACCATCACATCAGGCTCCTGCTTCTTTACAAAGGACAAGGCCTGCTCGCCGCTGAAGACGGTGTCTGCATCCAAATCCCGTATTGTCAATCGCTCTGCCAAGGATTTCACAAATTCTTCCTCGTCGTCCACCAGCAATATCTTAAACTTTGCCATCTTCGTTCTCCCTTTTCCTAAGTTCGCCCTCCTTTTTTTTCTTAGGCGCTAATCTCGCTGTGTTAGGTTCTTTTAGAATCTGCCTTGCGGTATCGACTTCCCCTGCCTCGGCAAAAGTGGCCGATACCATTACATCATCAAACCTTTCCACCAAAGATCTTTTCGTTTTCTCCCTTGCCTTCTTCCTCGCCGAGGCTCCCTGGATTTTCTCAGCAAGGTCCTCGTTATGAAAAGGGATAAGCAAGTCGGCAAAAGAGCCAAGCTTCATGCTCTCGATAGACCGGTGGAAGGCGGACGGCATGGTTAGGGTGATGACCTCCGTACAGAACCCACTGTTTTTGATAGAGTCCAAGAGTCGCAAGCCGCGATCTTCAACGTCATCCATGTTTATAACCACCACATCAATGTCACTGTTGTGTACCATGGCGAGCGTCTCAAAAGCACTTTGGACAAAAAAGACTGTGAACCCCCCAAAGGCCAAACGTCTATTCAGAGTTTCCATGAAGGGTGTGTCTCGACCAACCAGCATAACCCTCGTGTTCATGCCTTCAGCCTCTACCCCTTCCCACTGTTGTTTGATTCAGAGATTCTCCCCAGATCTTAAAGTTGCCGTTCTCGAGATCTCGCGGCCTTTGTTCCAGATCTAGTGCAACGATCATGCCACTCAAGAAAGACCTTGTGATTTCAGGTAATTACAGTGGAAGAAAGCCTGCAGCCTGGTGCAAGTGTCTTAAAATGTTTCGTAACGAAACGTTCATAGGTGTTTCATATAGAGTCATATTGTAGATCTGGTGGGGCTGGAGGGAAGCAGCCGGTGGGTTCCTATCTCAACCGTTCTCTAAAGGAAACGTCACAATGACCCTGTTGCCTTGGGGATGAAGGTCCTCTGCCTCAATCGACCAACCAAGCTTTGCCACAATGAGGCCTAACACAGCCAGGTCTGGATCGCTTTGTTCTTCGGTCTCTGCCAACGTAAGTTGCGGTGTAGAAATCAGCTTCTTGAGCCACCCCGCCCTTGGCGGGGCCTCATCTGTGATAATGACCTGGGCCGCACCTTTATCCCGCCTGGAGGCAACCGTTATCGTGGTGTTCTTTGGAGAAAACTTGAGGCTCACTTCAATAAAATGAAAGACTGCCTGCTGAATCCGAAAGGGATCGCTGCGCATTTTCAACGACTCGCTGCACAACCTTGTTTCCAGACCCACCTCCCGGAGTCTGGCAAATCGTTGCGCCAGATTGGTGATTTCCATCAGGAGGTCATTCAGGTCCAGGGCCACCAGCTGCTCGTCCATGCTGTGGGCAAACCGATTTAGCCGCTTCAAGATGACCACGCTGCGCTCCACCTGTTCTGCAATCGTGGTCAGCAGCGTCTTTAGGCGAGGATAGGGTGCCCACTCGGCCGGCGGTGCTGTGTAGTCAAGTAAATCACCCATCAGACCCGATGACTCACCAATAATAGCCAGGGTGTTTTTGATCTCGTGGGAAAGGCTAGCGGTCACCCTGCCGACAAAGGCAAGGTGTCTTGCTGTGATAAGATCTTCAGTGCTGGCTTTCATAGCATCACTCCTTGGCAATTGCCTTTATGCTCGCTTTCATCTTCGCTATCAATTCCTCTATGTCCACCGGTTTCATCAGGTAATCAAAGGCGCCCAGTCGCATGCCTTCAATCCCTTCCTTAGTAGAGGCATGACCAGTCAGCAGGATGACCTGGATGTGCGGATAGGTCTCTTTAATGCGCCTCAGGGTCTCAAGGCCACCCATCCCTGGCATTACCACGTCGAGGACCACCACGTCGGTCGCCTTTTCTTGCAACATGGCCAGGGCATCTTCGCCCTTGGTTGCTGTGTGAACCTCCATTCCGTGAAGCAATAACCTGTTCGACAGCGCTGATACAAATTCCTCTTTGTCATCAACGAGCAGTATGGCAAACTTTTCCATTTTCAGCATGTTCGATAGTTAGACTAATTCCTTCAACAGGTTTGATCCGGATTCAAGGCGTTTGGCCAGAGCCAGTTCCAAAGCCTGTTCATAGGGCCCTATCATCGAATCGATGACCCTCACTTCTTTCCAGGTAAGATACTGGTAGTACTCCTCCTCAATCCCGCCGCAGATCACAAGGGTGATGCCTTCAGTAATGATGAGGTGACAGAGTTCCTCGGCAGAAACCTTAGGCAAAACCACGGTCCTTCGGTGATCAACACCCCCCTCCCTGTTCAAAGAGACAATCAGGACCTCTGTAGTGAGGTCAAATCGAGGAGCCACGTCGTTTCGCCAGATGGTGATGAGTATTTTGTTGTTCATACTGCCTAAGTTCCCATGCACGAGTAGGTGCAGCAATTATCATGCCACATGAAATTTTCAATGATAATCAAGACTTGTATTCTTATGCTTTGCGGACTGTTTCATCAAGAAACAATGTGAAACAGACCCGAAAGACCTAAGTTGACTCGATCCTCCCGAACCCATTTTGGTATACTCGGGTAGACAATAATATCTCAGATGAGGTCGCACTGCTTCATTTTCCGCCACAGGGTGGACCTGCCCCAGCCCAGCAACATAGCTGCTTTGGTACGGTTTCCCCGGGTTTGCAAGAGTGCCTCGGAAATCATCCGGCGCTCCATCTGTCTCCAATCGAGAATCTGATCAGCGAGTCCACCCATAAATCTTTCTTCTGGTGCTGCCACCTCCTGTGCCTTGCTTTCGAGTTTTGCCGTTAGATGCGGTGCCATGTCCAGCGACCGTCCCTTGAGGTACTCGGGCAGATGTTCGAGTTGGATGGTGTCATCAGGACACACATTGGTGGCATACTCTACAATGTTTTTTAGTTCTCGCACGTTCCCCGGGTAGGGGTATCGTGTCAGGATTTCGAGTGCTTTCGAGGAAAAGTCCTTGATATCTTTCTTGAATTCTTCTCTAAAATGATCCAGGAAGTGCGCCATGAGGAGTCTGACGTCTTCCCCCCGCTCGCGAAGGGGTGGCACATCGATCCTCACGACGTTGAGCCGGAAAAGAAGATCTTCACGGAAAGTTCCCTGCCGCACCATCTCATGCAAGTCGCGGTGCGTTGCGGCAATCAGCCGCACGTCCGCTTTGACGGGCCTTGTTCCTCCCACAGGGTAAATTTCTTTGTCGTCGAGCACAGTCAGCAACTTCATCTGCAGGGCCAGGTGGAGGTCCCCAATTTCGGTCAGAAATATGGTGCCATTGTGGGCCAGTTGAAAACGACCTGGCTTATCGCGTACCGCGCCGGTGAACGCACCTCGCGTGTAGCCGAAGAGCTCAGATTCCAGCAACGTTTCGGGCAGGGCTCCACAGTTGACCTTGATGAAAGTTCCGTGCGCCCGTCTCGACAGCTGATGGATGACCGTGGCGGTGAGGTCCTTGCCCGTGCCGGTCTCTCCAGTAATAAGGACAGAAGAATCAGTCTGAGCGATTAGCGGCAGAAGATCAAAGACCTTCTGCATCTTGGGGCTGTGACCGATCAAGCCGCCAAAGTCATGGGAGGTGCGGATTTTTTTGTCCAGCTCCTGAACAAGGGAAATATCCTCGAGGGTTTGGATCACTCCGACAGGCTCGCCGCTGGCAGTCTTCAGCGGGGAAACAGTAATCATTACCGGCATCTTCTTCCGAGCCCGGTTGATGATGTCCGCTTCGACTCGCACCGTTTGGTCGGATTCCAGCGCTTCCTTGGCCGGACACCTCTTGAGACAAAGGTTACATCTCAGGATGTATCGACAGGGGACATCTGCCGCCTCCTCCCTGGTAAAGCCGGTTATGGCTTCCAATGCCTTGTTCATGTCCCCCATCTGCAGATTCGTGTCCAGAATGGCTACCCCCACCGGGATGCCGTCAATAATCTCAGTTGTAGATAGACTGGTATCAAGGCAAGTTTGCATAAGAATCTACCCCAAGGCGGCACCTTGGATTGGTGCAGCAGCTTCTCAGTTCAACAAGACAAAAACTAACAAGAACCTGTCCGTTTGTCAACAAAATAAAACAATATGAAACAAGAATGAAGGTGTATTGAGAAAGAAGCAGCAGAGCGACTGACAAAGCTCTGAAACAAGGAGGCAGGTCAACTAGAGAGGCCAGGGATAGATACAAAACCCCTGATTCCGCTTGTTGGCACTGAAGCGGTAAGCCGCGATCGCGCCCTTAAGGTGTTACAATTGACCAAGGGACGTTTCCAAAATTCTTGTAAAGCGATTGTGGCTTGCCCTATTGTCAACGGTCTACATCTCAGAGGTGCTGGGCACCTGTTTTATGGGTAGAATCATGGATGTCCGGTTCTTATCACGTCCGATTGCAGTTGTCTGCAGACGACCCCCAAGATCGGCGACTACCTGTTGGCCTATGGACCAGTATTGGTTCCCTTCTTCGGGGGGTGGAGCCACGGCCTCCAAGGTGCCAGACCCTTCGATCTCGATCAGCACGCTTTTCTCTACCGACCCGGCACGCACTATGATCTTTCCGCTTCTGCCCGTCCGTTCCAACATATCATTAATCAGAATCAAAACAAGGAAGTGAACTCGGACAGGATCACCGTAAAGATTCGGCAATGTTTCGGCCACTTCAGGTCTGAGGAAAACCTCGCGCAGATGCGCAGAACGGCTCGACAAGGTCACAGCCTCCTCAACGATCTCTCCAGGATCAAAGGTGCAGAGTCCCGTACCCATCCGTTGAGCAAGCCGACTAAGGAACTCACTTTTCCGGTCCAAGACCTTGACCTGTCTCTCAATGGTCGAAAGGATCTCACCAAATCTTTCGCGATCCTCTTCGGTCCCATGGCCTGCCTGTCCCAAAAGGTCTCCCAGCCAGCCATCCGACTCCCGAATGGTCGCCAAACGGTCCCGCATACTGTGGGCGTAACCAGCCAGCACCTTACCAATAACGGTCAGCTGCCTTTGGCGCAACATCTCTTCCTTGTCGGCTTCCATCAACTAGATCTTTCTTAGTCCGTAATATGCTCAGTGCAGGCCACGTTGTTTCTCGATGTCCTGGAGCTTTTTCATAAGGTCCTCGATATCCATCGGCTTGACGATGTGGTAGGTGGCACCGGCCCTTAATGCGATTTCTCCGATTTCACTGTCTACCGACCCAGTGAGCATAATGACATCAATGGATGGATCTCTGGTCTTAATCTCTCTCAAGACCTCCATACCACCCATTCCGGGCATCTTCAAGTCAAGCACAACTATATCCGGGCGCTCCTTTTCGATCTCGGAAAGCGCGGCCTCTCCGCTGGTAGCAGCTCTGGTATCGTACTTGCGAAAACGCAGGCGCTCAGCCAAGGCAAAAACAAAATCTTCCTCGTCGTCCACCAGCAATAGCCTGGTACGATTCATCGCAACCTCCCTCAAGGCCCCTAATGACTTGCGGAGGCCTATTTTTCATCCTTGAACATTTCGCCGGTGGTCTTGAGGGACTCTGCCTCTTTGGCAATGTCCCTCGCCGTATCGAACTCACCTGCTTCGGCAAAAGCTACAGCGGCCATCATCTTTTCCATCTTGTACCGGTAAGCGCCCCGAATGCGGTCGGCCAGAATATCTACGTCCGTAGGCTTTCTCAGATAATCAAATGCTTTCAGCCTTTGGGCCTCTTCCTCATCGCGGTCCGTGCCGTGTCCGGTCAAGACCACCACCTGGATGTCGGGATTAGTCTTGCTCAGTCGGCGCAGTACCTCCATCCCGTGCAAGCCCGGCATCTTGAGGTCTAGGACTATGACATCGGGCTCCTGTTCTTTCACGTAATCCAGGGCTTGGTCCCCGTCATGAACCACATCTGTCTTGATACCGCGCATCCCCAGTCGGTTGGAAAGCGTAGTCACAAACTCTATTTCATCGTCCACGAGCAATACCTTCATCTTTTCTCGTCCTTTGCCCCGGACTTTGTGCCGGTGAGCGGCCCGAATACGTTCGGCCAGAGCATCCCCGTCCGTAGGCTTTGTCAGATAATCAAATGCTTTCAGCCTTCGAGCCTCTTCCTCATCGCGGTCCGTGCCGTGTCCGGTCAAGATCACCACCTCGATCTCGGGATTAGTCTTTTTTACTTGGCGCAGTACCTCCATCCCCTGCAAGCCCGGCATCTTAAGGTCAACGACCATGACATCCGGCTCCTGCTTTTTCACGTAATCCAGGGCTTCTGTCCCGTCATGGACCACATCTGCCTTGATACCGCGCATGCCCAGTCGGTTGGAAAGGGTGTTCACAAACTCTATCTCATCGTCTACAAGCAATACTCTCATGTTTTTTCCTCCTTTTTTTGTATAGTATCCAGGGCTACCAGAAGCAGCTATGTTTCCCGGCTCGCTAATGGAAAAGCCAAAGTGGTGACGTACGTTCCATCACCTGACTGCTTCCAGACTTGCCCGCCCAAATCTTCTACTATGTCCCGAGAGAAGTCCTGGCCATCCGGCTCATCTTGCAGCAAGTCGCCGGATTGCTCGCCGCATGGACTCGTGAGGCGCACTTCAAATCGGCCCTCCCTGACCCCAGCTTCCAAAGCCAACCAATCTCCGCTCTCCAGGCCCTCCATGACCTGCTCCACATTGCGGAACACGGCCAGTTGAAAGCGAGGCGGGTCAGTCTCAATCATAGGCGCCTCCCCAGCCAGCTTTATCTCCAGACGGATACCCTTCTCTCTGGCCTGTCTTAACAAGGCATCCTGGATTTCCTCCAAGACCTTATTGCCATAGAAGACAGAGTGTGTTTCTTCCAAGCGGTGGGCAAAACTACCGAGGCGCTGATTTAGACTCGATCCCAGGGCGACCTGTTGTTGGATCGTATTCAGACCCCTGAGGAACGGTTCGATATCGACGCGCTGGCCCTGATCGCGTTTGAAAAAACGGCGAATCCTGCCGAACCTTTGCTTGTTTTTCAGCTTCAGTAGATCTCCCATCAAACCCGCGGACTCGCTAATGATGGCTATATGATTCTGGACATCGTGGGCAACGTGGGCCAAGGCCCGGCCCAAGACTTGCAACTGGGCAACTCTCAAACCAAGGGCAACATTGACATCCGCACTCCTCCGGGCCGGAGTTGCCTGCTCTGCCGCCTGATCTATATTGGTCTTACTCATAACCTCTCCTGCCTCTGCCTCTAAACCCATTTCTTGGAGACCACCATCAGCTCACAACTTGGAATGCCGCGGGATTTCGATGGTGAATGTTGTTCCTTTGTCGACTTGGCTCTCCACCGAGACCTTTCCGCCCAGTTTGTTAATGATGCCGTAAGTGATGGACAGACCAAGGCCTGTTCCTTTGCCCTGACCCTTAGTGGTAAAGAAAGGCTCAAAAATCCGCGTGAGCTTGTCCGGCGGAATGCCACAGCCGTCGTCGCGAATCTTCACTCGCACCATCTCTTCGTCTACAACCCAGATGCTGCTTATACCGATCTTCCCCCCTCTACCCATAGCATCCATGGCGTTGTTGACCACGTTCAGAAAAACCTGTTGGAGCTGCCCACGGTCACTCTTGATAGTCGGCAAATCTTCCGCTAGATCTAACTCAATACGGATATCCCGAAGGAAGGCCTCCCTCTCCATGAAGCTCATGACCTCACGGATAAGGTCGTTGAGGTCAATCACCTCAGGGCTCACATCCATCTGACGGGCAAAACCGAGCAAACGGTGAGTGATGGCCCGGCAACGTACCACAGCGGAGTGAATCGACTGCACCAGGTCCAAGAATCTTTCCTTGTTGGCAAAGTCGTCCGACATCTCGGTCAGATCCTTGATCAGACCGGCCTTCTCGCTTATGATAGCCATGGGATTGTTGATCTCATGGGCCACCCCAGCAGCCAGCCGACCAATCGAGGCCAGTTTGCTGGTGTGTTCAGCTTTGTGCAGTATGGCCTCATGCTCTTGCTCTGCCTCCTTGAGCCGTCCTCCAAAGTTCCATGTTATCCACATAGCCAACAGGAAGACACCTATGAAAACAATTATTGACACAGTGGTCATCTTTAGCTGTAACGCATAGAGGCCCTTTTCCTTTTCCGAAAGCGGCTGCACAAAGGCCAGCATCCAGTCCTTTTTGTTCAGACTACAATAGGCGATGATCGCCTTTTGATCCCGGCCGTTCCTGCCCTCAGTCAACACGAAGCTTTGAGTGCCCGCGGGTATTGGCATGTGCAGGCGACTCAGGGCATTGCCATGAAAGCGAGATGTGTTTTGGAGAAAGCCTTTCTCGTTGATGATAAACGTATCATCTTCGTGCCCGCAATTCATGACACCAACCATTTTATCAAACGCCTCGGCGTCAATGGTTGCCCGCAAGACCCAAAACTCCCCTTTGTCAGAGAGCGGGCTCTTGATGGCCATTACCACATGAGGAATTTGTCGATATCCCAAAAAGACGTCGCTGATATAACTGCCGCGGACCACAAGTTCATCAAACCAGTGTTCATCGCGGTAGTTCATGTCCAAAAGTTCATAGGGTCCGGCATAAGTGTTTTGAACGCCGGTCGAGTCAATCAGCCCGATATCGACAAAGTCGGGGAATTCCTTCTTCAATTTCGAAAAGATGTGCTG